>ENA-UERK01002577-UERK01002577.1-human-gut-metagenome-genome-assembly--contig:-NODE-2577-length-11774-cov-3.995298_pt1 | contig 11774 bp, 10 predicted proteins | sample MGYA00242957_ERZ507957 | MGnify/ENA primary metagenome ERZ507957 (study PRJEB26167, sample SAMN06115538) | human gut metagenome | host: Homo sapiens | place: China:Heilongjiang | collected 2015-11-06... | reverse complement strand
AGGAGATGAGGATCTGATCAAGATCCATTATCATACCAATGAGCCATGGAAGGTTCTTGAGTACTGCTCTACTCTTGGAGAGATCTACGACATCGTTGTAGAGGATATGGACAGACAGGCACGTGGACTGAAAGGCTAGGAACAGAACCATGACAATGGACGAAACCATTAAGCGGATCAATGAGCTGTACCACAAGTCGAAGAAGGAAGGACTTTCTGAAGAAGAAAAGCAGGAACAGAAAAAGCTGAGACAGGCTTACATTGACAGTGTAAAGAAGAATCTGCAGGGACAGCTGGATCATATGGAGATCCAGAGACCGGACGGCAGTATTGAAAAGGTAACCAGGAAGAAACCCATTGCAAAGGAGGAAAAGACAGAATGAGCAATTACAGGATGAGTACCAAATGTGTACAGGCAGGCTATACACCTGGAAACGGTGAACCACGTCAGATACCGATCATTCAGTCAACCACCTTCAAATACGAAACCAGCGAGGATATGGGAAAGCTTTTTGACCTGGAGGCCAGCGGCTATTTTTATTCAAGGCTCCAGAATCCTACCAATGATTATGTAGCAGCCAAGATCGCAGAGCTGGAGGGCGGCAGCGCAGCCATGCTGACATCCTCAGGACAGGCAGCGAATTTCTTTGCCCTGTTCAATATCTGTGAGGCGGGCAGCCATATCGTGGCTTCCTCTTCCATTTATGGAGGTACCTTCAACCTGATCGATGTGACCATGAAAAAGATGGGCGTGGAGGCAACCTTTGTTTCTCCTGACTGTACGGAGGAAGAGCTGGATGCAGCCTTTCAGGAAAATACAAGAGCCGTATTTGGAGAAACCATTGCAAACCCGGCATTGACAGTTCTCGACATCGGGAAGTTTGCAAAGGCGGCACACAGCCATGGTGTACCGCTGATCGTGGACAACACCTTTCCGACACCTGTCAACTGCAGACCTATTGAGTGGGGTGCGGATATTGTGACCCATTCCACAACGAAATACATGGACGGGCATGGCGCAGCACTTGGCGGAGCAATCGTAGATTCCGGTAAATTTGACTGGATGGCTCATGCAGAGAAATTCCCCGGTCTCTGTACACCGGATGAGTCCTACCATGGTATCACCTATGCAGAAAAGTTTGGCAGGGAAGGCGCCTTTATCACCAAGTGTACCTCCCAGCTGATGAGAGATCTTGGCTGTATCCAGGCTCCCCAGAACGCATATATCCTGAATCTTGGACTGGAATCCCTGCATGTGCGGATGCCAAGACACGTGGAGAACGGTCAGGCAGTGGCGGAGTTCCTTGAAAAGCAGGAACAGGTAGCTTATGTAAATTATCCCGGACTTCCCGGAAATAAATATTATGAGATCGCAAAGAAGTATCTTCCAAACGGAGGGTGCGGGGTGGTTTCCTTTGAATTAAAGGGTGGCAGAGAGGCAGCGGAAACCTTTATGAAGCACCTGAAGCTGGCTGCCATTGAAACGCATGTGGCAGATGCCAGAACCTGCTGTCTGAATCCGGCGACCTCCACACACAGGCGGATGGCGGAGGAGCAGCTGAGCGAGGCATGTGTACCGGCAGGGCTGATCCGGATTTCCTGCTGACTTGAAGATAAAGAGGATCTGATCGAAGATCTGAGGCAGGCACTACAGGCTATCTGAGAGAGGAAAACGCAGCAGAATTTCTGTTGCGTTTTTCTTTATTTTATGGCATAATAGCTACAGTTTAAAGCGTTACACTTTAAAGCACTAAAATACCGGCAGGATAGAAGAAGAATTGTAAAGAAAACGAGAGAATATGAACAGGCCGGACGGACAACACAGGAGGAATCAAAAATGAGTCGACAGAGACAGGGATCACTGGTATCCTACAGACCGGATATCAAGGTGCTCGACTGCACCATGAGAGATGGAGGATTAGTCAATAACTTTGCTTTTACGGATGAGTTCGTAAAGGATCTTTATCTTGCCAATATCAAGGCAGGCGTAGATTATATGGAGTTTGGCTATAAGGCATCCAGTGAGATTTTTGATCCGCAGAAGTTTGGAAAATGGAAATTCTGTAAGGAAAAAGACATCAGGGATATTGTTGGGGACAATAAGACTGATATGAAGCTGTCGGTCATGGCAGATGTGGGAAGAACCGATTACAAGAAGGACATTCTGAATAAAAAGGACAGCGTGATCGATCTGATCCGTGTGGCTACTTATATTAATACCATTCCGGCCGCTATTGAAATGCTGGAGGATGCGAAGAAAAAGGGCTATGAAACAACCGTAAATATTATGGCTGTTTCCAAAGTAAATGATGAAGAACTGGATGCAGGACTTGAGCTGCTGGCACAGAGCAGTGCAGATGTGATCTATCTGGTAGACAGCTTCGGAGCATTTTATCCCGAGCAGATTGAACGTCTCAGTGACAAATATCTGAACGTGGCAGCCAAGTATAATAAGAAGATCGGTATCCATGCGCATAATAACCAGCAGCTTGCCTTTGCGAATACCATTGAGGCATTGTCAAGAGGTGTCAGCTATCTGGATGCTACCGTGAGCGGCATGGGGCGTGGAGCCGGTAACTGTTACATGGAATTGTTGTTGAGTTTTCTGCGTAATCCGAAGTATAATAAAATTGCTGTTATGAGCTTTGTGGAAAAGCATATACTGAAGCTGAAAGAGGAGGGCGCTGTCTGGGGATTTGATCTTCCATACCTTCTGACGGGGATTTTGAACAGTCATCCTTCTTCTGCCATTCAGTTTGAAAAGGAAAAAAGAACGGATTACGCCATGTTTTATCAGGAGCTGATCGATAATACCCTGTAATCCGGAGGAGGATTATGGAACGGGAGATCGATTTACAGGAAGTATCAGATGGAAGGCTTTATACCTCAACAGATATGGTGAAGCTCGGCTGTAATGACTGCAGCGGATGCTCTGAGTGCTGCAGGGTGGTGGAGGATACCATCATTCTGGATCCTTATGATATCAGCCAGCTCTGCCAGGCACTTAAAGCCGACTTTCAGGGACTGCTTGCAGGCGGCAGGATAGAATTATCTGTGGTGGAAGGTGTGATCCTGCCTCATTTAAAGCTGAAGGAAGGCAGGGGCGGCTGTACCTTCCTTGACGATGCCGGACGCTGCATGATCCATGGCTTCCGTCCCGGATTCTGCCGGATGTTCCCCATGGGAAGGATCTATGAAAACGGAGATTTCCGATATTTCCTGCAGGTGCATGAATGCCCCTATCCGAACAAAACCAAGGTCAAGCTGAAAAAGTGGCTGGGGATCCCGGAACTTGCAAGGTATGAGCGGTTTGTAAAGGACTGGCACTTTTTCCTGAAGGATACGGAAAGAAAACTGGCAGAGGCAGAGAATGAGGAGATCCCAAAGAAAATCCTGCTGCAGCAGTTTTTCCAGAAGCCCTACGGGGATGCGTTTTATGAAGCATTTTATGAGAGACTTTCAGAGGCGGGGACGGTACTCTGATTCCTTTCTTTTTTGCTGTACGATTAGACAAAAACGCAATTATCCATTATAATAGGGAACATATGAGCAGAGAATGCAAAAGAGAAAAGAAAGCATTCCGGAATGGAGAACATAATGGATAACTTTTTATCAATCAAGGAAGCCGTACAGAGATACAGTGCTTCCTGTGACGGCAAAATAAAGACACCCTTTGACAAGCTGTTTATCAAGGCCATGCTGGCAGGTATGATGATCGCCATGGGTGCGGCAGGCAGTAGTGTGGCGTGTCATGCGATCGGCAATGTAGGACTTGCCAGGCTGGTAGCAGGTGTGGTATTCCCGGTTGGTCTGATGATGGTCATTCTGACAGGAGCAGAGCTGTTTACCGGTGACTGCCTGATGATCGTGGCGACTGTGGAGAAGAAGAATACCATGGCACAGATGATCAAGGAGCTGGTCTTTATTTATATTGGAAATTTTGTGGGCGCAGCCCTTTTGGCACTTGGTGTTTATTTCAGCGGGCAGCTTGGTTATTCTTCTAATCTGCTTGGCGCTTATACGATCAAGGTGGCTGTCGGCAAGACAGGCCTTTCCTTTGGCACAGCACTGGTATCCGGTATTCTGTGTAATATCCTGGTATGTGTAGCCGTACTGATGGCGATCTGTTCCAAAGATATCGTAGGAAAACTGTTTGTTTCCTTTTTCGTTATCATGCTGTTTGTTGTCTGCGGTTTTGAGCACTGCGTTGCCAATATGTATTACATCACAGCAGGACTTCTCTGCAAGCTGAATCCGGCTTACGTGCAGCTGGCCATGGAACAGTATGGCTATACGGCGGATCAGCTTGCTGCTTTGAACGTTGGCTCTTTCCTGGTCGGAAATCTTCTGCCGGTAACCATTGGAAATATGATCGGAGGAATGGTAACACTTGGTCTTCCTCTCTGGTATGTTAATAAAGAGGGTAAGTAGGGGATCCGGTTGGAGGATAATGCGATGAAGAAGACGGATTTGCAGATGAGGGGACAAAAAATAGGAACGGCATTCGCCATGGTTCTGGCAGTGCTGCTTCTGCTCTTCCCGGTTACAGTCCATGCGGAGGGAGAGCTTCAGGTCACAGAGCTTTCTACGCAGGGTGAGATCACCAGTGATGTTAATGTACGAAAGGGGCCAAGTACCGACTATGACAAGATCGGTACGGTAAGAGTCGGAGAAACGATTCCTGTTACCGGAGAGACAGCAGATGGGTGGTACAGAGTAACCTATCAGGGACAGGAAGGCTATATTTACGGGAAATATATGACGGTACAGCAGACAGAGCCACCTGCTGATAACAATCCGCAGGATGGAGATGGCACAGCACCCGGGGAACTACCAGAGAAAGAGGGAGGCTTCAGTGCACTTAAGCTGGTTGCCATTGTTTTTATTATCATTGTCATCATTATTATGATCTTCCTTACGATCCGCAGTATGCATCAGACAGTTGATGAGGATGACGAGGATGAAGATGAGGAAGATTACGAGGACGAAGACTACGAAGATGACGATGAGGACGGAGAAGACTACGAGGATGACAGCAACGAAGAGGAAATAGAGGATGACGGTGAAGATGCCGGGGAAGAGGATACAGAGGAGGAAACAGCCCCGGAATCATCTGCGCAGAAGCAGTCAAAGAGTGAGCCTTATGTCCTTCGGGAAGAGGATTATCAGCTTCACATTGATCCCAAGTATTTTGAAGATGAACCGGTACCTCAGCCGGAGTGTGTGACCGGTTACCTGAAGAAAAAGCAGGAAGAGGAAGAACTGGAAAAGAAGAAAGAGGAAGAAAAGGCTTCCTCCGGTGATCTGCAGAAGGCTATGGATAAGCTGCAGGAATTGCAGGAAGAGCTTGAAAGGCTGAAGAAAAACAGCAAAGAATAAAAAAGTGTTGTGGCAAACGGGAGGGTAAGCTATGAGAATTGGAGCACTGGAAGCTGGCGGAACCAAAATGGTATGCGCCATTGGCAATGAAAAGGGAGAGATCTTCGAGAAGATTTCGATCCCTACCAAGACACCGGAGACAACCATGCCGGAAATGATTCAGTGGTTTAAGGCAAAAAAAATAGAAGCACTGGGAATTGGCTGCTTTGGACCGATCGATCCGGATAAGGATTCTCCGACTTACGGGTATATCACCAGCACACCCAAGCTGGCGTGGAAGGATTACAATATTGTAGGGGCTTTTGAAGAATGCCTTTGCTGTCCGGTTGGCTTTGATACGGACGTAAACGGCTCTGCACTTGGTGAAGTGACCTTTGGTCAGGCGAAGGGCAAGAAGAACATTGTTTATCTGACAGTTGGGACTGGTATAGGTGCCGGTGTTTATGCAGAAGGAAAACTCCTTCATGGTATGCTGCATCCGGAAGCCGGGCATATTCTGATGCGCAGGAGAGAGGATGATCACTACGAAGGCAAGTGTCCTTATCACAAGACCTGTCTGGAAGGACTGGCAGCAGGTCCTGCCATTGAGGAGAGATGGGGAAAGAAGGGAATCGAGCTGCAGGACCGAGATGAGGTCTGGGATCTGGAAGCCTATTATTTGGCACAGGCTCTGACCGATTATATTCTGATACTGGCGCCCCAGCTTATCATCCTTGGCGGCGGCGTAATGCATCAGGAGCAGCTTTTCACGAGGATCAGGTCATATGTAAAGGAAATGCTGAACGGTTATATCAAGACCAAAGAGCTTGAGGATATTGACCATTATATCGTACCGGCAAGTCTCCATGATGATCAGGGGATCATGGGAGCTCTTGAGCTTGGAAGAAGAGCCTTTGAAGAAAAGAACAGTTGATAAAGGACGGACATGAAACAATTAACACTGGGAATACTGGCGCATGTAGATGCAGGAAAAACAACGCTTTCCGAAGCGCTGCTTTTCACTGCAGGCGCCATCAGGAAGGCAGGAAGAGTAGACAAGAAGGATGCCTTTCTTGACAATTACGAGCTGGAAAGGGAAAGAGGGATCACGATCTTTTCCAAACAGGCGGTTTTTTCGTATGAGGATCTTCGGATCACGTTACTGGATACACCGGGACATGTAGATTTTTCCACAGAAATGGAGCGTACCCTTCAGGTACTGGATGCAGCAGTACTGCTGATCAGTGCAGCAGACGGGGTGCAGAGCCATACCAGAACCTTATGGAAGCTGTTGGAAAGCTATCAGGTGCCGGTTTTTTTGTTTGTCAACAAAATGGATCAGCCGGGAGCGGATCAGGAAAAGATCCTTGCAGGGATACAGAACCAGCTATCCGGAAACTGCGTGGATTTCACGCCCCTTGTGGGAGCGGCCGCTACCGAAAGCAAAGGAGCAGCACTGGAAGCGGATATGCAGGAAGCCATGGAAGCAGTGGCTATATGTGATGAGGAGCTGTTAAACAGCTTTCTTACAGATGGCAGGATCAGTCAGGGGCAGCTCAGGGAAAAGATCGCAGAACGGAAGGTATTTCCCTGCCTGTTTGGTTCAGCATTGCGCTTGCAGGGAATAGAAGCACTTCTTTCCGCTATCGAAGCCTATGCGCCGGAGAAGACGTATCCGGAAGCGTTTGGAGCAAGGGTGTTTAAGGTAACAAGGGACAGCCAGGGCAGCCGTCTGACCCATATGAAGATCACAGGTGGTACATTGAAAGCCAAAATGGAGCTTACCTGTGCAGAGGATAAAACAGAAAAGGTGAACCAGATCCGGATTTATTCAGGAGAACGGTTTGAAGCAGTGAATGAGGCTGCGGCAGGCAGTGTCTGCGCGGTGACAGGACTGCTTGGAACCATGGCGGGACAGGGACTTGGCATGGAGAAAAATCTGGAAAGCCCATTTCTGACACCGGTATTGAGTTATTGCCTGCTGCTTCCGGAAGGAACAGATCCAATGGCGGTGATGCCAAAGCTGAAGGAGCTGGAGGAAGAGGATCCGGCACTGTCCTTTACCTGGGAAGAGGAGCTTAAGGAGATCCATGTGCATGTCATGGGCGAGGTTCAGATGGAGATCCTGAAGGTATTGATCAGGGAACGCTTTGGACTGGAGATTGCTTTTGGAAAAGGAAGAATTGTGTATAAGGAAACCATTGCCGATACGGTAGAGGGAGTAGGGCATTTTGAACCTCTGCGGCATTATGCGGAGGTACACCTTCTGCTTGAGCCGGGAGAGCCGGGAAGCGGTCTGCAGTTTGAGGCTGACTGCAGTGAGGATATCCTTGCCAGAAACTGGCAGAGACTGATCCTGACCCATCTGGAGGAAAAGCAGCACAGAGGTGTCCTGACAGGCTCGGCGATCACCGACATGAAGATCACACTGGTATCCGGCAGGGCACATCAGAAGCATACAGAGGGCGGTGATTTCCGGAAGGCAACCTACCGTGCGGTCAGACAGGGACTGATGGAGGCCATGAGCGTGCTCCTGGAGCCTTACTATGAATTCCGGCTGGAAATTCCGGAGGAAATGACGGGCCGGGCCATGACGGATATGGAAAAGCTTTTTGCTGACTTTACGCTGACAGAAAGGGCAGAGGGGCGCTGCGTGCTGACGGGCTGTGCCCCGGTAGAAACGATGCGTGACTACCAGAAGGAGGTATATGCCTATACCAGAGGACAGGGCAGTCTGACCGTCAGACTGAAAGGCTATATGCCCTGCCACAATGCAGATGAGGTGATTGAGGAGCGGCATTATGATCCGGAGGCAGACCTAAGGAATCCTGCCGGTTCTGTATTCTGCTCTCATGGAGCAGGCTTTGTAGTGCCATGGAATCAGGTAAAGGAATATATGCACGTGGAGAGCTGCTTTGCTGGTGACAGAAAGGCAATAGAGGAGAGTGCGTTTCAGGAGGAACTGGAGAAGCGCAAGGAAGCTGCCAGAAAGAGGGAAGAAAACCGAAGCGCATCCGGCGGGGAATATTTCCTTGGAACGGATGAGATCGATGCGATCCTGCAGCAGGCGACAGGAGCCGGCAGAGGCCTAGAGAAAAAGAAGGAAGGCTGGCAGAGACAGAGCCGCAGTACAGAAACCAGGCAGGCTACGACGAGAGTCTATCAGGGACAGCCAAAGAAGGAGGAATATCTGCTGGTGGATGGCTACAATGTGATCTTTGCCTGGGAAGAGCTGAGTGCACTTTCCAAAGTGACACTGGATGGGGCGAGAGGCCGGCTTCTTGATATTCTCTGCGATTATCAGGCTATGAAGGGCTGCCGGCTGATCGTGGTCTTTGATGCCTACCGGTTAAAGGGACACCCGGAGGAAGCCTATGCTTACCACAATATTTATGTGGTATATACGAAGGAGGCAGAAACAGCAGACCGCTATATAGAGCGTTTTGCCCATGATAACAGTAAGAAATATCAGATCACAGTGGCAACCTCTGACGGTCTTGAACAGATCATTATCCGGGGAGAGGGCTGCCGGCTTTTATCATCCAGGGATCTGCAGGCAGATGTGGAAAGACAGAAGGAACAGACCAGAGGGATCCTGGAAGAAAAAAAGGAACGCCAGCTTACCAGCGTTCCCAGAATAGATATATGATCTGAATCAGAAGTAATATGGCGAGGATGCCGCCGTTGATCAGATGCATCAGGAAAGGAGCAGCTTTTTTAGTGGCTCCTTTTTGACTGCACTGGTCTTTGGAAGACCCGCTGCCCTGCAGATAGTACTTGTTACCAAGGCCAAGGGCAATGGAAATGTACATAAGGCATATTGTTACATAGCGGAAATCACTGCTGCAGGTATAAGGGTAGATCACAACAAAGGCTGCAAAGGAGATCAGCATGATCACATAGCCGGTCAGCAGAAATACCCGGTCTTCCAGACAGGTCTGCTTATTTAACAGCACAGCAATAAGAAGCACCGCCGTCAGGACAGCCATGATCAGCGCCAGCACAAATACCACCTGGCAGAGGATCAGAAGAATATCGGACAGATCCGTAGGATATTCCTCAGCAAACAGGGAGGTATGCATCATGATCGCCCAGGTATTGCAGCAGGCTTTTGCACTGATCGGATGGAACGGAAAGTCCAGATGAAGCTGTGACAGGGAAGGGATCCCAAGCCGTTCCCAGAGGGAAAAGGGCTCCGTATACATGGGAGAGGTTTCTCCAGGTACTGGTACACCGGGCTTTTCTGAGAAGCGGACAAGATTCCGGATGATCCATGATAAGCCGATGGGCATTACGATCACGGCAAAGATTGCATAATTTCTGATCCATGTCAGCAGTTCCCTTTTGTCCTTTTTGCGTATCACAGAGATGAAGTGCATCAGGAAGATGATCGCAAGCGGGATGGCAAGTACGGCACTGTTCAGCTTCGTGATCATGCCAAAGCCGATGATCAGAGCCAGAAATACCAGATTTTTCAGGCTTTTATCCCGGATGAAGCGTAAGGAAAAAAGCAGAGTCAGGCTCATAAACAGGATCGTCAGCATATCGTTGTTGACACTGCCTGCCATGATGATCGTAGCAGGATGGAACACGAGAAAGGCAAGTGCGATATACATGCCTTTTCCACTTACCTTCAGAAGCTTCAGGGTTCTCCATGTTACGACCATACACAGACAGGAGTACAGCAGCGTCAGGATCTGCAGATTTTCAAAGGCAAGAGCCTCGGATACCCCCATGAAAATATTCAGCTGCAGCCAGAGACAGGACAGAATATGATGCAGGGGTGGATGGTAATAACCAAACAGAGTATACGGATTGATATCGGGAAGCTTATGGAATTTGTAAATATATTCCACATAGCCGATGTGCCCCGGATTGATAAAGTCAGTACCCATACCGGTGAAGGCACCGGCATCATGCTGCCTGTCATACAGACCGGACAGAAGAACATAGGAAAGCCGAAGGAGCACACCAAGCAGGATCATCATGGTTACAGCCGTGTCTTCGTGGGAAAGCAGCCCTTTCAGCCGGAAGCTATAAAGCATGGCAAAGTAGATAAGAAACAATATCGTCAGGAAGAAAACCTGATGGTAATGGGGCATGGAAAGAAAACCATTTCCCTGCAGTACAGCACCGGACAGGCACAAAACTACGATCAGAAGAAGCTGCACCGTAAGGGCTGACATAGGTTTGAAAGAAAAGCTTTTGATTTTATTCATGGCAGAGAAGCATCCTTTAATAAATAGTAGTCACATTTGTGATCTCGTTCTTGTCATTTACCTGAAAGCTCCAGATGGAGTGGCCGGGAAGCCGGTGTTCTGTCAGGTAATAGGTATCATCAATTCTGGAAATATAATAGGGAGTGCCGCCACCCACAAAGGAAGCATAAACATCCTCATAGCTTCCCTTTGCAAGGTCTGAGAGCTTCCTGGCACGGATCATGGTCGCGTATTCCTGATTGCCGGTGGCATCTGTCGAGATTGTCAGGTAGCAGTAATCACGGATAAAGGTAAGCTGTACCATGCCGGACATGCTGTCCGGAACGGGATATTCCTTCCTGACCTTGAAGGTATCAAGCTCTGCTTCGATAATGGAGGAATTACCGGATACAAAGTAAATGGTATTATCCTCTATGGTGAAGGATCTTACATAAACACCGTTCAGCGAAGGAATGGAACGTACCTCTGTCAGATAAAGACCGGTATTATCGGCCGGTCTGCGAAGCAGGTACATTTCACCGCTTTCTGAGCTCCAGACGTAAAAGGTTTTTGTTTTTTCGTCATAAACAATATAATGAGGTCTGTCCCCGATTTCTGTAAATTCCTGTGTTGGGAGAAAAACAGACTGTCCGTTTTCATTAACACCCTCTTCCATTACAAGTACACGGTTATTCTCTGTATCATCGATCAGATAGACAAAGCCGTCACTGGCAAGGGTGTGCGGCATGCCAAGACCGGAGGCCATGATACGCCATTCATAGAGTGGATCGGTCAGATTTTCATTGTAGATGACCTGATTGTGATAGCAGTCCACGATAAAGTAGGTATCTTTAACCTTAGTGATATAGGTTGGGACACTTAACGTGGGATTTGGATTATCCGGAATTGCATTTAAGGTGGAGATATCAAAATCAATCCTGTCAGATTCCCGTATATAGTGATCGGTATCCAGATTGAAATAGGTGGCCTCCTTTTTTCCACACCCGGTGCATAAAAAAATGACCGGAAGAAGCAGTATCATCAGACGACAAAATCCGGCAGTAAAATTGTAAGTGTAGTTTATATTCTTTTCCATAAGGCTATTATAAAGATTTTACTTCCTTATGACAATAAAATTTTATATACTGATGATAAAAGGCATGTATCAAAGGAGAAGCATATGACGGGACATTATGAAAATAAAGAATTCCGGATTTT
>ENA-UERK01002576-UERK01002576.1-human-gut-metagenome-genome-assembly--contig:-NODE-2576-length-11781-cov-3.119959_pt1 | contig 11781 bp, 10 predicted proteins | sample MGYA00242957_ERZ507957 | MGnify/ENA primary metagenome ERZ507957 (study PRJEB26167, sample SAMN06115538) | human gut metagenome | host: Homo sapiens | place: China:Heilongjiang | collected 2015-11-06... | reverse complement strand
GTTAGGAAGATGTTTTACCCCCTCTTCTAAGGGTAAAAAATGCCCCTCCTCGGACGTGAAATCATGCTCCAAAGGTAGGTATTTTTGACAAATACAATGAATTGTGGATATAAAAAATGAACACTAGAGCGGCGTAATGTGCAGTATTTCACATCAGAGAATGTAGATTATTATTATACGCATACAAATGAAGTACAACTGATATAAACTTTCATAATTACCTCATAAACAATCTCAAAGGTTTTCGGTTCTTTCATGAACTCATAGCTTTTTTGCTCCGATGCCTCACAAAATTCGTCCTTAATATAAAAGGTAAGCACATCGCCCTCTTTGAGCATAGTCTGAATATCACACTTTTTGCCGTTTACCTTAATACACTTTTTTCTTATATATTTGTACATAAGCGACTTTGGCAGAGTTTTGAATCTTTTCTGTAAAAATTTATCGAGTCGCTGATTTGCGTCATTCTTTTTAATTTCAAGTGTTCTCATAGTCTGTAAAATTCTCCGTAATTGTTTTCTCAGTTTATCTTATATCAATTTTAAAAATAATTCAACCGCTTTTGCACATAATTTGATTTTGTGTATATTCTGATATAGGGTGATACAGTGAATTGTTACACACAGAGAATAAAATCTGCAGTATGCTTTGGACTGGGACTGCTGTGTGCATCACTTCTGCCGAGTGAATGGGTACTCGTCATTGCGGCAGGTGCACTCGTAGTTGTCAGTATTTGTTGTGTTCGGAGGTAATTATGAAAGTTGTACTTATTGAGAAACCAAAATTCATATCGGCAATTTTGAGAAAAATTTACGGAATCAAAAAGGAAACCAAGCCGGAATAATAGTCGTATGTTTGGACGCTGTTCCAAAATCTTGCTATTGGTAATAGTTTACAATAAATTCGAGCTAAAGATGTGCATAGTTACAAAAAACTTTGCACATCTTATTTTTTAAAATGAAATTATGATTAATCTTACGGGTAATATTTTTCCGCACTCCCTAATATAATTGAACTATAAAACATAAAGGAGAGAAAAATATGGAGTTTAATCAGGAAAACCGCTCGTTTTGCACGCCGTCGGCTGTGCTTGACACGGTTGCCGAACAGCTTGCAGATGTTGACCTCACTCTGCCCGATTATTGTCCGGATATAGAAAAAATTCTGAAATGTACCCTCACACCCAAAATTCAGAGCAGAACCCTTTCGGGAGGTCAGCTTCAGATTGACGGATTCTGCACAGTGAATGTGATGTATGTGGAAAGCATAAAGAAAAGCGTGCGCTGTTGCGAACAAAGCGTGAATTTTTCACAGAACTTTTCGGTAAAAGACGCTCCCGACAATCCGGTTATCATCACAAAAACCAAGCCGGAATACATAAACTGCAGGGCATTAAGTCCCCGCAGACTTGTTATGCACGGAGCGTTTTCATTGTATGCAAAGGTATTTTCAAAAACTCAGACGAGCATTTTCACGCCTTCCGATAATATCGAAACCGACCGAAAGACCGTTACCTGTGCCGACCTTAAATCGTTCTGTCAGGAGCAGTTTTCTGTTTGCGAAGAAATTTCGGTAGGCGAAAAACCGCAGATTGAATCCGTTCTCCGCAGTGATGTAAGCGTCGGAGTGATTGACGCTAAGGCTGTAACGGGAAAGCTTATGCTCAACGGTGAACTTAATCTCAAGCTTTTGTACCTTTCAAACGCAGAGAGCGGAGAAGTTGAAAAGCTTGACTATCTGTTGCCGTTCAACAAAATTTTAGATTGTGACGGAATTGACGAAAACACAATCAACTGTGTTTCCTGCGATGTTATGTCGTATGATATCAGACTGAAAAATGATATGCTTTCCGAAAAGCCGTCGGTGATACTTGAAGTAAAGCTCTGCGTTACGGAGGAGGGCTATATAACCCGTGAGGAGGAAATTGTATGTGACGCCTACTCAACAGAATTTTCCTCGTTGCCGGAGTTTGAACAATTAAAAATTACGGGCGAGGTTGTCCCGATTAATGAACCTCATATGGAAAAAATGTCCGTTAAGATTGATGACGGAAAAATCTCACGAATTCTCGATATTTTCACAGAACAAATAACTGCCGAGGCTTCACACGATGACAGAGGTATGGTTATAAGCGGAAAAATCAATATATGCATATTGGCACTTAACGGGGAAGATATTCCTGTGTTTATTGAGCGTTCAGCCGATTATGAGCATATTATTCCGCAGACAGACTGCACCTGTGCCAAAATTTTCGGTACAAGGACAGCAAGTATAAGCTACAGACTTGCCGAAGATGATGTCATAGAAATTCGTTGTGAGCTGAAAATCTGCGGTGCTGTTTTTTCGGAAAACAGAGTAAACACCGTAAAAAATGTAAATGTTTTTGAGGATAAACCTATACCTCCCGAAAATTGTGCGCTGACATTATACTTTGCCGACAAGGGAGAAAAGCTCTGGGATATTGCTAAATCCCACAACACAAAGCTTGATTTGCTGCTTTCGGAAAATTCGGCTGAAAATCAGGTGCTCGACGCACCTAAAATGCTGTTGATTCCGAGAATATAGGGAGGTATAAAAAATGGAAGAGAGAAATGTTTATCAGGATATTTCCCGAAGAACCGACGGCGATGTCTATATCGGAGTAGTCGGTCCCGTCAGAACGGGAAAATCCACATTTATAAAAAGATTTATGGATTCGCTTGTCCTGCCCAATATTCGTGACGAGGCAGTTTACAGGCGTACCGTTGACGAACTTCCTCAATCTGCGGCAGGAAGAACCATAATGACCACAGAACCCAAATTTATTCCCGAGGAATCCGTTGAAATCAATCTCGGCGGCAACACAACCTTCAATGTGAGAATGATTGACTGCGTAGGCTATATTGTAAACAGCGCAATCGGTTACAGCGAAGAGGACGAACCGAGAATGGTAAAAACTCCGTGGTCAAACGAGGCGATTCCTTTTGATGACGCCGCAGAAATAGGCACTAAAAAGGTAATTACCGACCATTCAACAATCGGTCTTGTTATCACTACTGACGGAACAATCAGCGATATTCCGAGAGAAGATTATATTGAAAGTGAAAAAAGAGTAATTAATGAGCTGAAGGCAATCAATAAACCGTTCATTATACTTCTCAATTCAGTTGACCCTACGGCAGATGAAACAATTCGCCTGTCAAACGAAATGACCGCCGAATACAAGGTTCCCGTAATTCCCGTTAGCTGTATGGAGCTTGACGAAACCGAAATCAAAAGGATACTTGCACAGCTTTTGTTTGAATTTCCAATCCGTGAAATCAAGGTTGACATTCCGAAATGGGTTGTAAAGCTCGATAAAGACCATTGGCTGAAATCGGTTGTATTTGATTCAATAAAGAAAAATGCCGCAAAAATTGAGAAAATCAGGCAAATTCAGCAGATAATCTCTGATATTGAGCAATGTGAGTACATCACATCTGCAAAGGTTACGAGTCTTGACCTCGGAAAAGGATATGCGGAGATGGCCGTATCTATCGAAAGCGAACTTTTCTACAAGGTTATCTCGGAAGAAACAGGGCTTGATATAACCGAGGAGTACGAACTTCTGAACTGCATAAAGACTCTTTCGCAAAAACAAAAAGAATTTGACAAGATTGCACAGGCTTATGAACAGGTTCAGGAAACGGGCTACGGAATTGTTATGCCGACAATTGACGAACTTACCCTTGACGAACCGCAGATTATTAAGCAGAGCGGAAAATACGGTATCAAGCTGAGAGCAAGTGCACCGTCAATTCATATGATGAAGATTTTTACGCAGACGGAGGTAACTCCGATTGTCGGTTCGGAACAGCAGTCCGAAGAGCTTGTGTCTTATCTTCTCAGAGAATTTGACGAAAATCCGGAAAAAATCTGGGAGAGTAACATATTCGGAAAATCAGTTCACGAACTCGTTAACGAGGGACTTCACAACAAGCTGTACAGAATGCCTGCCGATGCCAGAAGGCGGATAGGGGAGACTGTTGAAAAAATTATCAATGACGGCTGTAACGGATTAATATGTATAATTCTGTAAGGACAAATAACGATAAAATCGCAAAGCTTTAATTCACAAATAAACAGACTTACAAATAAATAAATTGGTAATATCGCCAAAAAATTATTCGCCCCATATTTGTTATTGAAAATGTTTCGGGAATAAAGTATAATATTCCTATATGCAAATGACAAATATGGGGGTTGTTTTATGAATCTTTCCGATGTAGCTTTATTGGCTAAAGAGGAGCTTTCCCTTGCCGAAAAAGGTATTGCCTCTGCAAAAGTTGTTCTTACAGGTTTTGTTGTTGTATTCGCAATGCTGATTCTCTTGATTCTCATAATCAAGATTTACGGCGCAATCATTCAGAAAGCTCAAGATGCCGGCAAAAAGAGCAAAGAGAAAAAGGCTGAAACCGTAGCAGAAACTCCTGCTCCCGTTGTTGCCGCTCCTGTCGCTCCTGCTCAGGCAGACGGTGTTTCCGATGAGGTTGTTGCCGTAATTTCCGCAGCAGTTGCCACAATGTACGGCTCTTCCGAAAAAGCAAGAATCAAGAGTATTAAAAAGTCATCAGACGGCGGTCGTTCCGCATGGGCAAAAGCCGGTGTACTTGATAATACCCGCCCGTTTTAAGGCAAAGTTTTAAGGGAAAGGATGTTATCTAATGGAAATTTTACAAGGCTTTGCAGATGCCGTTGTCGGTATCTTTGAAGGCTCGGGTCTGTCAACTCTTAACTGGCAGAACTATGTAATGATTGGTATTTCAATCGTTTTGCTTTACCTTGCAATCAAAAAGCAGTATGAGCCGCTTTTGCTCCTTCCTATCGCATTCGGTATGCTGCTTGTTAATCTTTATCCGAGCATTATGGCTCCGCCTACAACACAGCTTTTGACAGAGGCTCAATGTGCCGCACAGAATGTTGCGGTGTCGGGACATGCCAAAACGGTGATTGACGGAGTAACTTATATTGAGAATCCAACATACGGCGGACTTCTTTATTACCTCTATCAGGGTGTTAAGCTCGGCATTTATCCGCCTCTTATCTTCCTTGGCATCGGTTGCATGACCGACTTCGGTCCGCTCATCTCTAACCCGAAGAGCCTTATCCTCGGTGCTGCCGCACAGATTGGTATCTTTATAACATTTACAGGTGCTATTTTCCTCGGATTTACAGAGGCAGAGGCAGGTGCTATCGGTATTATCGGCGGTGCCGACGGTCCTACTGCTATTTATGTAACAACAAAACTCGCTCCGCATCTTCTCGGTTCAATCGCAATTGCCGCATATTCATATATGGCTCTTGTGCCGATTATTCAGCCGCCTATCATGAAGGCACTCACAACCAAAAAAGAGCGTTCGGTAGTTATGGAACAGCTTCGTCCTGTTTCAAAGCTTGAGAAGATTATGTTCCCGGTAATTGTTGTTATTATCATCGCAATCTTCCTTCCCGACGCAGCTCCGCTCGTTGGTATGCTTATGCTCGGTAACCTCTTTAAGGAGTCGGGCGTTGTTGAAAGACTCAGCAAAACAGCTCAGAACGAGCTTATGAATATTATCACAATCTTCCTCGGTACAACTGTTGGTGCAACCGCATCCGGTCAGAACTTCCTTACTTTTGACACAATCAAGATTATTGTTCTCGGTCTTCTTGCGTTCTGTATGGGTACTGCATTCGGTGTACTTTTCGGTAAGATTATGTACAAGGCAACAGGCGGTAAGGTTAACCCGCTTATTGGTTCGGCAGGTGTATCCGCCGTTCCGATGGCTGCCCGTGTATCTCAGAAGGTTGGTCAGGCTGAAAATCCCGGCAACTTCCTCCTCATGCACGCTATGGGCCCGAATGTTGCAGGTGTAATCGGTTCAGCAGTTGCAGCCGGCGTACTTCTTAATGTTGTAGGCTGATAACCGTAACTTAATAAATTATGATAAAGGAAGTCTTTACGGCTTCCTTTATTTTTGCTGTTAAAGAATCCGACAATGAAAAATTTGTATAATATTAAAGAAATTATTTCAATTAATATTCCATAAAAGAAATATTACTGAGAATACATAAGATATAATGAAATCAAAATGTGTAAATTAGTGCCGTAAAAACACCTTTGTTTGCTTTACGGTATGCTTTCATAATATTTAATATGAATTAAAGGGGCTATATAAATGGCAAAGAATGTAACCATTCAGCGAATTGTCAGCGTCCTTTTGCACAGAATCAAGTTTATTATTCTTGCTACTGTTGTAATGGGATTGCTGTTCTTTATGTATTCACGCTTTGTAATTGCGCAGATGTACAGTACATCTACCATGATTTATGTGCAGAACTACAGTGCGTCACAGCGAGCAAATGCCAATGCCAATACCAGTAGTACGACACCTTCAAAGGCTGACGATGATACAACTAAAAAGACAACCAATGAGGAAAACCAGAAGATTTATCCTGCTGATATTTCCGCCTCTGCAAATCTTGCTGAAATCTGCGTTACACTCTTTAAAAATTCCGATGAGATGACAGCACTCTATGACGGCTGCACGGTTAATGTTAATGTAACCGACGGTACCTTCTTTATCACAATTACAGTGGACGGTACAGACGCACAAAAGTGTGCCAATGTTGCAAATCAGCTTGCCGAAAAAGCGGCTGAGGTTTATAATTCAAAATTCAGCTACGGTCAGATAGGAACACTTCGTCAGGCAAAGGTTCCTTCGGCTCCGTATGCACCGAGTAACACAAAGAATATGCTTATAGGCGCCGCAATCGGATTAATTGCCTCCTGCCTTATTTCTATTCTTATTGAACTCATCGACACAACAATCAAGTCTGAGGACGATATTCAGGATATCTACGGTATTCCTATATTTGCCGAAATTCCCGACTTTGAGAACCAGGGTTAAGGAGAAACTATGGCTTCTGATTTTAAATTATTTAAAAAGAAAGACGATAAAAAAAATAACGGGCAGAATTTTTCTCTTTCCGATAAGAGCAAGTTTGCAATTGTTGAGTCGTATAAGGCCGCAAGAACTAATATTATGTTTTCCCTTTCCGCAAAAGAAAAAAAATGCTTTGCCGTAACCAGTTATTCAAAGGGTGAGGGCAAGAGTACCGTTTCCGCAAATCTTGCAATTTCCTTCTCAAAAATGGAAAAAAGAGTTCTCCTTATCGACTGCGACCTTCGCCGCCCTAATGTTCACAACATTTTTAAGCTTGACAATAAGAAGGGATTTACCAATGTAATCGGTAAAATGGTTGAAATTGACGAGGCTGTCAAGCATGATGTTCTTCCGAATCTCGACATTCTTCCGGCAGGTACGATTGCACCAAACCCCTCTGAGCTTATGTGCAGTACCGGATTTCAGGAACTTTATGAGCAGTTTATCAGAGATTATGATTATGTAATTTTTGATACGCCTCCTATCGGTGTGGTTGCCGATGCTCTGCTTCTCAAGGATATGATTGCCGGCTTTGTTGTAGTTGTTCGTGAACGCTCAACAACACACGGCGACCTTCAGCACCTTCTTGACAGCGTAAAGCTTGCCGATTCAACCGTACTCGGTCTGATTGAGGTAGGTTGTACCTATGATTCAAAGAGAAGAAAGAAAGGTTATTACTACTACCAGTATTATTAATCCCAATTTTGTGCTTTGGCACAAAACTACACATTCTCAATAAAAATAACACAAAATCACAGACTTGCAAACTTTCACCAAAAATGATTGTTGCAGGTCTGTTCTTTTTTGTGAAAATAAAAATGCAAGATTGGAAAAAACATCTTGCATTTGCAATAATATTTTAAGGAGTTATTCAAAATGGGTTATCTTGACTTGAGTAAGCAGGAACTTGAAAAAGAGTATGGCAATCTCGTAAAGAGATTTGAGGAGATTAAAGGTATGGGACTTAACCTCAATATGGCAAGAGGTAAGCCCGGCAAAGAACAGCTTGATCTTTCATTGCCTATGCTCGATACAATCAACAGCAAATCCGATTTTATCGGTGAGGATAAGATGGATTGCCGCAACTACGGACTTCTCAACGGTATTACAGAGTGCAGAAAGCTTTTTGCGGATATTCTCGGTGTAGATGCAGAGAATGTTATTGTAGGCGGTTCTTCTAGCCTTAATATGATGTTTGATACAATTTCATGCTTTATGACAGCTCCCGCTGTTGAGGGCTGCAAACCATGGTATGAAGTAAAGAACAGAAAATTCCTCTGTCCGGTACCGGGCTATGACCGTCATTTCGGCATTACTCAGTATTACGGCTTTGAGCTTATTCCGATTCCGATGGACGACAACGGTCCCGATATGGATATGGTTGAAAGACTCGTTTCTGAGGATGACTCAATCAAGGGTATTTGGTGTGTTCCGAAATATTCAAACCCTGCCGGCACCACATACAGCGATGAGGTTGTTAAGCGTTTTGCCGCTTTAAAGCCTGCCGCTAAGGATTTCAGAATTATGTGGGATAACGCTTACTGCATCCATGAAATCAGCGACACACCTGATGTTTTGCTCAACATTATGGATGAATGCAAAAAGACAGGTAATGAAGACCTCCCGATTCTTTTCTGCTCAACATCAAAGATTACTTTCCCCGGTGCAGGCGTAGCCGCAATGGCTGCATCTGAGAACAACCTCAAGGTTCTCCGTAAAAGATATAACTACGAAATCATCAGCTATGATAAGCTTAATATGCTCCGTCATGTAAGATTCTTTAAGGACTATGACGGCGTGCTTAAACATATGGAAAAGCACAAGTCTGTCCTTAAACCAAAATTCGAGATTGTTCTTGATACTCTCGACAAAGAACTTGCGCCTGCTGATATCGCATCATGGAAAAAGCCGCACGGCGGTTACTTTGTAAGTGTTGATGTTTTTGAAGGCACGGCAAAGAGAACAGTCGCTCTCTGTAAGGAGGCAGGAGTTGTTCTTACAGGTGCAGGTGCAACATATCCGCTTGGAATTGATCCAAAGGATTCCAATATCAGAATTGCACCGACCTTCCCTCCGAACCACGAGCTTGAGGTTGCTATGGATGTTTTTTGTACCTGTGCAAGGCTTGCAGCTTGCGAAAAGATTCTGAACAAGTAATCATCATTTGAAAATTTGGTTTGTCAGTTGGATTTTGGAAGAATTTTGTATGCAGTTTATGACATTAGAATGTATTTTTTGATAAATTCAATTCTTTTTTTATTAAATATTTCCGTATCCATTGACATTTTACTAAAAAAATTCTATAATAACTCTGTTACGGTCTGTGATTGGATGTTCGTGACAGAGTTATTTTGACTTTTGAGCAAAATAAAATCACAGCCAATTATTTAACGGAGGTTTCAAAGGCATGAAAAGAGTTCCAAAGCCTGTATTCTTTGTCGTAGCTTTGCTGATACTTGCCTTTTCGTTTACTGCGATTTTTGGTATTTCCTACTACACCGGCGATAACAAAACAACAGTATTAAAGGGCATCAGCGATATACGATGGGGAATTGACATCCGTGGCGGTGTTGAAGCAACATTCAAACCGGCAGGAGATGTTGATGCAACTGACGAGCAGCTTGAGTCTGCAAAGTCAATCATTGAATTAAGAATGGTATCTCAGGGTATCACAGATTATGAGCTTTATGCGGATGCAAAAAGCGACAGAATCATTGTTCGTTTCCCATGGAAGGAAGATTCCGACCAGAACGCAATTGAGGCAATCGAAGAGATTTCTTCAACAGCACAGCTTACTTTCCGTCCCGGAAAGGAATATTCAACAACTGATGTTGATTCAAACGGCGAGTATGTTTACAAAACTCCTTCGGGTGACACAGCTAAGACAATCCTTATGGACGGTTCTTATGTTGAAAGTGCAACAGCAGGTATGACAACAGATAAGTCAACCGGTAAGAATTCATATGTTGTACAGCTTAAGCTCAAGAGCAGCGGTGACAAGAACGGTAAAGAGCGTTTTGCTGACATCACTAAAGAATATCTAAATCAGCAGGTTTCAATCTGGATGGATGATATTATGCTTTCAGCTCCTAAGGTTGAGGCTGAAATTACTGACGGCAATGCTGTTATTTCAGGTGACTTTACAGCTAAAGAGGCTCAGGATCTTGCATCAAAAATTAATGCGGGTGCTCTTCCGTTCCAGCTTGAAACATCAAACTACGGAACAATCAGCGCAACCCTCGGTGAGAACTCACTTGTTGCAATGGCATATGCAGGTGTTATCGCATTTATCATTATTGCAATCATTATGATTCTTTTCTACCGTTTGCCGGGTTTTGTTGCAGTTATCTCACTTCTCGGTCAGATGGGTCTTGCAATTGCCGCAGTTTCGGGTTACTTCCCCGTATTCTCGTCATTCACAATGACGCTCCCAGGTATTGCGGGTCTTATCCTTTCAATCGGTATGGGCGTTGACTGTAATGTTATTACTGCCGAGCGTATCAAAGAAGAACTTAAAGCGGGCAGAACTCTTGACGGTGCTCTTGAAAGGGGTACAAAGAATTCACTTTCCGCTATCGTTGACGGTAATATGACCGTTATTATCGTATCAATTATCCTTATGCTTGTATTTGGTCCTGCAAATATTCTCTCAATCATCTTCGGTGAGTCTACAACAGGTACTATCTACTCATTCGGTTACACACTTCTTGTCGGCGTAATCGCTAACTTTATCATGGGTGTATTCTGTACAAGAATTATGCTCAGAAGTGTTGCAGGCTTTAAGTTCCTGCGTAAAAAATGGTTGTTTGGAGGTGCTAAGAATGACTGATAAAACTCAGACAAAGGCAGTTTCAAATGCCCCCCTTACAGACGAGGAATTTGCCGAAAAGTATAACAGAGGCCACAAGATTATTGACTTTGTAGGTCACAAAAAGATTTTCTTCGGAATTTCTCTTGCAATTATTATTATCGGTATCGTATGTAACTTTATTTTCGGTACACAGCTTGACATTCAGTTCTCAGGCGGTGCAACTCTTAAATTCAGCTACAGCGGTGAAATCAATCAGTCTGAACTTACTGATTTTATTCAGGTTGAAACAACAGAGGACAGAATCACTACTACATATGCTCAGGATCTTATGGGTGACAGCGGCACAACTGTAACTGTTCAGTTCTCGGGTAACGATTCAATCAAAACCGATATTCAGAAGAACCTTGAATCAGACCTTCAGAAGAAGTATCCGGACAATAACTTCAAATGTCTTGAATCAAATTCAGTTGATGCTTCAATGGGTTTCAGCTTCCTTCTCAAGTGTCTTACTGCTGTTGCAATTGCAGCCGTGCTTATGGTTCTTTATGTAACAATCAGATTTAAGAAAATCGGCGGTCTTTCGGCAGGCGTTATGGCTCTCGTAGCCCTCTTCCACGATGTTGCAATGATTTACTTTATGTATGTAATCTTCCAGATGCCGATTGACGCAAGCTTCATCGCAGTTGTTCTTATGATTCTCGGTTATTCGCTTAACGATACAATTGTTATCTATGACCGTGTTCGTGAGGAAAAGAAGCTTGTCGGAAGCAAAACAGATGTTGGCAGGATATTCAACCTCAGCTGCACAAAGTGTATTAAGAGAACAATTATGACTTCTGTAACAACACTTTCGGCTATTCTTGTTGTTTATGTTGTTGCCTGTGCGTTCAATATCACATCTGTTCAGGGCTTTGCTCTTCCGATGCTTATCGGTATCATATCAGGTTGTTATTCTTCAATCTGTATCGCAGGTCCGCTTTGGGTTATGTGGCAGCGTCATAAACAGGCCAAGACGATTGCGGTTAA
>ENA-UERK01002573-UERK01002573.1-human-gut-metagenome-genome-assembly--contig:-NODE-2573-length-11793-cov-9.239843_pt1 | contig 11793 bp, 20 predicted proteins | sample MGYA00242957_ERZ507957 | MGnify/ENA primary metagenome ERZ507957 (study PRJEB26167, sample SAMN06115538) | human gut metagenome | host: Homo sapiens | place: China:Heilongjiang | collected 2015-11-06... | reverse complement strand
TTTTTAAATTATTATATAAATTTGCGACTGGTTCGGGTATCGGTCGGAATGCAGGTAATCCCCGAGGTGAAGCCAGATATGTCGCTGGACTTGGTATGAACGTCGCGTAGCCAACCTGCACTGTCCTACGCAAACATCACCGCTCACTACTATGTGGGCGGTTTTTGTATGTCATTATGGTAATGCTCATACACCTTACCACTTTTTGAAATCACTATTATCCTTTTGAATCGAAACATACGGTTTCTGTTATTATACTGTTCGTAACGTCTAATACCGGCCTCTACCACATTGCGGTCATAGGAATGATATTTATCATAAATTACCGCAACATCAATATTTGCTCCTTTCCTTGCCTTTTCTGCTCCATGGTCAAGAGCTTTCTTTACTGATTGCACACCGATTTCTCTTCGTAATGGCCTGTCTCCTTTAGGATTTGGAGTTCTCTGTTCAAAAGAATAGTTGAACACATAACCATCTGGTGTTGTCGTTTGCCCAGTCTCGTCTTTGAGAACTACCTTATAGCCAGCGTCAGCCATGTGGTGAGCCGCCTCTATTTCCTCCTTTTTGTGTTTGGCCTTGCCTTTCTCTATAGCCACATAGCCTCCACCATCCTTGCTCATCTCTACACTGGAATACAAACCCGATGCCAACATTGCTTGTACCTCTGCCATTCGTGCGTTATATTCCATACTGCCACTTTCAACAGTCCTGTCAACTCCATAGTCTTTCATTGCTTGATGTTTTTGTCGGTGATAAAATCAGCAACATAGAGCAACGAGTGCTTCATGCAGTATTCGTGAATCTCCTTCCCACCGCCATAGACAATGAGGTTTGGAGTGTCAAGCCCTGAAATCTCACACGCTATTCGGTGTTCAAGGACAAGCCCATCAAGTCGTCCACGGTAGCCACGAGTACAGAAAGCATTGTAGCCATGCGGAACGCCAAGGCGGTTGAAATCTGCAAACTTTGCGCTCACGTTTAGGTCAACATAGACTTTCAGACCGCAGTTCTGCCAGTACCTGGAGAGCCACCGCTTCTTGTAGATGCGCTCAAGACCTCTCGCAACAGGTGTCGATTGGAATATCGAGTAGTTGACCTCGACAACCTGCTTAATATTGCTGTTAAGAATTTTTGCAGGGTTATTCCACACCGTTGCAAATCGGTAGTCATCTACATAGAAATGAAGCGTTTTCGCCCTTGATGTCTTGTACCCAGCACCGACAGGAGCAAATGGAAGTTCCAGTGCTCCAGCCTGGCCGTCGAGCGACAAGCAAGGTATGTCGTATGGGTTATCCGATGGGTACAAGTAATCTCCCACATCGTGATTAGTAATTATTGCCATATTTGTGCTGTTGAGTTTGTTATAAATTAAACAGATGCAACGGAGGGGCTTTTTCCTCCAAAACTGCGAATGGTGGGTTTAAATCCAATATGTTCTTTTCGTCTCTGTACTTGCTCACAATCGACTGAATGTCGTCAAGGAAGTCCGAGAACTCCCAGCCCTCAAGCTGGCTCACGAGTATGCTCATCTTGATTTCACCCTCAATCACGTTGAGGGCGTGGGTTCTCGCCTTGTTCTCAAGCACCCGTGGGTTGACGACCACTTCCTCTTTCTCCTGCTGCAAGTATGATGTCGGGGATAGGTTATAGCCATTCTCCGCCACCTCGCTCAAAGGCACTTCACCCTCCATTCCGCTTTCACCGTCACGCATCGTGATGTAGTCCTCTGTGCGGTTCTTCCTCATCACAATCAGCGCCGTGATGATGTTTGTATCGGCAAAGTGGCCTTTCTCTATCAGCTCGACGCGGTCGATGCAGTTCTGCTCAATAAACCACTTCCTTATTTTCCCCTCTCGTTGCCCACGATAGAGGATGCCGGGGAAGTTGAGCACGGCGGCGATTCCGTCTTCGGCAAGGTAGTGGTAGATGTGGAGCAGGAACGCATAGTCCGCCCTGCTCGGTGGAGGGAGACACGGAGCTTCACAGAAGCGAGCGTCATTATCGTTGACATCTTCAGGGCACCACTTGATAGAGAATGGCGGATTTGCCACGATAGCCTGAAACCTCTTGCCGGAAAACGCCGGACTTCTCAGCGTGTCGCCTTGGACGATATGGCAGTTCACAAGCGATGAAGATGTTTCCCTCGCATACTCTTCGTTAATCTCCTGGCCATATTTCTCAACCTCGTCGCCAAACACGGCAAGAAGTGCTCCACCGCCACATGTGGGGTCGTACACCTCGCTCACGCCCTCTGGAATGAAGCTCTTGAGGTATAGCGCAAGAGCCTCGTCTGTGTAGAACACTCCAGCTTCCTTGAACGACTGCTTGACGGCGGCTATGCTTCTTTCATTGCGTCTTGATGTTGTTGCCATAGTCAGCTGTATTTTTCAATCATTGTGTTCAACCACCATCTCACGTTGTCGTAGTTCGTTGAGCGGAAACGGTAACGCTTTCTCTCAACCGTAATCTCCGCAACCCAGCGTGACTTCATGATGCGCTTCCCTGTGCCTCTTACTCCACGACCGAGCGTTGACGGGCCTGCGTTGGTGATTTCGCTGTATATGCACCCTTTCCTCCTCATCTTTGGATTCGTTTTATGAGCCGTCCTTTTGGCTCCAGTCCCCAGCTGAGGCGGAGGCGGTCGGCTTTGATTCGTTTATTCCTCGTTTCTTGTATTCTCTTACGAACATCTGCCTTGCGCTCTGCCGGCATGTCGTCGAAGTTTTTCCTCACCTGCTTTTTCCTGCTGATGAGGTAAAGGTTCTCAAGCACGCAGTTGAGCGTGTTGCCGTCCTTGAACTGGACGCAGTGGCCTTTTGGGATTTCGCCGTAGGCTTGCTCCCACAGCCAGCGGTGCTTTGGCATCATGCGTCTGCCCTCTGGCTTTATCCAAATGTAAATATTGCCCTTCACGTTGCGTTGGCACTCGTAGCCAACTGTGCGAAAAGAAGGGGAATAAGGATTCGCACAACCGGCCTTGAACTGCGTCATTGAGCATTTCTGTTCACTCTTCTCGCTCATCCACTCTTTACGTGGAACTCCCTTGTTGTGCGAACGGCACCCTTTACGGAACTGCCCAACACTTCTGCGCTCACTCATGAACGCCTTATCTTTACGCAATCCAAGCTCGAAGGCTTTATGAATCACAGATGCCACAGGATGGTGAACCCATGTAGCGATGTCGGCAGATGTGCGAGTTGGGTAGTGCTTTTTCAGGTAGTCAATCTCCCACTGCGTCCATCGCCGCCTCGCTTTTGGTTCTCTGATTTTGTCCTTCATTTCGCTAAATCTTTTCAAGGTTAAACAATTCGGCTTGAGTGTAGCCCTCATGCCACTCACCGATAGTACGCGGATTCTTCATGAGGTGATACTTCGCCTGGTCTATAAGCCACCCGGCTTCATCATACTGGAAAGCCCACTTATCGCCAAAGCGGCGGAACATCTCATCACGGGCTTGCTCATAGCTGGCCGCCTCAATGACATGGTAGCAGTTGCGGTGCGGCTTGTCGATGCCGACACAGAAAGTGAAATAGTATCGTTCCATCAGTCCTTAAACACTCCTTTCCGCATATAGCCATTTTCAAGCAGCCATACGACAAGTTCAAATATCTGGTTGAGTAAACTTTTTGAGTAGCTTGTGCTTTGGTAAAGCACCCACGCCCCGGAACTAAATGTCACGCAATAGCCTAAGCGATCTGTGGAGATGAATGCTGTTCCTGATGGCAGCGCGTCGATAAGTGCTTCAAGCGACCATGCAGGGGTTTCTGTGTCTTCAACCTCATAAGAAGAGGACTTAACAAAACAACCGTCTTCACCTACCCATGCAAAATCCGCACTCTTTGGGTCAAGTCCAAGTTCGAGCAGCTTGCGACTCTGCTCAATGGTTGTTGCCTTGGGGTTCATTTCTCACCTCCTTCCTTTAGTACCATGATTAGTTCATCTGCTACACTAACGGCATAATCAACAGTACTGATGCCACCATCTGTTCTACCGGAAGCAAAACACGCACATAAAACATCCTTTGCAATCTCGTAGCGGCGTTGTTCCCAGTCAATGGCTCCCCTGCTGGAGATGTATTCACGCAATGCGGATTTCGCCATTGACTTCAATTCCAAATCAATTTGTGTCATAGATAATATGAATTAAATGTTTGACTTAATGCCCTTTAGGCACTGTAAATATAATAAATTTTTACGAGAAAACAGCAGTTTTTCCCGTGTTTTTTTACATCGGGCAAGGCGGAAACCACTCCGTGAGCACCTTTTCAAGATACCACACGCCACCAATCAAGTAAACAGGGCGTCTGTTCACGCTTGTTCCCGTTCGCTCAATGGTGACCTCGCGCCCATGGAGCAGCACCGTCTCGCCGACCTTGTACTTGTGGATTACCCTTTTCATCACTCTTTCGCCACTATTACGACATCACCACCGATGGAAAGTGCCTTTTCAAACATTTCCGCACATCGCTTCGGTGGGCTGTCGTAGTAATTCTTCCTCTTTTCGAACAGTACGCACCAGGTTTTCCCGCCCGATGCGCCACGTCTTCCGTTTATCGAGCATTTACAGGCTCCGCACATCAACGGAGCCTCGTAAAATGGCCCGAATTCGTTAATCATTGTCCTCCTCATTGTCTTTGCGCTTTTTAATCGCTGTCTTGACGACAGACGTGAGCAGGTATAAAATCATATACACCCACGTTGCGAACGATGCGGCGACGAAGAACACGACGACCGCCATGCGGATTTTCACGAGCCGACCTTCCTCCATCAAATCGTCCCAGATGGAGGCGGCTCCTATGGCGTTGACGACTACACCAACGCCATACACGATTAGGAATACTGATGTTGTGCTCATAACATTGACTTGATAAGCGTGCAAATTAAATATACAACAAATCCCATGCCCAGCGCTCCAAGCACGGAGCCGAGGCAACATGCGTGAGGGGTGTACCTCTCGATGAGGTCACGCCCAGTTGCGCTTCCATCAATCTTCTGTTTCTCTTCCATGCTCGCTGTAGTTTACGGTTCTCAACTCGGTTACTGTCGCGTCGGCAAGTTCCCTCGCCTTGCGTGCTATTGTCTTTGGTGATGCCTGGAGTTTTCCGAGCACCACGGATCGCCGGTCTTGAGTTACGAGGTATCGGGTCAGTTCCCAGCGTCGCTGTTCCCATTTCTCTTCCTCTACTTGTTCCCTTGACTTGACCGCAATCGGTCTTAGCACTGGCGAAGCGTCACATGGCTTGCCTCTGCTGAATAATCTCTTGAATAATCTCATGATTCTTGTGCTGTTAGATGTTAAACTTCACATATCGTTGTCGCTTTAATGCGTCTATGACTTCCTGTATTGAGTCTGCGAGGCTCGCAAGTGTGTATATGCACTCGGTAATCTCACGCTCGTTAGATGCCACGAAAAAGCCTTTTGGGCTTGATGCCACACAGGGAATGATTCCTGTGCACCTGATGTGGTTGATGACACGGCGGACACATCTTGTGGTGACTGTGAACCCACGGCTGCGGATGCCTTCTGCTATGACACTCGACGGAAGCGGGCGACCGCACGACTTCCGCAGCATATCACAAACGAGGGGGACAATGATGCCCCTCTCGTATTCGTTTAACCGGTCGGTAGCCATTAGGCGTCTATTTTAGTGCCGTCTGTGTTGTAGCCGAGGGCGGTGAGTTTTTCCTCAATCTTAGACTGCTTCTTTGCCATCTTTTCCTCCATTTCGGCAATCACCTCATTGGATTTTTCCTTTGACCACTCTTGAAGAAGCACATGCTGGCACTCTTGAAGGTCGAGGTTATACTCGGCAGGGGCAGATGCCAACTCGTCGCGAATGAAGCCACGGCAGATTTTGTGAACATCTCCAGTGTGCTCTCTCGCATAGCTCAACACTTTCGGCTCACCCGTCGTCTGGACATCGAGTCCGATTTCTTTGCGGAACTCATACGAGGTGTTCCTGAGTATCAATGCCAGCAAAACCAGGCTTTCTGTTTTCGAAAGAGGCTTTTTGCTGAAATCTGTTGGCTGAATTTCACTGAGCAGCGCACGGAGTTTTGCCGCTATGCCTGATGATTTCTTGCGCTCGTTTTCCCTGTACTGGGCCACAAGCCGCATTGCCTGCACCTCTTCACTGCTCTCCTGAGTTCCCCCATCGCTCTTGAACGAGTAGTAGAGAGTGCGTATCTCCGTCCCTCTCCAAGTGGCCTCAACGACGAGGCAACGGTACACCTCATTCTTCGCAAGTTTATCTTGAAGCCGCTCGTCGTCCTCTCGGTAACTGGAATAACCCTCAAAGTAGTCATTCTTTTTTACCACCTCGAAACCCATATCCTTGATGCGCTGTATGAGCGGTTCATACTCTTTGTTGCGCTCTTTGTAGTAATCCTGCACATCGGACACCACGACTACAGTCTTGCCTGCCTCAAGTTTACATCCACTCTTGACCAGCACATCTGCGTTTTCCTCGACAATGTGCAGCAACCATGAGTTCCTCTTTGCGTTCCATTTGTCGCGGTTGGTACACACAGCATCGTGAGGCTTCATCTCATAGAACAGGCAACCGGCATTCGCGTTGTTGAACGGACACTTTTCACAGGTGGTGTTGCAGGTACCCTCAAAATCGCTTTCCCAATCCGCACGCTCTATTTCCATGAACAGGTAATCGGTGAACTTTTCCGCGTCGCTCTTGGTGACCTCTTCCTCGTCAGCGCACCCGTCAAGGAATTTGCGCTGCTCGTCCTCGGTGAGTTTGCAGATGTGCATGGCTGCTCCGATGTGCAACTTGTCATCGGTGACCATCTTCTTCAGTTCCGGAAGCAGATTGTCAAGCTTGATGCGCTCGGTGATGAAACGCTTTGACTTGCCGAAGCGAGCTGCGATTTCATCAATGGATTTGCCATGCTTGTTCAGCTGCCCGAAAGCGAAAGCCTCCTCAATGGGATCGACATCCTTGCGCTGTAAGTTCTCGGTAATCATAGCGTCGAGCGCATCGGCATCGCTCATTTCCCTGACGATGCACGGAATTTTTTTCGTATAACCTGGAACACGTTCAAGATTCAGCTTGAACGCCCTGAAACGACGCTCACCACACACGATTTCAAAGTGACCGACAGGGTCTTTGCTGTCTGCCTCAATCGTCCTCACCGTGATAGGCTGGAGCAGTCCGTGCTGGAGAATGTTGTCAGCGAGTTCACGGATACCCTCTTCATCAATGGTCTTTCTCGGATTTAGCGGACTTGGCTCTATCAGCGAAAGGTTGATATTTTTCACAGCCAATGATTTCGTGTCTTTCAACTCTTCGCCCGTATTCTCAGGCTGAATTTTACTTTCTTCCATTATCGCCACACGGATACCATGGCGAATAAGCATAGGCAAATAGTTGTCCAGCGCATGAAAGGGGAAACCTGCCATTTTCCGCTCACCGTCTTGCTGTAGTTCGATGCTTAACGCACTTGAAACGGTATCGGCATCGTCATAATAACACTCGTAGTAGTCACCTACGCGGAAGAGAACCACGCACCCTTGGTGCTTCTGCTTTATCTCTTCATACTTTTTCTTGATTATTTCCATAAGTTTAAAATTAAATGTTTGACTTTTAATTAATTACACTGTAAAGATAATATTTTTTAAGCAAAGTCGGTTCAGAAAATCGCCGTTTTTGATTTCCGACCAACTTTATTTAACGTGTTGTTGTTCAAGGCTTTCAGCAATAATGAAAAGTGTGTGGATAAGCAGGCACAGCGTGTCTATGAAATTGTCGCACCTCGCCTTGTGCCTTGCCACCTCGACCACATCGGTGAACTGTGGGAAGCCAGCCCTTCGGCAATACTCTTGTGGCGTTATTGCGTCCTCCGAGAACTTCGCCTGCTGTGTCTGCGCCTCCTCCTGCTCCCTCCTGATGATAACATCGTTCCGCTCCTTGATGAACTTCCCAAGAGCGATAGTTATCAGCATCGGATCAACAACCCCGTAGAAATTGCCGTAGTTGCCGAGCTTGAAGCGGTAGAAGAATAGCAGGAACTCCGACACCTTGAGGTAGTAGTAATCGTTCGCTATCGCCTCGGCAAGGAAGTGCGCCTGACGGTCGGAGAGCGTACCTTTGCTGTTGCAGTAAAGCACGAGGTCCAATATCTGCGGAAGAAGCCACATCGTCGGCGTGTTGGGGCCGTATGCGGCTTTCAGCGTGGCAAGTGTTGGAGCCTCACCAAAGAACGCCCTATCCTGGTGGCGCGCGGCGTAAATCTGCGCGTCGGGGTTCATCGTCACGAGGAACTCGTCACGGCTACCGTACTTTTCCAGCACGAGCGTCGTCTTCCGCTGCAAGTCTGGCGATAGTTGCTGCGTAGCTTTCGGCAAGTTTCTCCCGTTCCGCTTGACGGCTGTCTGTAGAGCCTTGCCGATATTGGTTGGTCGAGCCATAGGATATGCTTGTTTGTTGTGAACGATTATCATAATTCCCTTCGAGCACTTTCTGAAAATTGCTCGGTCTGAAAAGCCATGTGAAATCAGCTATCCACCCACGGGCATTTTTGCCGTTGAGGAAGTCGCTCTCACTCGCTTTTGAAATCATCTCATAGACTTTCTCCATCCCGTGCTCACGGATACGCGCCCGAACGAACTCCCGGCGTTTGCCCTCACATGACTGGCAACGTGGAATAATCGCTTTCGCCTGGTCCATTGCACGGTTGAAAAATCTTATCAGACCAGCAAAATCCACAACATCTTTTGAGGCTTTTTTGGGGTCGGAGGCGACAGCGTCCGACTCTCTTTCGTTAGAAAGAGTATATATATTCTTTAATTCTTTCTTTCTTATATTCTTATGTTGTGGTTGATTGTTGGTTAGTTGTTGGTTAGTTGTTGGTTGATTGTTGGTTAGTTGTTGGTTAGTTGTTGGTTGACCATCTATCACACAACCTTGATAATCAGCATATTTACAAATAGTTATAAGAGTAAATTTGTTGGTTGATTTTTGCAAAATCTCGCCTGTTTGCTCAAGCCGCGCCAAGCAGGTGCGAACGCACTGCCTCGACATGTGGGTTTCGTCGCTCAAAGTGAGTGAGGAAGTGATAATCTGGCCTTTTTTTATGGTCATTCCTCTCCACCTCCTATCCTCAAAATTGGCTTTCAAAAGCAGGTGGAGAAACAGCCTTACCATGTTTGTGTCGCCGTACCACTCCCAGTCAAGGAAACGGCGAAACATCTTAATCCATCCTTCTTCCATAGTCCTCGTAGTGGTTAATGTGATAGATATTATCTCCCTTGAAACTCACCCAGGTCACATATTTAGTGCGTTTGAGCTTCTTGAGCGAGGTTCTTACCGAACCCTCCGACAATCCACTCTCAATAGCGAGTTTACGAGGGTTGCTCACCAGTTCGCCACGATTCACGTCAAGTCCCCTCCAAGCCCGATTCTCGGTGTTGGCTCTCAGCAGGAGATGGAGATAAAGTTTAGCGGTATTCATATCGTCGTACCACTCCCATTCACGGAACGCCTGTGTCAGTATAATGCATGATTCCATAATGCTACGTTTCTTTAATTCGGATTCCGTGAACGTGGAGCATCAGCTTGCGGCGAAGCACATAATCCGCCTCCTTGCGAGTGATGGCACTCTTCACGTCCTCCACTATCTCTGCGCCCGTGCTGTCTATGTACACGAAATCGGCTGTGTATATGGCGTTGTGCTCTATGCAAACCTCCTTATACACCGGCTCTCTCTTGGTGATGAAACCGATGTCCTTCTGCCGAATGCCGTTCTTCTTGCAGAAGTCGATAGCCTCTTTCTTGGTGGAAAAATAGTTGCCAAGCGATTGCGTGGTGTAAACAAGCCACTGACGCACCTCTCTGTCCTTTATCTTCACATTCTCGAACTTGGCAGGTATCAGCTCATACTCCACCTGGCGGCGAAGCTTTCTGACCTCGCCGGCACGTTCCAGCATCTGAAGTTCTATCCACCTGTCGTACTCCTTCTTGCTGTCGTATTTCTCTACCGTGGAGAAATCGATGCCGTTCTGCTCGCAGTAGAACTTTGCGTCGTGCTCCGTGCGGAATCGGTGCTCACTGCCTGGCACGACGTATATCTTCTGGTTGCCGAACTTGAATCTCTTTAAACTCATTTCGTCATAATTATGTTGGTTAATTGTTTTCCGTTGCTCGTAATGACCCACTTGCCGTTCTCGCATGGGTCTATCCAAAGGTCCTCGACCTTTCCGAACTTGGTGACCGAGCCGCACAGGTCAATCACCCAGCCCTCCTTGCCGGGGAATGGTCTTATCGCCCTGCCCACCATCTGATAGTAGAGGGCAAGCGACATCGTTGGGCGCGCAAGAATGATGGTGTCGAGTGCAGGGTGGTCGAAGCCAGTTGTGAGCACGCCCACATTGCACACCACTTTCACCTCTCCGCTCTTGAACCTTTTCAAAATATCGTCACGCTCCCTTTTCGGAGTGCTCCCAGTCACCACCTCGCACACCGGGGCCAACTGGGCTGCAAGACTCTCCGCATCCTCGACGAAGCGGCAGAAAACGAGTATTCCGTTGCGTCTCTTGCCATCCTTCGGGTGCAGCACACGATTAATGATGCTCAACGTGTACTCATAGAAGCTGACACGCTCAAATTCCTTGAACAGCGACTTGTCGTCGTAGTCCGCGCCAGTAGAGTTGAGCTTCACATTGTCCATATCTATGCGGTTCATGTCGAAGTAGCGCAAGCGAGCCAAATAACCGCGTTCTAAGAGCGTTTTCACTTGGCAGTAGTAAAGTACACTGTCGAACACTCTTGGGCGCGTCCTCGTGAGGAATTTGAGGATTGAGCCGTATTTTGGGAACGGACTCCCTATCGTCTTCGGGTCTATCGTCTGACCAAGCCTATAAGGAGTGGCTGTAAGCCCAATCACCTGCCTTCCCTTAACGGCTGCGATGAAGTCACGGTACTGGCCACCGAATGGGTTCACGAGGTGGCACTCGTCGATGAGTATCTTGCGGAATCGGTTGAAGTCCTCGCAGTGGTTCATCACGCTGCCGATGGTGGCGAATGTGATACGGCTTATCTCCTTGCTGTTGAAACTCGCAGAGTACACCGAGCAGTCCCACACTCCGTAACTCTGCAACTTGTCGAAGTTCTGCTGCAATATCTCACGGTTAGGCTGCAACACGATAAGCGGATCGTCAATCCTTGACGCTATATCCGCAATCACAAGCGACTTTCCCGCGCCGGTAGGGAGTATGATGATGCCGTTGTGCTTCGAGCTGTTTGGGTCGCTGAAGAAGCGCACTGCCGCATCGGAACTCTGCTGCTGATAATCTCGTAACGTGTAAACCATCACATCGGCTTCTTTGTGAGTGAGTACAGCAGCATAGAGAGAAACACGAACAGCACCGACACCCAAGGAATGACGGACAGCATCACCATCAATGCCGTGATTATCCAGTAGGCTTTATTGCTCACCTCGCACTCATCGAACAGCCAGTGGAGCAGCTGCATTAACGCCAGGTTGATGAGCGCGCCTGTTAAGAATATGTATAGTATCATAATGGTCGTTATTAGCGTTGATTTTATACGAGCGGATATGCCTGTTTGATTAAGTCTTCAAAGCAATTTTTAAATTCTTTCGCCATTTCCTTAGTTTGGAAAGTAAGAGAGTAAGATGAGAATCCAACATTTTCACAGATGATTATACTAACTTTAGTCCCAAACAAAGCAAATTTAAATTCATCATAACCTTTTACCCAGTAGTCACGAAGTTGCAGTAGTTTTCCAAGTGCGATAAATTGCTCTGCTCGTTTTTTGGT
>ENA-UERK01002569-UERK01002569.1-human-gut-metagenome-genome-assembly--contig:-NODE-2569-length-11795-cov-3.547363_pt1 | contig 11795 bp, 12 predicted proteins | sample MGYA00242957_ERZ507957 | MGnify/ENA primary metagenome ERZ507957 (study PRJEB26167, sample SAMN06115538) | human gut metagenome | host: Homo sapiens | place: China:Heilongjiang | collected 2015-11-06... | reverse complement strand
CAAAAAAACGCGATTTCCGGAAAACGAAAATTTTGCGAATTACGGAAAATCGAAGCCCTAAATCGGCTTTTCGGGCAAAACTTGTCGGCATTTTCGGAAAATCTGACGGAAAATTTCAGAAAATCGCTATAAAATCGTTGACAACGCGGAAAAATTGTATTATAATGCAGTCAATATTTCGGCAAAGACGCCGTAGGTCTATATACCCTACGGCGTTTTATCTTTAATCCGAACAAATTTTCTCAAGGAGATACATTATTATGAGTAACGTTCCGGAATTATTCGGCAGCCTCGTGTTCAGCGATTCGGTCATGAAGCGCTCGCTGCCCAAAGAAACGTACCGCTCGTTCCGCGCGCTCGTGGACGCGGGTAAGCCGCTCACCCTCGAGGTCGCGAACGTAGTCGCGCACGAAATGAAAGAATGGGCGATCGACAAGGGTGCGACCCACTACACGCACTGGTTCCAGCCGCTGACCGGTTCGACGGCCGAAAAGCACGACGCGTTCCTCGAGCCGAAGGATGCGAAGGCGATCATGACCTTCTCGGGCAAGAACCTGATCGTCGGCGAGCCCGACGCCTCAAGCTTCCCGTCCGGCGGGCTGCGCTCGACCTTCGAGGCGCGCGGCTACACGGCGTGGGACCCGACCAGCCCGGCCTTCATCAAGCGGCACGCCAACGGCGCGACGCTCTGCATCCCGACCGCGTTCTGCAGCTACACCGGCGAAGCGCTCGATAAGAAAACGCCGCTTCTGCGGTCGATCCGGGCGCTTTCGGACCAGATCCGCCGCATGCTCGACATCTTCGGCGTAAAGGATGCCGGCTCTCCCGAAATCACGCTCGGCGTGGAGCAGGAGTATTTCCTGATCGACCGGAACTTCTATCTGGCCCGGCCGGACCTGATCCAGACCGGACGCACCCTGTTCGGCGCGCCGCCGCCGAAGCACCAGCAGCTCGACGACCACTATTACGGCACGATCAAGGCGCGGATTCTCGCTTTCATGACCGAAGTCGACCAGACGCTCTGGCGGCTCGGAATCCCGGCCAAGACCCGGCACAACGAAGTCGCCCCGGCCCAGTTCGAAATCGCGGCGGTCTTCGAGGAGCTGAACCTGGCCAGCGACCACAACATGCTGACCATGGACGTCCTGCGCCAGACCGCGGACCGCCACGGCTTCGTCTGCCTCATGCACGAGAAGCCGTTCGACGGCGTCAACGGCTCCGGCAAGCACAACAACTGGTCGTTCGGCACGACGAAGATGAATTTCCTCTCTCCCGGCAGGAGCCCGGAAGGAGGCGCCCTCTTCCTGACCGCAATCTGTGCGGTGATTCAGGCGGTGGACCGGCACGGCGAGCTGCTCCGCATGGCGACCGCTTCGAGCGGAAACAGCTACCGGCTCGGTGCGAACGAGGCGCCGCCGTCGGTCATCTCGATCTACCTCGGCGACGAGCTGACCCGGCTCATCGACGAACTCGAATCCGGCACGCCCGGCGAGGTCCGGAAGGGGAAGGCGATGCAGCTTTTCGTCGATACGCTCCCGCCGCTGCCGCAGGACGCGACCGACCGCAACCGGACCAGCCCGTTCGCGTATACCGGCAACAAGTTCGAGTTCCGCGCGCCGGGTTCGAGCCAGTCCTGCGCCGGCCCGAACGTGATTCTGAACACGATCGTGGCCGAATCGCTCGACGACATCCTCTCGGCGCTCGAAAAAGTGCCGAAGGAGGAGTTCAAGGCGACGCTCCAGTCCCTGCTGCGCCGGATTGTGAAGGCTCACAAGCGGATCATCTTCAACGGCGACAACTACTGCAAGGAGTGGGTGGCCGAAGCCGAGCGGCGCGGGCTGCCGATCCTGCGGACGGTCCCCGAAGCGCTCGCTGCGCTCATCACCGAGAAGAACATTTCGATGTTCGAGCGCTACGGCGTCTTTACGCGGGCGGAGCTCCTGTCGCGGCATGAGGTCTATTTCGAAGAGTACTGCGCCCGCACCCGGATCGAGGGAGAACTCTCGTTGACCATGGCCCGGACGCTGATCCATCCGGCCGCCTCCGAGCATCTGCAGCGCGTCGCCCGGAGCCTGAAACTGCTGCAGGAGACCGGAATCCAGGCCGGACGCGAGGAGCAGCAGGCCGAAGCCGAGCGGATCGGCCGGCTGATCGCCGAGATGACCGCCTGCGAAACGCGGCTCGAAAAGGCGCTGCCGACTTATGAGCCGGAGGAGATCCGCGATGCGCAGGCCGCGCTGCGGCAGGTCGTCGACCGGCTGGAAAAACTGGTTGACGATGAACTCTGGCCGCTCCCGAAATACCGCGAAATGCTCTTCATTTACTGAAGGCCGTCATGAGCACGCTGATCAAGTTTTTCAAGATCGCCGCAATCCTGTCGGACGGTCTGCACTTTTTCGTGTGGATTCTCTGGCTGGCGGTCTGTGCAAGCGGGCTCCTGAAACTGCACGACATCAACCCGGAACTTGCCGGCTGGCACCTCGGAGTGTTCTACGGGCTGCCGGCCGTCATGATGGCGCTTCTTGTTTAGTCGATTATGCAAAAGCTGGATGTGAGTAGGAAAAGCCTTTTAAGGGAAGGTTCTTTTCTTTTCGCGCTCCTTCTTTCCCAAACCTTTTCAAGGAGTATTTACCCAATAGGGAAAATACGAGCCTAAAAAATGGATACACAAATAGGGCGAACGCCCGTAACAGTTTCCGAAAGTTGAATCCGGCGGCAGCGAAGATCACATTCAATTCGTCACCTGATTTTCCTCGTAGCTGGTTGCGATCCATCCGATGCTCACTTTTACAATGTCCAATCACCGGTTCAATCGCGGAACGCCGATTCCACCAGCGGGAAAGTGACCGCGATACTCGTCTCCGGAAACGGTTGACGATTTGAATATTGCATTTACCTTCGTAATTGTTACCGCGATACCCTAAGTCACAAATCGCCATTTCCGGTTCAAACCCAAGAATTTTTGAGGTTTGTGCCAATGCGGATTTCAAGGTATGCCCATCATAAGGATTACCGGGGTATGCTTCCGCCCCGACAATCCAGTTACTCCTGGAGCTTGTCACCAAACCCACTTTTGTTCCGAACTCAAATTTCTTATGCGCCTTGCCTTTGCTGATGCATTCGATCTGTGGTTCATGAATTGAATACAACTTTTGTTTATCTGTTCGTTTCTGCGTCAGAAGTCGCTTGCCAAGTTCAAGCAGATGTTGCAATTCGGTGTCAGGAGTGGTGATTTTTCGCTCAATATCCCGAACAACACGACCTAGAAAGGTTTTCAACTGTCTGGTCGATTTTCTTGCCCGTTTGAATTGATTGGCTTTCGCATATCCGCTCTGACTGCGCAATACTTTTTTGCCGACTCGCTCGTAAGTCTGGCGCAATTCAACTCCATTTTTGCGAGCTGATTTTACCAGACGTTCCCGCATTCGGTCATAAAGCCGGGCGTCAGTCGGATAACGCACCGCTTTTTCCTGAACCGTGCTGTCCACATTGACCCGATTCAGTTCCGTTTTCTTGATAAAACCTTCACGCAAGCCTGTTTTTAAGCTTTCTTCCAGCATCTGCTCGGCTCCGCTTTTTGACAATCTCTTGCGCCAGCGTGACATTGTCGATTGATCCGTCGGATATTCATGCTCAAAATAAATCCCGCCGGTAAAGTATTGCCAGTAAGGATTTTCAAGCCACTCGTCAAGAACGGCTTCATCGCTCATTCCGCTGGCGTATTTGAGATAATGCAGCGCAACCATCAGGCGAACCGGACACGATGGACGTCCGTTATCTGCGCAAAAATATTCCTGCAAACCATCTTCGAAGCTCTTCCAATCAATCGCATCCGCAAGCTTCACCATCGCATGGCGAGGTGAAACAATATCTCGAAGCAACGGCTTGAATAAATGGCTCTGAACCATTGTCGTATCTTTACTTTTTGTCATCATTGATAATCTGTTCCTTTTTTGCTTTGTGCTTTTCCTTAAGGAGTTTGATGCCGTCTGTGATTATGATCATCAGACCACCAAGCATCCATCCTACATTCATGCCGAAGCACACTGATAGCATCATATGTTCAATATTTGTCATTGTTTTACCTCATTTCATAAAAGTGGCTGGTAGCAGTTCTACCACTGCCAGCCGGGTTAATAGTTACGGATTAAGCAAGGAAATCGTCATCCTCATCGGTTGCAAAATCAGCTTCAGCACTTGCCTTACCTCCGAGAGGCTCGCCATCTCTTAACTTCTGCAGGTTATTCAAGCCACAGGCAATACCACGATTGCCATTCACATTGAAAGCGTAGAAGTTGATGGATGCCCTGCCGTAGATGCCGGAATACATCTCAGAACGCTCAATGATAGGCTGTCTGTCTGCATCTACGATACCAGGAGCAGAAGCGGAATTCGCATTCACAAAATAGCTGTTAGCGTATGCCTCATCATCAGGTCTTTCAATGTCACCGTCACGAAGAGGGTTCTTGATTGCTGTAAGAGCCGGTACTGACTTGCCATTGCCCTTAAGCTTTGACTGACCTTCCTCATATGCAGCCTGAATGGCAGCCTTAATCTTATTGATGGTGGCGGTGTCATCCTTTGGGATGATAAGTGAAACCGAATACTTAGGCTTACCACCATCGATTGCCTTTGGTTCCCATGCATTGAGGTATGAGAATCTTGTGTCTGGTCCTGTGATTACCTTTGTAGGTACTGTTAATCTTCCGTATCTGTTATTGTTGTTTACTAAATTTGGCATAGTATTTTCCTCCTAATTATCTTTGAAATCATCAATTGCCGTGTTAAGTGCCTGTCGCTTGTCCGATTCAGGCACAAGTGTTGGTTTCCCCTGTGGTTTTTCAATCAAGCCTCCAAGGAGTTCATTGAACTTCGTCTTACCGAGAAGAGAAGTCATTGTTGTGATACCGAGAAGTTTCTTCTCATAAGGGTCATATCCGGCATTTACTACAGCTGATGCAACAGCATCTGCATCCACATATCTGCGGTTGGATTTACCCTCGACTACTTTGTAGCCATCATAGTGAGTTCCACTTAAGGCTTGTCCGAGTGCATATTCTTTGATGTCGTTAACCCAGTTTACAAGGTCATCGACCTTTGGCAGGATAGCTGCAATCTCAGCATCCTCAAGTGTGGCAGGCATTGCAAAGTCGTATTTCGCCAGTTCAAGATTGTACTCTGCCCGTTTACGGCAGGTAGCCTTAATCTTACAGAAGGTGCAGTGGTCACCTGCTTTGAATTCGCCACCGCCTTCATATGCTAACTTTGCAGTTGGTGCAAGTACTGTATCTGCCCAGGTGAGAAGATCAGCTTTTGTCATGGTACAGGTGGAAACATTATCCCTGCGGGGCTGAAAGATTGTCATCTTTACAGTCTTGATGTCATAGATGCCATCGTAGATATCGATAGCACCTAAGGCATAACACATCATCTGTGGATTGTGTTCTGCATCAACCAGAACCCCAAGTCCGTATTTAAAGTCGATGATATGAAGTACCTCATCTGCTACGATAAGACAGTCACCCGTTCCAAAGCCATCTGGCACCCAGTTGGAGAAGTCCAGTCTCTGTTCTACGAGTATAAGAGGGTCAGCACATAACATTTTTGCCTCTTCGTACTGTTCCATGACGAAGTTCCTGTATTCTTCCGTGCAGTTTTCCATCTCGGCATCATAGAATTCGAGGTTTTCTGTCGGATCATGTCCGGCATGACCAAGTGCTGACAGAACTTTGTATTCACAGAGTTCATGTGCATCCGTTCCCTGCTGTGCATAAGGACTTGCCCTGTCCCGGATATTTGCACATAACCTTGCTGATGGTGGACAGTTGAGCCATTGCTTACTGGATGAAGCAGATAGCAGTGCGTGTTTAGGCATTGCCGATCACCTCCAGAGCAGCTACCACATCTGCATATTTATCAGCCGGAATGCCGGAGAGTGTACCATCAGATGAGTATTTTGCTACGATGCCTTTAACATCAGCTTTGTACTTGCCTGCCTCAGCTTTTGACATCTGAGCCAGTTTCGCTCTGACCTCTTCTTTGGTATAAGTAACTGGTTCTGTGCTTTCTTCATCAGCAGCAGATTCCTCTGCCGGAGCGGTCTCTGTTTTCTTTTCTGCCTTTACAGGCTTGTCCTTTTTTACAGCTTTTGGCTGTTCTGCATCCTCGGAAGAGTAGTACTCACTGAGTTTTGCAAAGCCATCGGCTATTGTTCTGTACAGTTCAGCTAATTCCTTATTTTTCATTTGCTTTTGCCTCCTTTGACATATGTCTGACTGTGATTTTCCTTGCAAGCTGTCTTGAAATGACACTTATTGCAATCAGTACATCTGCAATTTCTTTATCAAGTGCTTCATCACTGATTGCCGTGTTTTCTGTTTCTTCCGTGCTTGACATCTGTTTACCTACCTTTCTGAAGGAGTTCCTTTTCCCTTCACTATCCAATGGACATGAATCTGAAAAATGGGCGGTAACTTTTTCTGTAAGATTTAAGTTCCTTATCCCTTCACCTTCTAATGGACAGAGAATCTGATATCGGGCGGTATGTTTTTTGAAAAATGTGGATTTGTATTTTGCATTAATAAGGAAGAAACAGCATCAAAGAAAAAAATTTTATAAAAATTCCCGCCCATTACAAGAAATCCTGTCCATTGGATATTGAAGGGAAAGATACATCCCTACCATTTAACGAAAGGAGACGGTTCATATGGGAGTAGGTTACAGAAACCCGGAAGGCTACGCAGATCCTGTACCGTATCAGGCAATCTCTAATATGGATAAGGAACAGAAGCGTTATATGCCGATGGTGTATATCTGTTCAGCATATAGCGGAGATGTGGAAGGTAATACAGAGAAAGCCAGACGATACAGCAGATTTGCTGTAGATGCAGGGAAGATTCCGATAGCACCACATCTGTTACTTCCTCAGTTTATGGAAGAAGAATCGGAGCGTGAACTTGCCATGTTCATGGATATTGCGATTCTTTCCAAGTGCAGGGAGTTGTGGGTGTTCGGAAAGCCGACCGCCGGGATGTTAAACGAGATAGCTTATGCAGAGCGTAAGCAGATGACAATTAAATACTTTAATGAAGAATGCAAGGAGGACGATTAAATGCAGATGACATTATGTTGTGCGGCCTGTGTCGGGAAAGCTGCTAACTGTATTTATCCCAATAAGGTAGTTGTGGATAATGCAGCAGATATGGAATCAGCAGTAGCAGTTGATCATGTATGTGCCACATACACAGGTAATCGCAGAGGCAACAGTAACTTTATTGAAGCAGATGTAATTCCAATGGATATCGATAATGACCATAGCGATAATCCGGCAGACTGGATTACGGAAGATAAGATGGAAGAACTCTTTGGAGATGTGGACTATGTGTTAGTGCCAAGCAGACACCATATGCTTGCAAAGGATGGCAAGTCAGAGCGTCCAAGATATCATGCATATTTTCCTATTGAGAAATGTACGGATGCGGCACAGTACACAGCAATGAAAACAGCAATCCAGAAAGCCTATCCGTTCTTTGATGACAATGCCCTTGATGCTGCCAGATTTTTATTCGGTGCAACAACAGGCAATGTTATCTGGCATGAAGGTTGGATGAGCATTATGGAAGTAGTGGCTGATACAGAGCCGGATGCTGATGACGGAGATTTCGATGATGGGTTTGTCGGTGGTCCTATCACAGAGGGCAGCCGTAATAAGACATTATCCCTTTTTGCCGGAAGAGTTCTGAAGCGATACGGGGAGTGTGATAAGGCACAAGAAGTATTTCTGGAACAGGCAGCAAAGTGTGACCCGCCTTTGGATGATGCAGAACTTTCCACTATCTGGTTCTCAGCACTGAAGTTTTTTAGAAATAAGATAAGTGGCAGTAACGGATATGTTCCTCCAGACCAGTACAATAACGATTTCGGTGGAGAGCCTGGTTCATTAAGACCAGATGATTACTCAGATATCGGACAGGCAAAGATCCTGTCAGCCACATACGGAGATGAACTGAAACACACATCGGCAACGGATTATATAAGATATGACGGAGAAGTGTGGGTGGAAGATAAGCAGATGGCTGTAGGAGCCTGTGTGGAGTTCCTCGACTTACAGTTACAGGATGCAAACGATTATATGGATGCAGCCAAGAAAGCACTCATCAAAGCAGGCTACCCGGAAGAATCCGTAAACCAGGGGTCAAAGGTTCTTGCTAAGGATTGTGATATTAAGCCGGATGACCTCCCAATCTTTTATATGCTTGTCGGAGCAGAAAAGTATCTTGCTTTTACTATGAAACGCAGGGATTACAAGTACATTACTTCGGCACTGAATGTGGCAAAGTCCATGCTTGGCATTAAGGTATCAGACCTTGATAAGAATCCGAATCTGCTGAACACACCATATGCAACTTACAATCTGGAACTCGGCATGGCGGGAGAACAGCCACATGACCCGTTCAACCTTATTACCAAAATCACGGAATGCTCTCCGGGAGATGAAGGAATGGATATCTGGCTTGAGGCACTTGATACATTCTTCTGCGGTGATGCAGAACTTATCGAATATGTGCAGAAGGTCATCGGACTGGCAGCTATTGGTAAGGTGTATGAGGAATTCATCATTATTGCCTATGGTGACGGTGCTAATGGCAAGAGTACGTTTTGGAACACGGTAGCAAGAGTCCTTGGAACTTATGCAGGAAAGATTTCATCGGATATTCTGACGATGGGCAATAAGGTAAATGCCCAGCCGGAGATGGCAGAACTTAAGGGCAAGCGTCTCATCATTGCATCCGAGATGCAGGAAGGTGTGCGTCTTAATACAGCAATGGTTAAGCAGTTATGCTCTACTGATGAAATACAGGCTTGCAAGAAATACAAGGATCCGTTTCATTTCGTTCCTTCCCATCAAGTGGTGCTTTACACGAACCACTTGCCAAAGGTCGGTGCGAATGATGACGGTATCTGGAGAAGATTAAAGGTCATTCCGTTCAATGCGAAGATTAAGGGTAATTCCGACATCAAGAACTATGCTGATTACCTTTATGAGAAAGCTGCCCCTGCCATCATGAAGTGGATTATCGAGGGAGCAGAGAAGGTAAGTAAAACCGACCATAAGGTTGATGACCCGAAATGCGTAAGAGATGCTGTGGCAGCTTATCGTGAGGACAATGACTGGCTCGGACACTTCCTTGCAGACTGTTGTGATATCGGCAGTGGTCTTACGGAGAAGTCTGGGGAGTTCTATCAGCAGTATCGTGCTTACTGTATTCAGAGCGGTGAGTATACCAGAAGCACCACAGACTTTTATTCCGCTGTGGAGAAGGCAGGATTTGTCAGAAAGAAAGGAACGAAAGGTACTCTGGTCTACGGACTCAGCTTGAAGTCTGGACAGGATTTTGTGTAAATGACTGTCACGACTGTCATGACGGTCATTTCAGAAACTTTTTCATAACGGCTTAATTTCATAAAAATGTTGATTTTAAGCCATTTATGACAGTCGTGATACTCATTTCTTAAAAGTGCCTTATATAGAAAAATAGGGTTGAAAAATAGCCTATAGAGAGGTTTGGAAAAAGAGTATCACGACCGTCATAGTTACAAATTTTGATGGGAGGTTCGTGGATGAGAGAAAAGACCATTGAACAGAAATTAGTCAGCGAAGTGAAAAAGCGTGGTGGCATCTGTCCTAAGTGGGTCTGCCCGTCCTTTGATGGGATGCCAGACCGATTGGTATTTTTACCGGGTCGGCATTTCGGGATGGTGGAGGTGAAAGCACCGGGCGAGAAACCGAGACCTTTGCAGGTGTCCAGACACAGATTATTACAGAGATTAGGCTTTAAGGTGTATATCCTTGATGCCTTGGAAGATATAGGAGGTATCCTTGATGAGATTCAAACCACATAATTATCAGCAGTATGCAATCAACTTTATAACCCATAATCCCATAACGGCAGTACTTCTTGATATGGGAATGGGAAAGACAGCCATAACACTTATGGCAATCGACTATCTGATGTATGAGTATTTCGAGATTGTGAAGGTACTTGTTATCTGTCCCCTGCGAGTTACACGAACATGGAGGGATGAGGTAAACAAGTGGGAGCAGCTGTCCGGCTACAGACTTTCTATTGTGACAGGTACTGTAGCACAAAGGAAGAAAGCACTGGCAGCAGATGCAGACATTTATATTATCAACCGAGAAAATGTACCGTGGCTTGTAGATAAAAGCGGTGTTCCATTTGACTTTGATATGGTTGTGATTGATGAATTATCATCCTTCAAAAACCATCAGACAGCAAGGCACAAAGCACTTATGAAGGTTCGGCCATTCATAAAAAGAATCGTGGGACTTACAGGAACACCTGCAAGCCAAGGACTTATGGATCTGTTTGCAGAATTCAAAGTGTTAGACTTTGGACAGCGTTTGGGTCGCTTTATTGGTCAGTTCAGACTCAATTACTTCAGACCAGATAAGGTCAACGGAAATATTGTATACAGTTACAAACTGCTGCCGGGAGCAGAGGAGAAAATCTATGAGAAGATACAGGACATCACAATATCTATGAAAGCGGTGGACTTCCTTGATATGCCGGAACTCATAAATACAGAATATCCTGTGTATCTGGATGAGAGTGAACAGGAGAAGTATGAAGGACTTAAGAAGGATTTGATTCTTTCTACTTCAGAACATGAGGTAACTGCTGCCAATGCAGCATCCCTTGTGAATAAACTGTCGCAGATGGCAAACGGAGCAGTTTATACAGATGATGAGGATATCATCACATTTCATGATAAAAAACTGGATGCCTTAGAGGACATCATAGAATCAGCCAATGGCAAACCACTTCTTGTGGCATATTGGTTCAAACACGATTATACAAGAATCGTAGAGCGACTTAACAAAATCGGTGTGAATTACATGAAGATAGATTCCGATGAGAGCATCACCAAATGGAATAACAGGGAGATACCTGTTGCACTGATCCATCCTGCATCAGCCGGACACGGGCTTCTTTCGTGGCCCAGGCGATATGCGGTGTAATGAAGCAGTTCTTCGCCGTCAGCAGGGGGTTGGTATATTGGGGAGGCTCGGAAGAAAGCACGTCCAGTCCGGCAGCCGCTATCACACCCTTGTTCAGTGCGTCGGCCAGGTCTTTCTCGTTCACCAAGGGACCGCGGCCGGTATTTATCAGAATGGCCGTCGGTTTCATAAGGGCCAGGCGGGCGGCATTGACCAGCTCTTTGGTATCGGGTGTAAGGGGGCAATGCAGGCTCACCACGTCACATTCGCGGAACAGCTCATCCAGCTCCATTTTCCGGATTCCTCCGGGAAGTTGTGACTGCGGCTTGGAAGTATAGGCGCATACCTGCATTCCGAAAGCGGCAGCGATGCGCGCCGTCGCCTGTCCGGTGTTTCCCAAGCCGATGATTCCCAGCTTCTTCCCGTCCAGTTCCACCAGGTCGGTATCCCAATAGCAGAAGTCGGGATTGTTCGCCCAACGCCCGTGACGGTTGGCATAGGCATAATGGCCTACACGCTGGGTGATGTTCAGTATATGCGCAAAGACCATCTGGGCAACGGAAGCGGTGCTGTAGGCAGGTATGTTGGTGACAATGATGCCCCGCGCTTTCGCAGCCTGGATGTCCACAATATTATATCCCGTAGCCAGCACGCCGATGTATTTCAAGGCAGGCAGAGCGGCCATATCCTCCGCCGTAATCACCGTTTTATTTGTAATCAGCCCTTCCGCTCCGGCAGAACGCTCCAATAACTCGGCAGGGGCCGTGCGGTCATA
>ENA-UERK01002567-UERK01002567.1-human-gut-metagenome-genome-assembly--contig:-NODE-2567-length-11803-cov-3.371567_pt1 | contig 11803 bp, 9 predicted proteins | sample MGYA00242957_ERZ507957 | MGnify/ENA primary metagenome ERZ507957 (study PRJEB26167, sample SAMN06115538) | human gut metagenome | host: Homo sapiens | place: China:Heilongjiang | collected 2015-11-06... | reverse complement strand
AGCAGCGGCACGTCATACCAATATATTGAGAACAACCGTATTATTCCCGGCGTCACAATTTCCGGTGTTCCCGTCGGCGGAATGGATTACGAAAACGCACGCAATGCAATGCTTGACGCGCTGAGTGCGGAGTTTTCGAAAATTAACATTTCCGTAACGGTGGACAATGTTACCATTGTTCTCACCGCATCGGATTTTCGCATTACGACAAACATCAACGAGCTGCTCAGCTCCGCGTTCAAACTCGGCAGAAGCGATGCCGACCCTTATCAGAATTATCTGAAGCGCGTTGAAATTGCCGAAAATGGTTTTGAAGTCGGCAGCTACACCCTTCGGATGGACGAGGAGAGCGTTGCTGCAATCGTATCCGAAGCAGCTGCTCAGCTGGATCACCCCCCTATTGAGCCCTATGTGACGCTTTTGAACCGTGTCGGCGGCGGCAAACCGGGTTACGGCACGGGCGGCGATATTTCAACCGTTTGCAAAACTCAAACGGTCAAAGCTCCCGACGGAACAGTTGTCGGAGAGATCCTTTTTCATACCGGCAGCAACGGCTTCTGTCTTAACCGCGAAGATATGCTGAAGCAGATTTCCGAAGCGTTCAATTCCGGGAATTATAACGCGTCTCTTTCGCTCCTTCTCGAGGAAGTTGAACCCGAAGGCGATGTGAACACGCTCATTGACTCAATGCGTGAACTCTCCCGTTTCTCAACCGAATTTGCAACAAGCAACGAGTCCCGTTCCCGCAACGTCCAAAAAGCGGCCGGGCTGCTTAACTGTGTTATTCTCGAACCGGGCGAAGAGCTCAGCTACAACGAGCTTCTTGGGCCGCGCACCGAAGAACTCGGCTGGCTTCCCGCGCACGGGATTTCCGGCGGCAAAGAATATATCGACACTCCCGGCGGCGGAATCTGTCAGGTAAGCTCAACACTGTACAACTCATTGCTGCTTATCGGCCCCGATATTCGCATCGTCAGCCGCTCCCATCACTCAATCCCCGGAAGCTATGTTGCAATGGGACTTGACGCAACCGTTTCGTATTACGGGCCCGACCTTGTGTGGAGCAATGCAGCGGAATCTCCCATGTTCCTTTTTGCCTATGCGGACATGCGGACAAAAACAGTTTACACCTTTGTTTACGGCACGCAGCCCGATGACGGCACGCATTACAAAATCTGGTCGGATACCATAGAAAAGCTCGACCCTCCCGAACCCAAACGCATTGCCGAACCGCTTTGGCCGACAGGATATTCGAAAATGGTCATTTCGCCCCGTTACGGCTACGTCGTTGAAGTTTACAGGCAGCTTATCGGTGCGGACGGTCAGCCGGCAGGCGATGTTGAAAAGCTCTACACTGACAAATACGTTCCTGTGCAGGGCGAGCTGCATTACGGCACCGGCAACTCGACTCTTCCCGTGCCGAACCGCTGAAAATAATTGCCAACCGCTATTGACAAAAACCTGAATTGCTATTAAAATGTATTGAAGTTTCGATTCGACCAACGAACTAACCGGAAGGAGACTAATGATGAACAAGAAAGTATTTGTAAAACTTATTGCACTGCTTATGGCGGCTGCAATGCTGCTCGGTGTCTGCGCCTGCTCCGCAACCGACAACAACCCCACCATCGGCAAAATCGGCAAGGTGAAAATTACACTTTCACAGTACCAGCAGATTTATCAGCAGTACAGCTATTACGCAAATAGCATGGACGATTTCAACGGTTTTATTAAAAACCAGCTCATCACCTACGGCGTGACTCTTAACAAGTGCTATGAACTCGGCCTTGACAAAGAAATCAGCCAGGACGAGCTTCAGAAGAACGTTGATGCTAAGCTTGATCAGGCAATTGCAAGCTACAAAGTCGATGCAAGCATCACCGACGAGGCTGCCATCCGCGAAAACAAGCTTGATCAGTTCAAAGCGGCGCTTAAAAAGCAGGGCACTTCCTACAAAGCATACATGAAGTCCCTCAAGCAGTCCGAGCTTGAATCCATGATGATGGAAATGCTTCAGGAAAAAATCTATTCCGAAGTTCAATTCGACGCATCCGCTTTTGAAAAATACATCAGCGAGAACACTCTCGCCCAGAGGGATAACTACGGCAAGGACGTTTCCGCGTTCATGACCGCTTACAACTCCTACATCAGCGGTTCCGGCATGATCCCCCTCTACACTCCCAACGATATGTTCACCGTCAAGCACCTTCTCGTTCAGTATGACAACTCTGACAAGGTCAGCGATACCGTTGAAGGCGTTTTCACCGATGAACAGAACAAAAAGCTTGATGAAATCCGCAAAGCGCTTGAGAGCGGCATCTCCCTCGACGAGTTTGTTGACAAGTATGTCACCAACGGCGATTACCAGAGCGACACCGTATTCGTGTCCGCAACTCCCGACCCCTCGGCAACTCCCAACCCCGATGCAACTCCCGAGCCCACTGCCGATCCCGATTCCCCCGGCGGCTACAAAGAGCACGGCTACATCATGAACGAAAACCTTCTCAGCAAATACTTTGACGGTTTCGGTGCAGCAGCCTGCCTGCTTTTCTACGGCGATGATTGGAAGATTCCCGCTGAGTCCGCATCCCCCGCACCCGATGCAACCGATGCTCCCAAGACCACGGATGCTCCCGCAACGGATGTTCCCGCAACCACCGACGTTCCTTCAACGGATGCTCCCGCAACCACCGACGTTGCCTCCACCGACGTTCCTTCAACGGACGCTCCCGCAACCACCGATGCTCCCGCAACGGATGCACCCGCAACCGACGCTCCCACCACCGATAAACCCGCCGACGACGAGACCGACCCCGTCAAGAAGTACGGCATCAAGATATACACCACCACCGACGGACAGAAGATCGCAGAAGTCACCACAAAGACTTCCGGCGGCGGCGTACACTTCATCTTCATCAACGAAAGGCTTGATGCAGGCGATACCGTTATCAAAGCTGAGAACGATGATGCAGCTTACAGGAACGCCAAGAAGTTCTACATCGAAAAAACGGAACAGGATCACTACTCCGAATGTTTCACTGAGTGGAAGAACAACACAAAGATTCGCATGAACGACAAGTATATCGACACTTATGCAAAGCAGTTCCTCGGCATTGCCTGATAGGTATTTCGAAAAGAGCTGAATAAGCTAAGCGATATCCGAACAAAAACCCCCGAGAAATCCGTCAACGGAATTCTCGGGGGTTTGATGTATCTATCTTAAATCACGCAATCACGTTTATAAGACTCTCCGGCAGAAGGCAGCAGCCGTAGTCCGATTCAAATGCAATCAAAGAGCATTCCTCGAAACAGAGCAATTTTTCATCTTTCAAAAAGCTTACTGCCAGTCGTATATTCATTCCTCCGCAGGCATCAGCTGCGCCGTTGCTCCGTGCACTTTCGATTATGCGTTCCGTTTCCTCTGCATCCGTTTTTTCAACCGAAACCACGGTGCATTCCACATGCTCGGGATAAAAGTCGGCCGCCCCGTCACCGCAAAGCTTAACGACAATTCTGTGCAGCAGCAGCGAACGAATTGATTCACCGAGTTTTGATACGCCCGACGTCGGAACAAGCTTGCCGCAGCCTTCCCGCAGTGCAGACAGGTGAGCAGGGTGCAGCATTTTTTCTAAATTGACCGTTTCGCCCGTATTCAAAAAACTCTGCAATGCTTCCACAACGCGAGCCGAATCTTCTTCACCGCGCTCTCCGCTCACGGAAGCCGGGATGTTCGGCTGTTCGCAGCTTTCATCAGAAGGCGAGGAATTTGCCGCATATAACACGGACAGCAGCTCATCAACCTGAAGCAGCTCCGACGACGGGAACGGCATTATCGCCGCCGCAGTTCCCGCAAGCATAATAAAAACCATGCACAAAAGCATGAATGCCGGAATCGGAAGCATTACCCTCCTGTTCCGATGTATTCTGCCGCATTTCATGCCCCGTTCTTTTTCATTCATTGTCATGACAATTCCTCCATGCATCCCTTCTGTCGGGTTTATTCTTCCCGCAGAGCATATCGGTATTCTTCCCAATGCATATATTCATCGGTTATTCAAAAAAAGCCCTGCACGCAAGCGTGCAAAGCTTTTTTGAGCAGTTATTCAAAATCAAATATCAGTCTACGATTCCATCGTTGAAGCTTTCCGTATCACCGTAGGACGTGTAATTCGTTCTTCCGCGATGTTTGGGCTTTGAGTACGTTTTCGGCACTTTTTTCACGCAGTGAATCAATGAAAACTCGCGTTTTGCAATATCCGTTATTCCGCGATTCAGGCAGCTTACGCCGTTCAAATAACGAAGCAGGCGAATCCCGAAGATTCTGAAAACGAGTGCGGCCGCAAGCGCAATGTACGGGTGCGCAGTAAGCTTGACAGAGGCGGAGATTTGCAGCTCATTCTGTGCACCGAACGCTGCAACGGCAGCGCCGAGTTTTGCATTGCCGATAAGCACCGCAATTATCAACACCAGCAATCCGATAATGTACATCGTGCTGCCGACACGCGCAAAATAGTAGCGCAGTTTTCCCCTTGAAAACAAACCGATAATCCCGAACAGCAGGAAATGAATTCCGCAGAGCATAAAATAGCTCTCAGCTGCAAGCAAAATGCCCTCCGCTGCCGTGATCAAATCCGCGTATTGATTCATATCCGTGCCGAAAGTTCCGGCAAGTCTTGACACCATGCCGCAATAATATGAGAACTGCGGTTTAAGCTGAAGAATTGTCAGCCTGTCGTCAACAACATTTGCCGAAACATATTTCACATTCAGATGAAACCACGGCATCGCAAGGCTCAAAATCAACAGCAATGCAAACACAGCGCAAAGCGGTTTGCTGAAATTGAATTTGCAGCGTTTTTTTCCGGAAACCTGAGCCGCTTCACCGCTGAAGCTGTCATCAACAACGGTTCCCGTGCTGTGTGAATCCCTCACGAGTTTTCTTCCGCAAAGCGGGCAGTACTCGCCGGACTCAACCTCAATTTTACAATCAGGACAATACATTTTTTCCTCCAATCCTTATTTACCCGAGATTTTTTCAGGCTTCAGTATGTGATTTTTATGTCATTCGCACTGAAAACAATGTTTATTGTGCCAAGCTCGTCCGTACGGTAAATCTCAGCATTAACCTGCTTCAGTTTTTGAATTGTATCGTAGTCGGGATGTCCGTAGCTGTTGCCTTTTCCGACGGAAATTATTGCGTATTCCGGGCTGACAGCCTCCAAAAAACCGAGAGAGGAGCTTGTCGTTGAACCGTGATGCGGCACTTTCAAAACATCGGCATCGAACAAATATTTCTCATTGTTCAGCATTGCAGCCTGTTCGGAACGCACGGTTGCATCTCCGGTGAAAATCATCGAGTGATTTGCGTATTCCACGCGCATGATAAGGCTCCATTCATTCCAATCCGTCTTTGAATACTCATCAAATTCCGGTACGGGCGAAAGAACTGTCACCTTGCAGTCGCTGTCCCAATCAATAACATCTCCCGCCCATACATAACTGCATGGAATGTCTTTTTCTTCAAGCACGGCGTTGATTCGTTTTTGAATCCTCGTTTCAAGTCCCGCTTCGGACATCACATATTTTCCGACATCAAAGGCATCGAGCAGATACGGCATTGAACCGACATGATCCGAATGGGTGTGCGAGCCGATAACAACATCAAGCTGCCGAACACCCTTTTCGCGGATAAACTGCTCAATCTGCTTTGAGTTTGAGGATTCGCCGGAATCAATCAGCATCGTTTTGCCGTTCGGCGAAATAACGAAGAATGAATCGCCCTGACCGACGTCAAGTGCGAATATCTGCATTTCGCCGTCAAAATTTCCTGTGGAATTACCCATTCCGGCATATAAGCCGTATGCGGCAGCAAGCACGGCAATGATAATGCCGATGATGCGCACACCGATGGGTAAGGACCCTTTTTTATTTCTTTGTTTTTCCATGCTATCAATTATACAGTAATTTGAGAAGAAATTGCAATATATTTATTGGTTTTGACAAAGAATTTACGGTTATGCCTGTCTGCCTCCGTGAGCTTGGCGTCCTGTGCGTTGGCTTTAAATGCGAATTTGTATCTGCGGATGTTTTTTGCAAAAAATTGCGGTAAAACACAGGATTTATTCCTCTTCCGCATTCAGATACGGCTTTATGCCGTCGAGCACCGGCAAAGTGATCGTGAATGCCGCGCCTGTCTGCATATTCACGGCTCTGATGCTGCCGTGGTGCGCTCTGACAATATCATTGGCCATTGACAAGCCGATTCCGTAGCCTGCTTTTGCGGCGGCTCCGCGATGAAATCGTTCAAACATGAGCGGAAGTTCATCCTCCGGAATGCCCGCACCGTGATCCTCAATGCGAACTTCAATGTTCTGTATGCAGTCTTTGATTATGACGTTAACGGCAGTTCCGCGGGCGGTATGCTCAACGGCGTTTTTGATTATGTTGCTTATCGCCTGCGGCAGCCAAAAAGCATCCGCGGAAATGCAAATTGAATTCTTTGGTTCAAAAAGCAGTTCAACGCTGCGGGCTTCGGCAAGAGGGCTCAGTTCATCACAGCATTCCTTTATTGCTTCTGAAAGATCGATTTTTTCCGGAACCATCGTTATTTTGCCGGATGCAAGCTGGCTTGATTTCAATACCCTGTCCACCTCGTCCGTGAGGCGGTTCATGCAAAGCTGACTCTTCTTCAAAGCTTCAACCTCATCCGGAAGCTTCAATTTCATTTGCAGAATATCCAGTCGAATCTGCAATGCGGTCGCAGCGTTTTTGATTTGATGCGCAATGTTTTCAACAAAATGCGTCATTTCTTCTTCACGATGCGCAGAAGCGGCACGCATGAGCGAAAACTGTGCCGTAAGCTCGGAAAATGCGTTTTGAAGATTCGCAACAGCGCCTTCGTTCAATGTTTCTTCAATATCGTCCTCCGGATACAGCAAAAAATGCTCAACCGACTTTGAAAGCCTGTCGAGCTCACGTCTTTGCCTGCAAATATGAAACAATTCACCGCCGAGCGCCGCTGCAAGCAGGACGGCAAGCCAAATCAGCCATTGCATTGCGTTTTCTCCGTTCGTTTTCTTCCGTAAAAACTCTTATTGCTCCGTAACGGGCAATGTCCAGCGGTAACCTATGCCGCGCACGGTTTCGATGTAGGGCTTGCCGTTAACCTTTCCGAGTTTGTCGCGCAGCCGACTGATATTCACGCTTAAGGTGTTTGCATCCACAAATGCCGAATCCTTATCCCAAACCAGATACAGAAGCTCCTCACGGGACACGGTCTGTTTCGAATGCGTTATCAATGCCGCAGCAAGCTTTGTTTCGGTTGCGGTCAGCTCAAGCACGTTCCCTTTTCGCCTGATGCGGCAGCTTGCGCTGTCGTAGCTGAGTTCTCCCGTTCTCAGGACTCCGCTGCTCTTTTTTGATGTGCGGCGCAGCAGAGCTTCAATGCGAACAAGAAGTTCATGCATCCTGAACGGCTTTGCAACATAATCGTCCCCGCCGGCACGGAAGCCGCGCACAAGCTCGATTTCACTGCTGCATGCAGTTAAAAAAAGTATCGGCACATTTGAAAACTCTCTTATCCTGCGGCAAAGCTCATAACCGTCATCCTGCCCTAAGCGTACGTCCAGAATAACAAGATCCGCACCGCCGTCACGCATTGTCTGCATTGCGGCAGAGGCGCAGTCCGCGCATGAAACGGTATAGCCGTCGCTTTCAAGAATTTCCCGCAGCCCATCGGCAACGTTTTTATCGTCTTCAGTGACAAGTATATGTTTGTTCACGGCACTGCACCTCCTGCCTGTTTTCAGTCATTTAACCAACATCTCAACATCCTCATTCCCGTTCGGGATTCATTGTTTATTATAGCTGATTTGAGACAATCTTTCCATCCTCAATTTTAATTATTCTGTCCGCTTTTTTTGCGATCTCGAGATCATGGGTAACGATTATCAGAGTCTGTCCGAAACGCGCCGCACAGCTGCTCAGCAGGTTAAGCGTGTCCTCCCCCGCTTTTTTGTCCAAATTGCCCGTCGGCTCATCCGCAAAAATGATATGCGGCTTTGCAAGAATCGAGCGCGCTATTGCAACACGCTGCTGCTCACCGCCGGAAAGCTCATAAGGGTACTTTTTCAGCTTTTCTTCGATTCCGAGCATCTTTGTAACCTCTGCAAGAAATGTTTCGTCCGGCTTCCTGCCGTCCAGCCTCAGCGGCATACAAATGTTGTTCAGCACGGAGTACTCATCCAGCAGATTGAACTGCTGAAACACAAAGCCCATGCTGCGTCTGCGAAAGATTGCCATTTTTTCGTCAGAGAACGAGAACATATCCACGCCGCCGATAAGCACTTTTCCGGATGTCGGCCTGTCCAGTCCGCTCAGAACATGAAGCAGGGTGGATTTTCCCGATCCGCTTCTTCCGATTATCGCATAGAAAAGTCCCTTTTCAATCGAAAGATCGACTCCGTTCAATGCGTTCACCGCTCCGGATGATGTTTTGTACTCTTTGTACAGTTTTTCTGCCTGCAAAATAATTGACATAATTTTTCTCCTTATATTTCACAATAAATTTTCGTCCAAGATTCATCTTTCGTTCAAAACGGCCGTTCAGCGTGCGCGAAGCATTGCCGCAAGATCGTTTCTCGTCAGTCGATGCTTTGCTGCACGGGAGAGCAGGATGAGTATCGCTGCGCAGCTAACCGTAATGAGCACAACCGTCAGCGCGTTCGCTCCCCCCTGTGCAAGTCCCGAAAGACCGGATTTCACAAAATCAAGCACATTCATGTCTGCATTCACTTCCTGCCGATGTTTATAACGCGAAATTGCGGAAGCAAACATATATGCCGCATACACGAGCCAGCCGCACAATACTGCTGCTGCACCGCGCAGCGCAGCACGGCAATTCAGCTGCCACCGAAGCTGACGTTTGGACATTCCGAGCGCACGCAGAATGCCGAATTCGCGCTCTTCCCCCTCCGCTTCAAGCGTCAGAATGTTCCCGATAAGCAGCAGCATGACAAGTGCGATGCAGCCGCATCCCGAGTAAATCAATATGAGCTTTTGCAGATCCTCCTGTATATACGCTGCATACTGTTCACGGTTGTTGTTCATTGAAATGCTTTGTTTGGCAGTTATTTCAGCAAGCACACTGTCCGTTGAAACATAGCCGGCATTAAGGTCGGTATATACATTCGCAGTGTTATAGCCGTATTCGGCTTCAACAGCGTTTTTGTCACCGGTAATAAAGCTCCCGCAAAGGCTGCCCGGCTCGCATTCCGTCAGGATGTTTTTCAGGAATTCGTCCGAACAGAATACTGTGTACGGCTGATAAGCACCTGTGAGAATCAGATTGGTTTTTTCGTGATCGAATTCTGCCACGGCAGCGATGCTTACGTTTTTTGTGAGCAGCTTGCTGTAAGCGCCTAACCTGCATACATCTTCCTCCCGAATGAGTTTTGAACCGTAGCAGCCGACTGAAATTTCATCACCGGCCGATAAATCGGCTGCGCCGAAGTGTTCACGATTAAAAAACACTCCGCCGTCCGTTCCGACAGGAAAGGACATTATGACGCCTTCTCCGTTTGAAAACGCCCGCCATGCCGCCGCATCAACAGCGGAAGGGTCAATCAATGTGCCGAGGCTTTCCTCCGATAAGGCATACAGGCACACGGCTGCACCGTCCTCAAACCGAGGGTCATATTCACGCAAAGCGGTGAAAAGGCTGCTGTTTTTGTCGCCGTCGAACGTCAGCTCCACCGTCATCGAATTAAATGCAGCTGCCTTTGTGACGCCGGGTATGCTCTGATAGGTTTTCAGCATATCCGCAGTAATAAGCTGTGCATTTCGACCATCCCTGATAAATGCAACCTCCGAAGATTCCGCATTCAGAACATATGCAGGTTGATTTTGCCATTTATGCATATCGGCTCTCGGATAAAGTGATTCCAGAATGCCGAATATAACCGCACCGCAGAATACAGCGGCAAGCAGCACGACCGCAATGCGGCGAAAAACATCAAACGCATGCGCACGTCGGCGGGCTGTATGTATCCTGCCCGTCAGCGGCTCTGAAAGTGCGATGCGGAAAACAGTCATTCGCGCCGCAAATATCCCTGCAATCCAGCACAGTGCCGTGACTGCAAGCTGCGACAGCGGAACGTCCACCTGCACCGGTGCGGATTTTGCATACACAAACAGCTTCAAAATCAGCTTTGTTATAATGGTTCCGAGCAGTGTTCCCGCTCCAAGCGCAGGCAGGCACAGAATCAGCGTTTCAAACGTCAGCAACAGTCTCAGCTGCCGTTTTGTTATGCCTATACTTCGAAAAAGAGCGATTCCTCTGACATGCTTGCGGAGCTGAACAGCGTATATGCAGACCACTGCAATAACGGTCACGGCAAGAATCAGGCAGATATAAAATGAATGATAATTTGCTTCACCTTTATCCGAAAATGCGGCGGTGTTTATGCAAACAGCTTTGTCCGCATTTGTCCCGCGACGTGTTTTTTGCATGTATGCATTGATACTCTCCGCCGCCTGTCCGCGTTCCGCTTCATCAACTTCAAAAAAGAATTGACGGTTTGCTGCCGCAACCGAAACATGCGCCGCCCCCGCTGTGGACTGCTCATTCATCTGCGCAGCTGTTTCAATTGCCTTGGTCCGCAAATTTTCTCCCGCCGTATTTGTGACAAGCGCACCGCAAATAGGCTTTGAAAGCTTGTTCTCGCTCAATTGCCAAAGGCTCGAGTATTCGCGCAAAACGCCGCACAGCGTGAAGGTGCATTCAACCGGGATTTTTATCCCTTCAACGGATTCTTCGGACTCGGCATCAAAAAGAACTGTGAAGGAAATCTCCTGTCCGATCGTATAATTCTTTCCGAGTTTTGAAAGAGCGGAAGCCTCCAACGCTATTTCACTGTCATGCTGCGGGAACTCTCCGTCCTGCAATTCGATTCGTCCGATTTTGAGCAAATTCCCGTCCGCCGAACCTACGGATGTGACCGCGACGCCGCTTTTTGATACCGCCTGACCGTAGACCATCGCCGCTCCGATCTCTCCGATGCCGTTCACCGTGCTCAAAAACTCCGCATCGCCCTCAATTCCGTACGGTATTGCGCCGTACCATGCGCCGTAGGTGTTCAGCCTGTATTCCGCATTCGTTTTTATAATGCTGCCCGTTATGCAAAGCGTAACAAGCACAGCGGCAAATGAAATTGTCAGAATGATAACCGTAAGCAGGCTGCTGCGCTTTTTCCCCTTTAGCCCGTGCAGCGCAAGTTTGAAAAGCTCTTTTTTCATTTTGCTCATTCCTCTCCGTTTTTTCGATTTTGCTTGAGTTTCCGACCGTGTAACGGCCGACTCCGCTCGGCAGCAGTGTCTGCTTAAACCAATCTTTGCCGGCTCTGTAATGCATTGCGATTTAACTCATGCTTTTTAAGCAGGCAGGCACAACATCCGATGTTATCCGCCTTTCAACAAACAAAAGTATAGCATACCATGCTTACAACAGGCTTTCAGCCGTGCTTACAGTTTTGTAAGTTTCGTGCCGCATATCCGAATTTAATCGGTATTCACTTATTATATCACAACTTCGCTGCAAAAAATTGCCGTACCGAACCGCCGTCCGACGCATTTCAAATGCGCGATAAAGCGGCTTCTCATAAGGCGAAATAAGTATATTCCTGTTTTTTCAATATATTTGCATTATTCAGGTTGACTAAACGATGAACATTGAGTATAATGTATCAGTAATTCGAGTCGGCCGCGGTCGGGTTGAATCATTCATTTCCCGCAAGAGAGAGGGGGG
>ENA-UERK01002560-UERK01002560.1-human-gut-metagenome-genome-assembly--contig:-NODE-2560-length-11817-cov-5.838075_pt1 | contig 11817 bp, 3 predicted proteins | sample MGYA00242957_ERZ507957 | MGnify/ENA primary metagenome ERZ507957 (study PRJEB26167, sample SAMN06115538) | human gut metagenome | host: Homo sapiens | place: China:Heilongjiang | collected 2015-11-06... | reverse complement strand
TGAAACAAATGGCAGACAAAGCCAAGAAAAAAAGTCCGGTCATTATTATAATATCCGTTATCCTTGTCCTCTGCATTGCAGGCGGTCTTGTATTTGCATTCAGAGACAGGATTCCGTTTTTAAACAAGCAGAACGGCACATCTGTTTCCGACACAAACGAAAAACAGATCACAACTCCGCTCGGCAATCTCAAGCTTTCGGGCGAATGGGCCGAAACTGTCGAAACAAAGGACACCTCCTCCGACGGTGAGTTTTCTCTCAGCTTTTACAGTAAGGTAAAGAGCAAGGAGGTTTTTCTTTTTGAGCTTTCCGTCGGTTCGCAGAGCAACGGATACCTGCTCGGTACATACACGGACGAAAAAGGTAAAGAGCAATCCGTTTGGCTCAACATAAACGAAATTACTCCGGACTCGTCATGGTCGCAGGACGAGATTGACGAAATCAACAAAACGCAAAGCTGCGTTAACGAGCTGATAGATCAGCTTAATCAAATTGACGGATTTAAAGCGGCAAAACAAAAATGAGGATTATGCAATGGCTTCAAGGAGTAAAAAAATAAAAAGGAAACTCGGCGCAGTGATTTATTATTCCGTCGCATCAAAGCTTCCTCCTTCGTGGAGCGGAATGAAGCTCGGTCAGACGGCAATTCGCCGATTCTGCGGCAGGCTGATGCTCGATAAATGCGGAAGCAACGTCAATATTGAAAAGAATGCGCTTTTTTCTCCGAAAACAACGCTCGGAAATAACTCGGGCATCGGAATAAACGCAAAAATTTACGGCGAGTGCCATATCGGAGACGATGTTATGATGGGCACCGACGTTACGGTAATCACACGAAATCATAAGCATGAAAGAACGGATATCCCCATGCGATTGCAGGGCTTTGAAGAGGAAAAGCCCGTATATATCGGTAACGACGTATGGCTCGGCGACAGAGTTACGCTCATGCCGGGAGTTCATATCGGAAACGGCTGCATTGTTGCTGCCGGCTCCGTTGTTACAAAGGATGTTCCCGATTATTCGATTGTCGGCGGAGTTCCGGCAAGGGTCATTCGCAGCAGAATAAATTTCGAGAAGGTGAGCATTATTGAATGATACTGTTTCATGGCTTAAAGGAAATGCACTGTGGCTGTTGCTGTTTATCGGAACGGTATTCACCTTCGCTTGGCTTTTCACTCAGCGCAAAAAGCTGAAAACGGCATGGTATTCGGCAATAGCAATTTCAATAATACATACTTTATACGGTGTGTTGACAGTCAAAGCCTTTGCCTTTCTCGAATCGGGCTTTTCAAAGGACGGATTCAACGGAATGAGCATTTTCGGTGCTGTCTTTATGATGCCCCTCGCCTACCTGCTTTGCGCAAAGCTTTTTAAACGCAGTGTCAAAACAGTTTTTGATATTATGACGCCCTGCATGGTTTTTACACTGATGTGTGCACGGGTCAATTGCGTAATAAACGGATGCTGCTTCGGCACATTTATTCCCGGAACAGACAAAACACGCTTCCCGACAAGAGAAGCAGAGATTCTGTTTTACATAATTCTTTTAATAATTGTCTGCACAAGGATTATTAAAGAAAAAAATGACGGCGAAATCTATCCGCTGTACATGATTTGTTACGGAGCCTTTCGCTTTGTAACCGAATTTTTCCGATACGCCGACACCACGTCGGTATTCCATATTTCACATCTGTGGTCAATTATAACTTTGTTGCTCGGCATAAGCATTTATGCTGAAATATATAGCAAGAAGAATAAACAAAAGAGGAGAAGATGTTAAATGGTTAAACGTATTTTAAAGCGTTATGCATCACTGCTTATGATAGCAGCACTTGTTCTCACAACCATCCCGATTATCGTTTTTCCGGCTTTTGCAGCCTCAACAAGCGGTACTGTCACAGGTCTTTCCGATGCAAACATCGGGCTTTCCTTTAACGGAGAAGTTGAAGATCCTTGGACAGCCGCAGGTACAACAATTACCGGTTCGGCAACAAATGCAACAACCTGTGAAAACAATCCCAAAAAGGAATCCAAGCTAACGATAAAAAACAAGTCCTCATCAGTGGCTAAGCTGATATTTAAATACGATGTTACCTTGAATTCCGGCTCAGTCACGATTGACGGAACCACCGTTACATCGGCCGGAACTTTTTCCAAGGAAATCGGTGCAGGCGGTTCAATTATTGTTGACCTCATTGCAGGCGACAAGAGCAAGGCAACCGTAGTCACAATTTCCGATATTCAGCTTATTCTCAAAAAGACCGTCACGGCTACTTTTAAAGCCCCTCAGCACGGCTCATATACCGTTAACGGAACTCAGATTACTTCCGACTGGGTGAATACGGGCAGCTCATTTGATCCCTACACGGTGTCTGCTACCCCCGATTCGGGCTACATCTTCATGGGCTGGTACAATGCAGAGACAATGAGAAGCATATCGACCGATGCGTCCTGCTCCCTCTCATTAAACAGCGACTGCACCGTTATGCCTAAATTCGTCAGCAATTCCGCTGCGCTTTTTACGGCGGTCGGAAAAACCTTTGACGATATTGACGAGGCAAGCGAGTACGCTGCCGCTAACAAGCAGAGTACGGTTATCCTTTCAAAAAGCGGCACATACGATAAGAACAGTACGGTTCCGAGCGGAATAACACTCCTTATTCCTTTTGACGCAGCAAATACTGTTTATACTACCGCTCCTGAATACGTTGAGACAGCGGAAGCTCAGTCCGCTTACAAAACGCTTACGCTCAAAAGCGGCGCAACAATTACCGTTAACGGCGTTCTCAGCGTAAGCGGAAAGCACTTAACGGCCTCAACAGAATATTGCAGCAGACCGACAGGTGCTTACGGCCATATCAAAACCGAAGCAGGAAGTAAAATTATCGTCAACGCCAATGCAAGGCTCTATGCGTGGGGCTACATTTCCGGGGAAGGCGAGGTTATTGCCAACTCAGGCTCGGCGGTTTATGAATATTTCCAGATAGCCGACTGGAGAGGCGGTTCCGTAACAAGCAGCCTTCTCGGAAACAAAGAAAAGGTATTCCCCTTCTCACAGTATTTTGTTCAGAACATTGAAGCATCGCTCATATTAAAAGGCGGCGCAGATGAATATACATACCTTACCCTGACAGCAGGTTCCGGTATAGCCAAGCAAACAAAATCAACATCTATACACTTTGTCGGAAAAAGCGGTGCCATGTTCAACATGACCGACGGAAGCGAATTAACAAAGTACTATTCCCCATCAACAGACCGAACGCACTTTATAACAAAAGGCAACGTTTCGCTCAAGAGCATTTCTCTTACGGTTTCCGTAAATACCGTTGATTCGTCAAAGTACGTTCTCCCGATCAATAATAATGTCAGCCTTGAAATTAAATCCGGTACGGCATCAATATGTCAGGACGTTGCGCTTCAGCCCGGTGTAAACATCACTATCGACAACGGTGCGGAAGTAAAAATAAACAAAGGCTATAAGCTCTATGTCTACGACAAAGCGGAGTGGAGTGAAAGCTATGTTTGGAAATCCTCAAACGGCGGAATCAGGTCTGTTTATTATACCACCACCTCTCACGCCAAACGTACTCTCACTAACACTGTATTGAATGTTAACGGCGCATTGACCGCCGAGGGTGAAATCTATACAACAAAATCGGGCGCAGAAATCATCTCCGACGGTTCTACCGGCGTTTTCAATCAGGTTTCCGCACCGGGCAAGGATACAAAAACCAATCAGTACAGGCAGTCCGATAAATCCTTTGTTTCAATTCCTATCACCGCCGCCAAGCTCAAGAACGTTAACGGCACCTTCACCGAAACGGCTTCGGCAAGCGCAGGTGACTCAATAAAATTCGTCAACAAGGAATGGGGCGGAAAGGAACCGGTTTATGTAACGGTAACTTTCAATCCGAACTTCAGCGGCATTGCAGAAAAGACCCAAAGCGTTGAATCGGGCGTCGATACCAAGCTTGAAACCAACAGCTTCTCCCGTACAGGATACACCTTTAAAGGCTGGAACACGAGTGCCGACGGAAGCGGAACGGCTTACGCAAACGGCGCAACTGTAAACGTCAGCAAAGACACCGTTCTTTACGCGCAGTGGGAAGTAAACACATATACAGTCACATGGAAGAACGGCGATACAGTTCTTCAAAGCACAAAGGTTGCTTACGGCACAAAGCCTGCATACACAGGCGCAACTCCGACCAAGCCGGCTACAGCTCAGTACACATACAGCTTCAAGGGCTGGTCTCCCGAAATCGTTGCCGTTACCGGCGACACAACATACACGGCAGAATTCAATTCGGTTCTCAGAGAATATACCGTAACATGGAAGAACGGCGATACGGTTCTTCAAAGCGGCAAGGTTGCCTACGGCACAAAGCCTGCATACACAGGCGCAACTCCGACCAAGGCGGCTACAGCTCAGTACACATACACCTTCAAGGGCTGGACTCCCGAAATCGTTGCCGTTACAGGCGACACTACATACACGGCAGAGTTCAATTCGGTTCTCAGAGAATATACCGTAACATGGAAGAACGGCGACACTGTCCTCCAGAGCAACAAGGTTGTCTACGGCACAAAGCCTGCATACACAGGCGCAACTCCGACAAAGGCGGCTACGGCTCAGTACACATACACCTTCAAAGGCTGGTCTCCCGAAATCGTTGCCGTAACAGGCGACACGACATACACGGCAGAGTTCAACGCAACAACAAACATTTATAAGGTAACCTGGAAGAACGGAAATTTGGTTCTTAAAATTAATGAGGTTCGCTACGGCGAAATGCCGACATATTCGGGCGATATCCCGCAGAAAACCGCAACAGCTCAATACACTTATGTATTCAAAGGCTGGTCTCCCGAGGTTTCGGCTGTTACAGGCGATACGACCTACAACGCCGTATTTGACGCAATTCTTAATGAATACTCAATCATTTGGAAATGCGATGATAAAGTTCTTCAAACTGATAAAATAGCCTATGGAGAAACTCCGAAGTATAACGGAACAACACCTCAAAAAGAAGCAACCGATCAGTATACATACGTATTTAAGGGCTGGTCTCCCGATATTTCCGAGGTCACAGGCGATACGACCTACAATGCACTGTTTGACACAATTACAAACAAGTACACAGTAACATGGAAGAACGGCGATACGGTTCTCCAGAGCGGCAAGGTTGCATACGGCGAGAAGCCGACCTACACGGGTGAAACTCCGACAAAAGCGGCTACGGCTCAATATACATACGTTTTCAAGGGTTGGTCTCCTGCTGTTTCCAATGTTACAGGTGATGCAATATATACAGCCGTATTTGATGCAATTGTCAACGAGTACACAGTAACATGGATGAACGGCGACACTGTTCTTCAAAGCACAAAGGTTGCATACGGCGAGAAGCCGACCTACACGGGTGAAACTCCGACAAAAGCGGCTACGGCTCAATATACATACGTTTTCAAGGGTTGGTCTCCTGCTGTTTCTAACGTCACGGGTGACGCAACATACACCGCAGTATTTGATGCGGTTGTCAACGAGTACACAGTAACATGGAAGAACGGCGACACGGTTCTTCAAAGCGGCAAGGTTGCCTACGGCACAAAGCCTGCATACACAGGCGCAACTCCGACCAAGGCGGCTACAGCTCAGTACACATACACCTTCAAGGGCTGGACTCCCGAAATCGTTGCCGTTACAGGCGACACTACATACACGGCAGAGTTCAATTCGGTTCTCAGAGAATATACCGTAACATGGATGAACGGCGATACGGTTCTTCAAAGCGGCAAGGTTGCATACGGCGAGAATCCGACCTACACAGGTGAAACTCCGACAAAAGCGGCTACAGCTCAATATACATACGTATTTAAGGGCTGGTCTCCTGCTGTTTCTAACGTTACAGGTGACGCAACCTACACAGCAGTATTTGATGAAATAGTCAACGAGTACACAGTAACATGGATGAACGGCGATACGGTTCTTGCAACGGATTCAGTGCCCTACGGCGATATGCCTGTTTACAGCGGCAAGACACCGGTAAAGGAAGAAACAAGCCGATATACCTACAGCTTCAACGGCTGGACTCCTGAGATTACAGATGTTACCGGAAATGTCACATACACCGCAGTATTTGACGAGAACGGAAAGAACGGCCTTTGCGTTGACGGCAGCGATACATACTGGATAATGAACGGTCAGAATGTTGATTTCCCCGGTCTTATCCGTATAAATGTCGGCACTGACGACAAGCCGCATTACCACTATTACTACTTCGCTGAGGACGGCAAGGCAGTTAAGGACGGAACATATAAGGTAAATAAAAATAACGGTCTTCCCCTCCCTGAATTCAATTATGATTTTGATGCCGAAGGTGTTATAGTCCACGACGATGACACATCGAAGAACGGCATCTGCGACGGCGACGGTTCAAAATTCTACTATGTTGACGGCATAAAGTCAGGCGTCGGACTTATCAAGGTCGGCGACAGCTACTATTATGCAAGAACATCAACGGCTGAGATTGTCCGTAATCGCACCTATTGGATATCTAACACAAATGATCTTTCGATCGAACCTGGCATGTATCATTTTGATGATGACGGAAGAATGATTCTTAACGGCTTCATCTCCGACAATGCCGGAACATACTATTTCGTTAACGGAACGACCCTTAAAGGCTTCGCTAAAATCGGCGACGACTATTACATCTTCAACTCCTACAGCGGCAAGATGTATAAGGACGCAACCATGTGGGTCGGCAGTAACGATTACGGCTTTGCAAGCAGTCTTTACTACTTCGGCGCCGACGGTAAAATGTCCGTTCCGGATATTGAAAACGGCAAGAAAGCAATCGTTGAAAAGGACGGAAAGCTCTATTTCACAATCGACGGAGCTTATATGACAAGCGGTCTTTATGAGCTTGACGGCGAATATTACTACGTTCAGAATAACGGTGAGCTTGCGGCAAATAAAACCGTTTGGGTCGATAAGAAAAACGGCCTTATCCCAGAAAAGGGCAATTGGTACGCCTTTGACGAAAGCGGCAAGCTTATTAAAACCGGCTTCGTAAACGGCAGCGACGGTTACACCTATTACTACAGCAATACCGTTCTTGCTCTCGGATTTACCAAGATAGGCAACGATTATTACATCTTCAACTCCTACAGCGGCAAGATGTATAAGGACGCCGAGATGTGGGTCGGCGATAACGGCTACGGCATCGTCGGCGGAATGTACTATTTCGACAAGGACGGAAAAATCACATTGACCGATGCCGAATAAAGATTCACTTCCTTTTTTATGGAGCTGTCGCATTTGGCAAAAGACTGAGTAAGTTCTAAAGCTAAATGCGACAACCCTAATTACATAAAGCAGACTGATTAAATCAGCAAATTGCAGTTTTCTTAATAGAAAGGAAAATGTCTTATGAAAAGATCAAAGCTTTATAAGCTCCTGTCTCTCGTGCTGACGGTGGTAATGGTTTTCGGATTATTTCCTTACGCTATTTTTGCCACAGACACAGCATCAATGCCGATTAAAAAATACAGCGATTTTCTCGAATGCTTGACCGACCTTGAAAAATATGCCGATCAGTTCGTCCGCGAACATCCTGATGAGGATTCTACGGCATTGATTATAAACTATATCCGATGCGGTAATCCTTCCTACACCTCGAGCCTTTGGAGCACCTTGTGCGGAACGGAAAACACATTGTTTACCGGATATGTCGCCGAGAAGGATGAGGAAAACGGAACAACAGCCGGCAGGCTCAAAAAAATTAACATCTTTAAGCTTCCTAACGGTGACGATGTTGAATTTACACATATGTTTGCAAGTATGGATATGTCATACCATACCGGCAATCAGAACACTGCCGACCTCGGTAGCTGGGCCGGCGATATCTGCGACCTTGTTCAGCTCACTCAGGTCACGGGAATCAACAAGACTTCCGTTGATGAAATGGCTGATGAGATAAGAACAAACAACGACGTCTATTTCCTGCGTAACGGTTCTCCCGATATGGAAACTCACTCGTTCGGCAGAATGGACCTTTACGGAGACCTTGACTCGTTCTACATTCTCAAAAATATCTCCTCGGGAACAACAATCAGCAACATAATGAAATACTATTTCTCAGAGAATCTCAATGACGGTTACCGAGCAAAGTATTTTCTTGAGAACAGATTCGACGGAATCAATACCAAGGACGAGATAAGAGACGAAATTTACACGACTTATTGCACAAACGAGGGAATTTCAACTCTTGAAAAATCCTATCTTCCCGACGGAACAAATCCCGATATAAGAACAGCATGCTGTTATGCTTTTGCGGATTATCTTTATGAGACGTCGAAGGATCTTTTCTCCAACAAATATTATAAGATATTCTCAAATGAAGCGTCATCTCTTGCTCCCGGTGTTAAGCAGGAAACAAAAATGGCTCTCACTGCCGATGATAAGCAGATTGTATACTATCTCGCAACGGCGGATATTACAAGAAATGACGTTAATGTTTATGCAAACTACGGTGATTGTGACGCTTCCGAATGGAAGATGACTCAGGTCAGTCAGCAGATGAAGGCTGCCGACGAAAAATACTCCAACCCCAACGATACGGAGAATTACATTCCCAACTACAATGCGGTTGCAAGCGTAAATGCCGATTTCTACTACATGGATACGGGTGAGCCGACAGGAACGCTCATTATTGACGGCGTTATTTATAATAATTATAAGAAAAAGAAAGACGGACTTGATTCCTTCTTCGGAATCCTCAAGGACGGCACACCGATAATCGGAAAAGAGCCTGAATGGATTGCAAACAAAGACAATCTTCGTGATGCCGTCGGTTCCGGCGTTATCCTCATTAAAGACGGAAAAGTTGCCGTTCCGCCTTCAGATGACTATTATTATACCGGCCGTGCTCCGAGAACCAGTGTCGGAATTACATACGACGGAAAGCTCGTTGTCATGGTTCTTGACGGACGTCAGGAGCCGTTCTCGGCGGGCGGAAATTACTATGAAATAGCGCAGATTATGCTTGATGCCGGATGTGTTTCGGCGGTTAACCTTGACGGCGGCGGATCTTCAACCTTTGTTACAAAGGCAGAAGGCACCAATGAAATCGGTGTTGTCAACAGACCCTCTGACGGACATGAGCGTTCTGTTTCCTCCTCTCTCGTTGTTGTTTCAACGGCAAAGCCGTCAAACGTCTTTGACCATGCCGTTATTTCCTCCGACTATGATTATCTTACCGTAGGCACATCCGTTAACGTTAACGCAAAGGGCGTAACCGCAACGGGCGGCAGCATTGATCTTCCCGAAGGAACCTATTTCAAGCTTTCCGACGACTCGATCGGTAAGATTTCCGATAACGGAGAGTTCACTGCAAGTGCTCTCGGAGAGGTTCAGGTTCAGCTTCTTGAAGCCGGAGGAAATGTTCTCGGATCAAAAACGCTCCACGTTGTCGAGCCTGATGAGCTTAATTTCACAAAGAGCAACATCAATGCCGTTTACGGCAAGTCATCCGAACTCCCACTCGAGGCTTCGTATAAAGGAAATCCCGTTAAGATAAACGTCAATGACGTCTACTTCGGTTACTTAAAGGTCTCGCTCAAAACAATTGGAGAGATCGACGGTCAAACGGTTAATACAACCGTATCGGAGCTTGTTGCCGATTACCCCGAAGCCGGCACAATCAGCGGTTTTAATTTCACTCCGAAGGCTGACGGAGAGCTTCGCACCCTCACGATAGGTGCCGTTCTTATGAACAAGATGGACGAGTTCCAGACTACAATTTATAACGTATATCTCAAAACATATCAGGACTGCAAAGAGAACGGATATAACGATAAGGATGCCGAAACTCTGGCTCAGTCAGCATCGGTAAACGCTGCTCTTGAAACCGCAACCAAAACAACAATATATATGTACCGCAACGATGAGGTTGAATTTGACTTTACAAATGCGACCGGCGGCAACGGACTTGTTTCTTTCAAGCGCGATATTACAAACGCAACATACAATCAGCTTGACGAGATATTCTATCTTAACGATCCGAAAGCTCCCACAAAGACCTCATATACCTTTGCTATAGATATGTCAAAGGTTCCTATCCCCGAGAATCTTACAGGACTTCTTTATATGCTTCCAGGCGGAAACCAGGAGGGTAAAACGGCATGGGACTTCCTTCTCCAGCTTGCCGAAAGAATTAGTCCGCTTACGACAATTACGGTTAAAATGAATCTCCCTGAGGGCTTTGATGTAGACTACTCTTCACTTCGCCTTGCAAATGAGTTTTTCAAGCTCAACTCGACCGAGGTTGAAGGAAACACACTCGTTCTTAAATTCAATTTTATTGAACAGACTAAACCGGTCAATCCGTCAACCGCCAACCCTCTCTGCGTTCTCAGCGGTCTAAAGCTTACGCCGAAGGATAGCGCATGGGACGCTTACAACGGACTTGATTACTCATTCTCCGCATCATTTGAATATGATATTTATGCTCACTTCCATATTCTTGAAAGGCTTGCAAGCCAGGAGGAATATCAGCAGAAGTACGGACTTTATCCCTACAGCAACAGGGAGAACAATCCCAATGACTACGGCGCTCACTTTGCCGATAATATCGCAAACATCACCGATACCTTCTCTCTTCAGCGTACAAGCAGAGAAGGCTGGATAAGAAGATACGGCTACTGGGCATATTATGAAAACAATATAGCAAAGACCGGCATTCAGAAGCTTCCGAGCAATGTTACGGGTGAAAGCGGAGAATTCTGGTACGATCTCGGCACTGACGGACGTTGTAAGGATAAGCTTACGGGTATGTTTGAGATTGACGGAAAAACATACTATTCACGTTTCGGCGTCCTTGCTTCCGGCTGGCAGTCAATCAATGCCAAGGACGGTAAGTCTTATTTCTACTATTTTGATAAGAATGATTTCACAATGTACACCGGCGTACGCACAATCGACGGTTTGACCTACACATTTAACGATGCCGGTCAGATGACAAGAGGTGCATTCTACAAGACCGATAAGGGCACAAAGTATTTTGTTGCAGGTGAATCCTGGTTCAGACGTTTCATCACCCTTGAGGAAGGTACATACTGGGTAGACGTTAACGGCTATGTTGCATACGGTAACGACCATACCGTTACGGACAACGTAAAGGATATCACATGGTATCACTTTGACGAAACGACCGGACTTCTCACAGGTCTTTGTAAAGGCTTTATCGACTACAAGAACGAGCTTTACTACTGCGATGAAAACGGAAAAGTTTTCTACGGACTTATAAAGACCGACAGAGGCATCATATTCTCCGCAACTCAGGGTAAGGTTAGCGTTAATACAGGTTGTTATGTTGATTCAACAACTGCAACGAAGGGCGATGTTAATCTCGAAAACGGCCATTATTGGTGCGGCTCCGACGGAGCTATCCTTTCCGACGGCTTCGCAACGATAAACGGCGAGACATACTATTTTGAGAACTACAAGCACGCTAAGGGCTTCACAAAGATCGGCGACGATTATTACATTTTCAATGCCGGAACAGGCAGAATGTATAAGGACGCTACAATGTGGGTCAACGACAATCCGTACGGCATCAAGGGCGGTATGTACTACTTTGACGCAAACGGAAAAATGTATATCCCCGACACAGTCAACGGCAAGAAGGCTGTTATAAACGAGAACGGCAAGCTTTACTTCACAATCGACGGTGTTAAAATGACTAACGGTCTCAACACCCTCGACGGCGAGTATTACTACGCTAACACAAACGGCGAGCTTGCGGTTAACAAAAC
>ENA-UERK01002549-UERK01002549.1-human-gut-metagenome-genome-assembly--contig:-NODE-2549-length-11875-cov-20.043567_pt1 | contig 11875 bp, 9 predicted proteins | sample MGYA00242957_ERZ507957 | MGnify/ENA primary metagenome ERZ507957 (study PRJEB26167, sample SAMN06115538) | human gut metagenome | host: Homo sapiens | place: China:Heilongjiang | collected 2015-11-06... | reverse complement strand
TCATCCGCAATGCCGTTACAACAGCACTGCGGATGGATATCTCGTTGCTCGCTAACTTTTAGCGGACAGCAATAATATAATATTTCAACCTTGTCAATGCCAATGACGGCACACGCCAAAGGTACTGAGTATCAGCAGCCAAGCAAATACGTAATTTTACGTAATTTCGCTGTTTTTCATACGTAATTGCTACCAGAAAACGAAACACCACGATTTTCAGACATGCCGGGACAGTGATTCCGGCATACGGCATATCCGGTAGCATTGACAAAATAACTGATGATTATTCTCTCATAAATTGATATATTTGTAAGTTTTGTTGAGGGAACTTCAAATAGAAAATATTATGAAATATCGATTTCTTCTGGTGAGCATACTGGCATTACTCCAGACATTGATTCCGGCATTCGGCCAAACAGGCATCTACTCTTATGACGGAGGTTATTTTCTGAGAAACGGTTCGCATTGGGAGGAGTATCGTCCTGATTACAAGACAGGTGTCTGGGCTTCTTACGAGCAGTATAATGAGGAGGCCAATTTCTTCAACATCAAGAATTCCGCCTGCAGTGTGAGTGTCCCGAAAACGGCTTCAGCCAATTTCTTTTATGCCAAACCAGGAGAAGACTGGACCCAGATATATACCACAAGCGAAATCTATGATTATCTACCTGATTTTGCAAAGGACATCTATTGCTATAAAGGCGGCTATTTCGTGAGAGACGGCATGGACTGGTACGAGTATCGTCCGGCTGAAAGGCATGAGGTCTGGAACGAGTATAAGCAGGTGAAGGCAGACGGAAATTTCATCTACCTCAAGTGCAATGACAATGACTTCATGATTGGTATTCCGTTGACAGCATCGCTCGGCAGCATATACATAAAGAGAGGCGACGGCGACTGGAGTCCAATTTACACATTGACAGGCATTTACGACTGCGGCAAGGGTTATGAATACTCCATCCCCTTCAGAAAGATGCGCACTGAAAATGATTCTGACAGTCTGCTTGTGGATGCACGCATCAATATCAACAGTGACGGAACGTGTCAGGTAAGGTATTCGGACAAGAAATATCCTTTCGAGTTTTCTTCTTATGAGGAATATGAATCGACAGATTTCGATGCCGGAAGCATGTTCCTCATGTGGATCTTCGGTGCCTCCAGCGACAGGGAGGGATTCGTCCTGTATAAAGATGATGACAAGACGAATGAGGTCCTGTCTTACATTATCAATGCCAACGGAAAGATTGCATGCACGGTGAGGGGCATTCCGGGACTGCCGGCCACGGAGTTCTGGAGCTGCAAGGATTCCGACCCGGGAGACGATATTCACATAAGGGTAATACTCGAAGATTTCTAAGTCCCTGTATTACTTAAAACCCCTCACATTCAATCGAATATGAGGAGATTATTCTGTCAATCTATCACAACCGCGGTTCCGGAGGCTGTCGCCATCAACATTCCGTTGTCCACGCCCAGAGCCTCATAATCTATGTCAATGCCGACGACAGCATTGGCACCAAGTTCTCTTGCGCGGTCCGACATTTCTTTCAATGCATTTTCCCTGGCCTTGATCAATTCGTTTTCGTATGAGCCCGAACGGCCGCCGATGACGTTTCGGATGCTTGCGGTGAAGTCCTTGATGAAATTGACGCCGGCAACGACTTCCCCGCAGACAATACCGCGGTATTCCCTGATGCTGTGACCTTCAACGGTCGGTGTTGTAGTAAGTATCATAATAATATCAATTAATTGTCATTCAATGATTTTTCACATTCCCCAGACCAATGTCCGCCCGTAAAGATAAAAGATAATTCTGTATCTCAAAAATCCAGGGTATCACTTCAAGGAGGCAAAGAGGGTACGCAGCCAGGCTGTCATTTCGGTGAGGACGTCCGGGGAGAAGGTCTCTTCGATTTCTTTGTATTCCGATACTGCTCCTGTCCGACAGTGCTGGAACAGATGGTTCAGGCCGGCTTCGGCCCTGATGACATTGACAGAAAAATTCTCGGGAACAGATACAGAGGAGGACCGGGAAACGGAACGGGTTTCTGCGGTTGGAGCAATGGCGGACCGGAAATTTGAGCCTGAACTGGAGTCACGTTCTGAACCGGAAACCGCCGCAGGAACCGACTCGGAATAGCTGCCGGGCAGACCTTGGCGGAGAAGGGAGAGATTCCTGTCGCAAGACACCTGGATGTCCTTGGTGCCATTGAGGGCCATTACCGGGCACTTGACGGAGCCTAAGATGTCCGACACGTTCATCTTCAAGAAATATTTCATGTACGGCGTTTTCAGTGAAGCGCTTAGCATAGACGCATTCTGCTTGAGAGCAGCAGAGAGACAATAACTTTCAGGAGATGGCAACGGCATATCATTGACAACAGCCTCGTAGGCGTCAGCCAGAAATCTGCAATAGTTGCCGATCTCGGATTCTGGCATCCCGGCCATCTGGAGCGCACGACGGTTCTGGTCCAGAAGAGTCTCGGAGCCGGAGGCAACCATACCTGCCAGACTTATCACGAAATCCGCCTTGCCCTCCGCAGCCAACATCAGCGCAATGGTTCCTCCTTCACTGTGCCCGAGCACACCGACATGGTCAAACTTCCCACGCAGAAGACCAATCCCGGCAAGAGCATCGTTCTTCAAGTCCTCCGTGGTACACGAAACAATATCGCCTGTGGACTCGCCGAATCCCCTATCGTCATATCTCAATGTCGCGATCCCGGCATTGGCAAACGCATCGGCAATAACTGCAAACGGCTTATGACCGAACATTGCCTCGTCCCGATTCTGCAGCCCGCTTCCGGTAACCATGAGAAGCACAGGAGTCTCCCGGGAACAGTTCTCCGGCATTGTCAATGTACCTTTCAGAACAGCATCACCATTGGAAAACGAAACATCGGCATTGACATAGGCAAATGGCCCGACAGGGGTCTGGGGACGCCTCAGAACCGGGGCTCCGGGTGTCAACGGCAGCGGAAACGACATTCCGTTCTGCGTATATGTCCCGGTGATGAGTTTACCTGTCCAAAGTCCTTTGTATGAAGCATTTATGGACGGCACTTCCAACTCAATGGAACCAAATGCGGAGCGTTTTACCGATACCGGAATCTGCTTCGCTCCCTGGTCTGGCACATCGAGAGTGGCGGTGCTGTCGCCAATGTGAAAAACCAGCGAAAGCGTCGTGCCTGAGACGTCCAATTTGCCGCTCCAAGTCCCCGTCTGCGCCAATGACGCCGTCGCGATAAAGGTCAATGTCAATGCTGCTAATATCTTTTTCATTTTTCTAGCGATTTCCCGCTAAAATAGGAATTTTTCGCATCAATGACAATGAAATAATATTACATTTGCCGCTGCAAACGAAAGACATATGAACAATAAGGTACTGATTATAACATTGATGGCTGTCCTGGGATTCGCGTCCTGCGGAAAAGAGAACGGCAGGGAACAGATTCCGGACAAGGAACCGCCGGTCAGCATTGACTTTCCCAAAGATGACGGGGCGAAGCGGCTGCCGGCAGACGGGGCACTCGCGCTGCGCGAATTACTGGAGGCCGTGGACCCCGCAAGGACATTGGCACCGGGCGAAACCAAGATTACGGAGAAGCAGTTTTCTGAGATCAGGCAATTCATTGACAATAACTTGAAGGCTGAGAGCAAGATTCAGACATACGACAATATTTTCAGCTGGATCGTGAAGAATATCAGGTACGGCAGCGGAAATGAGACCATATATCTCGACCCGTACGACGTTTTCATTCATAGGGTCTGCGTCTGCCAGGGTTATGCGAACTTGTTCAAGATAATGTGCCAGAGCCAGGATATTCCGGCAATGTGCGTGAACGGCTGGCTCGTCGGGATTGGCGGCCACGCTTGGAATTACGCATATGTGAATGGAGAATGGCACGTCAGCGACCCTACAAACGGCATTGACTACAAAATGGATGACACCGGGAAATATCGCGATGTGCTTCAGCCGACAAGGGCCGATTTCAATCTGTTCGAGGACGAGGGATTCGCTTATAATTTCGGGGAGGGAAACCTCAATGTTGCAGAGGTCAAGGACTCCGAACTTGATTATGTGATGGTTCCGTTCAGTGTCAACGGTTTCAGAATCACGTCTTTCTGCCCTTCAAAAAAGGTCAGCGGGTCTTTCACGAAATTGTATCTTGGAAGCAATGTGGAGAGTGTCGGGGAGAACACGGTCTATCTGAGCAGCAACTTCAGTTCACTGCGTGAAATCAATGTTGACCCTGCAAACAAGTTTCTGACCGCATACAAGAATGTGCTATATAATATAGGTAACGATGCGCCGTACTTCATTCCGTCGGCGATAACGAAACTGGAACTCAAGCCGGTGAAGGTCATCGAAAAGAATTTCATCTACCACCTGGAGAACGTAGAGGAGATAGTTTTCGCGGAAGGAACGGAAAGAATCGAGGCCTATGCCGTGGAGAAGTGCCGGAACCTCAGGAAAGTATATGTTCCGTCCAGTGTGACGTACATGGACAAGGAGGCCATATACGATTGCGGAAACGATGTGGAAATCATCAGGAAGTAGTCCCTCAGGTAAGGCCTGACTGTCATTGACACTGTCCGCAAACACTTCCTAGAAGCAATAATTCGTGCCGAGGGAAATCCAGAACGGGGCACCGATACCGGTGTTGAAATTGTGTGCCACCTCGGCAGAGGCAATGAAGTTCTGGTTCCAGGCCAATTTCAGGCCGATGCCTCCGCTATAGATGAACTGGTGCGCCATGTTACGGATATACTTCTCAGTTTCAGCCGGTTTATAGCCAGCCTCGAGAGCCAGGACACCGATTTCAGGCAAGGCACTCATCTCATGGACACGATAAGGCTGCACAATCATACCGCAGTCAAAGAACGGATTGGCAGCCAAGTAGAAATTCTGCTTCAGCAACTTGAAATTCACTATCTTGATACGAAGCTCGAAATTGCCCCAGGCATAGCCGTCGCCTATCAGACGGTTGGCATGGGTACCGCGGAGAGTATTCGAACTGCCCAGGCCTTCTGACATCAACTGCTTGAGAATCAGGGCAGTAACATTCTGCTGGATATAGAACGGAGCCTTGCCTGCTACGGTTCCCTGATATGCAAGATGGTAAGCGAACACAGGGTCACCGACTTTGAGGCCAAAAGGGATACGGACATAATGACGGAAATGGGCGCTCAACTTGAGATAATTGAATCCGTCTCCAAAAACATCCGGGGAACCGTTTACATAAATCTCTGACCATATACCCTTATTCGGAGCTGTCTCGAAATCACGGCTGTCATAAACCAGTCCCGCCTTCAATTCCAGTCTGTTGCCTCCCTTTGCTTCCGAGTCCCTGATTACGCCATACTGCTTATAGTGATTGTACAAAGTGGACTTCGCATCATAGCCATACTTCCCTTCATTGATATCTCCCATCCGGAAATTCCAGTAGCTTATGCCGCCGGCCCAGAAAAGATGAGGCGTTATATTGCCTTGAAAATCAGCAAGAACCCTTATAATGTCTCGGTTTGTATAATAATAGGAAACGTTCTTCAACGGGTCCACTCCCATAGAGGAGAAAAGAGCCGCATCAGAGGCCGGAATGGTCCCGTCCAGAATCTGAGACGCATAGGACTTGTTCGAGGTCAATGCCTTGAAAACTGGAGAAGCCGCACCGTTGAACCCCCAGAAATTATAAAGAGGATCGTCAATGTAAGTGAAGCTTAAAGTAGTCCGGACCTTGGGAATCAGCACTTTGCTGTCATATGCCAGATACAGTCTAGTCAGTCCCTTGGTGAAATGGGAAGCCTCATAACTTATCTTGTCTCTGTAATTGGGATATGTCGAGCCGTCCCCATAATAATAGAAGTCTCCGAATACGCCATACTGGAAACCCATGTCGGAAGAATATGTAAGACATGGCAGGACACCGAATTCCCATCCGGTCTTTTTCTCAGTCTGTCTGGCCTCTTTTGTCCCACGAGGCGATTTGGAATAAGTTTCAGTTGATACACAGCTCATTACAGCTGCAGCCAATGTAATCAATATGGTTTTTCTCATCTTTTGTCGAATTGTAAACGGCTGCAAAGATATATCAAATCCCCGAAAATGAAATCAGTTGTGGGACAGAAGGCGAAAAACCGGCCTGGACATCAATTAAAACATGTAAGACTCAATCCGCCAAAAATAACATTTTAAAAGTCAAAAATACCAAAAGTGTAATTTAAAACCTTTTGTGTTAAAAATAAAAAACGTTTAAGTTTTTTGCCTTGAACTGTTGTTTTTTCAAAATAACCTACTTATATTGCGCCCAACACAAGTATGAAGCACTTATAATCAACATTTTTAGAATTACACTAAGACCCAAGCGTTGTTCAATTTGAAAGCAAATCACCCAAGACACCTTACAATTATTAACCACATATCGTAAGATTTCACAAAAAAATTAAAGCTTATGGGTAAAAAACTTCTAACTTTCGCGTCATGCCTGTTTTTAGGCATGAGCGTAGCTTTAGCCCAGAACAGAATCATTACCGGTACTGTTACAGGAGCTGAAGACGGATTCCCTATTCCAGGAGCGGCCGTGTTTGTCGAAGGTACAAACATCGGAACAGTCACTGATACAGACGGAAAATACTCATTGAAAGTCCACAAGGGCACAGTTCTTAAGGTAACATTCTTCGGAATGAAAGATGCTATCGTACCTATAGGCACAGAAGACGTAATCAATGTCGTCCTGTCGATCGACGCAGTGGGATTGGACGAGGTTGTCGTGACTGCAACCGGTATGACCCGTCAGGAAAAGACTCTTGGTTACGCATCCACAACAGTCCGTTCAGACGAATTGACGAAGGGTCGCTCTGCAGACGTCCTCTCGGGACTGGCAGGAAAGGTCGCAGGTATGCAGATTTCCTCTGCCGGAGCCACCGGAACATCCCAGAAGGTCATCGTCAGAGGTTATTCATCACTCGCAAGCAATGCTCCGTTGTACGTTATCGACGGTGTGCCTATCTCAAACGGCGCAATGGGAAGCCACGGCCTGAACAACTCCATCGACTTCGGTAACCAGGCTGCCGACATCAACCCTGAAGATGTCGAGTCCATTACCGTCCTCAAGGGAGCTTCAGCTACCGCCCTCTACGGTTCACGTGCAGGTAACGGCGCGATTCTCATCACGACCAAACGCGGTTCGCAGAACGAGGAAGTGAAGGTCACCTACGACGGTTCATTCCAGGCCAGCACTGTTCTGAGAATTCCTCAGTTACAGGACAGATTCGGTGCAGGCTGGTTCTACTCACCTGACGGCAATCCTTTCGGAAACTACTCGATGACAGAGAACGGTTCATGGGGTAACCTCCTCGACGGAAGACGCGTGGAATGGAGACCGGGCGCCCATCAGTACAACGGCGCGGACCCGTCATTCACCGACTTCTCTTTCAAGAAGAATTCGCTGAAGAACTTCTATGCGACCGGATTCGAGACAAACAATACCGTCAGTGTCAAGGGAGGAAGCAAGACCACAGGTTTCGTGGCTTCCTACGGCAACATCTACTCGAACGGTATTCTTCCGGGAAGCAACGACTACTACAAGAGACACAACTTCTCGTTCCGAGGCAACACCAGGATCAATGACGGTCTTGCTTGGCTGAACTACAGCATCAACTACATCCGCAAGGACGTGAGAAACAACATGACCGGACAGGGAAGCGGAGGTGCGACCATCTATCAAAACATCATCCAGTATCCTGTGAACGTCGATTATGGAGAGCTGAAAGATTACAAGAGCATCTACAACAATGCGGACAACTACTACACTCCGTATGCCATGAACCCATGGTGGATTCTCGACCACAACTATTCGACCTATTCGGACGACAGAATTTTCGGCAACATTGAATTCGGCCTCCAGCTTACAAAAGGCCTGCAGTTCATCACCAGAGGTGGTCTCGATGTTACCAACTACATCCAGAAGACTTATACTGACATCTGGACCTTCAACCCTGGTTCCTATTCTGACGTCAACGGAGCGACACCGGAGAACGGTTCATATTCTGAGACTTCATACAGGACTTCACAGGTGGACGCGAACTTCCTGCTGAATGCCGACTATACCTTCGGCAAGGACTGGTCTCTCCACGGTGTAGCGGGACTTAACGTAAACCAGAGAACCGGTTCCGGATTATATGGAAATTTGAGCGGAGTCGCCATCGAAGAATGGGCAAGTTTCATGAATACCAGCGGAGCCACTCCGACAGCAAGTTCAGCGATCAAAAAGCGTCGTCTCATGGGAGTGTTCGCACAGGCCGACTTCGGTTGGAAAAACTCCGTATATCTCACATTGTCAGCCAGAAACGACTGGTCTTCGACACTTCCAATCGATAACAATTCGTTCTTCTACTACGGAGTGAACGGTTCGGTCATCCTCACGGAATTGATTCCTTCGATGAAGAACAGTGTCATCAGTTTCCTCAAGATTCGCGGAGGATACGGCCAGACAGGTAACGATGCACCTACATATTATACATCGGCATACTACTATCTCAGTTCTGCAGGCGGCGGATTCGGAAAACTCACATTTCCTCTGAACAGTTTCTCGGGACTCATAAAGAGCGGCAGAATTCCTTCGACAGACCTGAAGCCTGAGATTTCCACTGAAGCGGAAATCGGTATCGACGCAAGATTCTTCGACAACCGGCTGAGCTTTGACGTTGCTCTCTATAACAAGATAACCAAGAACCAGATCATCTCCGCGACACTTGCACCTGAGTCAGGACACACCTCAGCAGTACGCAACATCGGCAAAATACAGAACAAGGGTATCGAATTGTCCGTAGGAATCGTACCTGTAAGGACCAAGGATTGGGAATGGCATCTCGGCTACACTTTCTCAAAGAACAACAACAAGGTCAAGTCACTTTGGGATGACGTCAAGGAGTACCAGATCTACGGTCTCACAAAGGGACCTCAGCTGAAGGCGAAGGTCGGAGAGTCTCTCACCACATGGGTTGACTACAAAATCAATAAGGTGGAAGACAAGTCCAGCCCATATTACGGCATGACTATCGTGAACCAGAACACGGGTCTCCCTTCATACGATGAATCGAATTACACCACTCTCGGAAAGGCTGAAGAAGACTACACTATGGGTCTGAACAACACAATCCGCTACAAGAGACTCTCACTCGGATTCAACTTCGACTTCCGTCATGGCGGTCTCATGTACTCAGCTACCAAGTCAACTCTTTACTTCACCGGTAACGCAGAAGAGACAATGTACAACCTGAGAGATCCTTGGATTTATCCGAATTCAGTGATTCAGGTAGGAAAAGACGGAGCAGGCAACCCTGTCTATGCGGAAAATGACAGACCGATAAACTCTTTCTATAATGTTCACGGACTGTATAACAACTCCAACAATTACTCTGTATATCGCGATTTCCTTATCGACAAGACATACGTGAAACTTCGCGAACTGAACATTTCGTACACTCTTCCTGACAAGTGGTTCGAAAATGTCAGATGGCTGTCATCGATCAATGTTTCTCTGGTCGGCAGAAATCTCCTCATGTGGACTCCTAAGCAGGGACTCGTGGATCCGGACAACACCAACTACGGCAATGACCTGACATCCCAGTACGGAGAGTTTTTCTCAGCACCGTCCACCAGGACATTCGGTGGTAGCGTAAAGATTGTATTCTAATTATTTAACTAGGATTGATTATGAAAAAGATATATACATATTTCGCCTCAGCGCTTGCACTTCTTTCGATAGGAAGCTGCAAGAGTTGGCTGGACATCAATACGGATCCGAACTACGTGGCGGATGCTAAGATAAAGAGCCTCCTTCCTACGACACAGCTCATTACAGCCTACAAGGTAGGTTATGACATCAACTTGTACGGCTATTTCTGGGCACAGTATGTCAACCAGTGCAGTACCGCCAACCAGTACTACACCAACATGACCTACGATGTCACCAATTCATCTTTCACCAGCCCGTGGAGTTACTTCTATGGTTCGATCATGCCGACATTGAAGGAAATCATAACCAAGGGTGAGGCTGAAGAAGGCAACACAAACTATGTAATGGAGGCAAAGACAATGCTGGCCTACAATCTGTATCTTCTTACCAGCCTTTACGACAAAGTCGCCTACTCGGAAGGGTATCTGACTGAATCACAGAATCCTCATTTCGATTCAGGCGAGGATATGCAGAAACATATCATCGGCATTCTCGAAGAGGTTCGCGGACTTCATGCCAAGGCCAAGACTGACGAATCAAACAATCTGTCGGCTTCTTCGGACATGGTGTTCGGAGGCAATATCGACGGATGGCTCCAGTTCGCAAACACCCTCTACCTCAAGATGATGTTGCGTGATTTCAACACCAACAAGTCCAAGATAGAGGCACTTCTCTCCGAGGACAACCTCCTTAAACAGGACGCGGCATTCGACAATTTCCTCGATGCTTCCGACAAGTCCAACCCTCTTTACGAGAACGACCGTCGTAAACTCAACTCCAACATGAACATCAGAGCTTGTTCAGATATCGCCAATGTACTCGATGCATCAGACCCGAGATTCGCTTATTACTACGACAGCAATCCTGACGGAAAATTCAGAGGAGAGCAATATGGTCTGCCTAGTGACCCTACCAAGACCAGCCGTCTGGCCATAGGCGCGATAGATCCGGTATATTTCGGAACTGTAGATGAGGCTGAATTCCTCAAGGCAGAGGCTTATGCAAGACTTGGCAACGCGGCAAAAGCAAAGACTGCCTATGAAACAGCAATCAAGGCTGCTTTTACAAGAGCAAAATGCAAGGAGGCTGACGCCCAGACTCTGTTGGCCGGCCCATACGCCTTCAAATCAGGAAGCGCCGAGAGCATGGTAGAGCAGATTATTAATCACAAATGGGCATCCAACGTCCGCTGTATGCCTACAGAGTCCTGGTTCGACCTCAACAGGACAGGCTACCCTACAAGAGGAAAGACGATCACTGACTATCATGGTGTATTGGACAGCGGTTATCCGCAGCGTTTCCTCTATTCCAAGACTTCAGCCACATATAACGTCAACTCACCTGAGCCTGTAGCTCTGAACGTGAAGATGTGGTGGCATAAATAAGGACCGTATCAACTTAAAATGAATGAATTATGAATAAAATAATCAAAAGCCTCGCATTGATGTCGGCGGCCGTATTCTCGGTCATTTCATGTGAGACATACAAGGTCGATGACCCCGAAATGACTGCCATCTCGAAGATAGATGGAAAGTATGTCACATTCGCCTACGAGAATGGTTCCACACAGCCATCCACAGTGTTTGCTATCCTTATCACGAACACGACTTTCAATGATTCAGACAAAGCTTGGGTCACCATTACCGACTTGAACCCTGCCGCTACGTCTCTCAACAGCACGTTATATCTGGACGCCGTCCGCTTCAAAGTCGATGTCAATCTGAAGGAACAGACGTTCACATGCTCAGGTATCACTGCTACCGAGCCGAGAACCGCATGGAATCCATATCTCGAAGGTGCAGGATCCGGCCAGGGAGGCTACTATACTGCAGCAACCAAACTGGGTTACAAGGACTACACAATTTCCTTCAGCGGGAAAATCGTTACCGGCGGAACTACAGGCACGAACAATGGCAACAAGATCGACACAATAGAAATCGATTCTTATTCCAGGGCTTACCCGGACGGTACAGTCAAGAAGTATGTTGTAAAGGGCATGAAATACACTGGCTGGGATGACGAGATGAAGGAATACAATGACTTCGTAAAGGAAGGCAAATTCAAATAGCACTTAATTTCGCTTCATAGGAAAGGCTCCAGAGTCGCTGTTCTGCGACCTGGGGCCGTATTTTTTA
>ENA-UERK01002542-UERK01002542.1-human-gut-metagenome-genome-assembly--contig:-NODE-2542-length-11902-cov-3.222156_pt1 | contig 11902 bp, 5 predicted proteins | sample MGYA00242957_ERZ507957 | MGnify/ENA primary metagenome ERZ507957 (study PRJEB26167, sample SAMN06115538) | human gut metagenome | host: Homo sapiens | place: China:Heilongjiang | collected 2015-11-06... | reverse complement strand
ATGTTGAAAGATCCCCTGGTGGAAGATCCTGTCACAAATAAAAAGTACCGGATCGAGATCAGTATAGATATCAGCGAGGAGCGTTCACAGGACAAGATGATCCAGAAGTACAGGGATATGGAGTCCTTTGTCAACGAGGCATTGAAGGATGCGCTTTCTGTCGAGTCGCCGGACGAGACGATCCGTATTATTCTGGAATATCTCGGAAAAGTGCTGAACGGAGAGAGAACATATATTTTTGAGAAGAACAGAGATGGCAGGGATGATAATACATATGAATGGACGGCGCCGGGAGTGCCACCGGAGATCGACAATCTCCAGAATCTTCCGCCGGAGATCTGTGAGAACTGGTATCACATTTTTGAGGAGGGAAAATATGTCCAGATACCGGATATTGAGGAGATGCGCCTGAGCGATCCGTTTCAATATGAAAATCTGAAGCGGCAGAAGATCCATTCCATTGTTGCCATGCCAATTTATGATGCGGAAAAAGTCATTGCTTTTTACGGAGTTGACAATCCGCCGGCATTTTCATTGGAATATACGTCGGATATGCTTCAGATCATGGGTTCTTTTCTCAAGTCCTGCATCAGACGCAGGAATCTGATGAGGCGTCTGGAAGATCTAAGCTATAAGGATGCGCTGACTCAGCTTGGAAACCGCTTTGCGATGGAAAAGTATGTGAGACAGATCGATCCGGAGCAGAGCGTTGGCGTAGTTTATTGTGACGTTACTGGTTTAAAGGGTGTGAATGACACACTGGGACATAAGGCAGGGGATGACCTGATCCTTAGAGCCGGTGCATGTCTGGAGCAAGTGTTTGGCGATTACGGCGTATTCCGTATCGGGGGAGATGAGCTGCTTGTATTGTGCGCGCAGATCGATCAGGACACGTTGGCGGAACGCATAAGGCAGTTAGAGTGTCTGACAGCTGAGAAGGACGTAAATATCGCAGTGGGAGTGATCTGGCAGGACAGGGCGGACACACATCTGGATGAACTTCTGCAGGAAGCTGAGAAGCGCATGTATGAGGATAAGGCAGAATACTATAAGAAAACAGGGATTGAGCGGAGAGGTGCAGACAAAAAAGGCTGAATCTGCTCTCACTAAATGAGAATAGATAAAAAAGTGATAATAATTTTGTCTGAAAACGGTATTTTCCTAGGCGAAATGTAAAAAATTTTAAAATAGAAATAAAATGATTGTGATTTTGCCATGAGGTACAGTATAATAAGAAATGTCGGTTAAATGTAAAAATCATGTAAAAAGTTTGTAAATAAAATTGCAGACAGGGATACGTTAGGATGTATAACGTGGTTAGGAGTACAAATGACAACATTTACTATTATTTTATCGCTGCTCAGCGGAGTGGCACTGTTCCTTTTTGGTATGTCCCTGATGGGGGACGGACTGAAGAAAGTAGCGGGTAATAAGCTGGAGCTGGTTCTTTATAAGCTGACGAACACACCGTTGAAAGGAGTGCTGCTTGGAACTGCTGTGACAGCAATCATCCAGTCCTCCTCCGCAACGACTGTTATGGTTGTCGGCTTCGTAAATTCCGGAATGATGAAGGTTGCGCAGGCAATCGGTATCATCATGGGAGCCAACATCGGAACGAGTGTGACAGGTTGGATTTTGTGTCTGTCGTACATTGACGGTTCGAACGGGATTGCACAGCTGCTGTCCACGGCGACTATCTCAGCGATCGTGGCTATCATTGGTATTATCTTTAAAATGTTTGTAAAAAAATCCGGCTTTAAAAATGTCGGTGACATTATGCTTGGGTTCTCCATCCTGATGGTGGGGATGCAGACCATGAGTGGGGCAGTTGCACCATTAAAAGATAACGAGCATTTTGTGAATGTATTGACAATGTTTAAGAATCCGGCGGCAGGTATACTGGCAGGTATTTTATTTACAGCGGTATTGCAGAGTGCATCTGCCTCAGTCGGTATCCTTCAGGCGTTGTCCATGAGTGGAACGATCACTTTTGCAGCGGCGCTTCCTATTACCATGGGTATTGGTGTCGGCGCAGCCTGTCCGGTTCTGCTCTCCTCGATCGGAACGAACAAAAATGGTAAGAGAACAGCCCTGATCTATCTGTTTAACGATCTGTTCGGCATGCTGTTCTGGTCAATTGTATTCTATTCTGTCAATGCAGTGGTGCATTTTCCATTTATGAATGCCACCATGAGCCCGGTACTGATCGCACTGTTAAACACGGTTTTCCGTGCGGCAACGATTTTAGTACTTCTTCCATTTATCAAATGGATTGAAAAAATTGTTTATCTTGTTGTAAAAGATTCGCCGGAGGACGAGGAGGATCAGGCAGACTTCGATCTGCTCGAGGAGCGTTTCCTTGCTTACCCGGATCTTGCGATCACACAGAGCCATCTTGCGATGAACGGCATGGCAAAGAAGGCAAGAAAGAATATTTTACGCGCGTTAAGCCTGTTCCTTGTGTATTCGACAGAAAAGTTTAATAAGGTACAGGAGAAGGAAACACTGATCGATAAATATGAGGATAAGCTGGGAACCTATCTGATGCAGATGTCCACGCATGAGATGAATGGAAGCCAGGCGAAGCAGGTATCCAAGTTTTTGCATACAGTGAGTGATTTCGAACGTCTGGGCGACCATGCGGTGAATATCTCAGAGGTTGCGGCGGAGCTGAACGAGAAGAAAATTGCATTTTCGGACGAGGCACAGTATGAGCTGGATGTGCTTGAGAATGCAGTAAAAGAGTGTGTCAGTCTTGCGGTGGATGCATTCTGTGCGGACGACCTTGAGATGGCGGCAAAAGTAGAACCACTCCGCGAACTGATCGGTATCCTCTGCGATGAACTGAAACTGCGTCATATCGCAAGACTCCGCACCGGAAAATGCGAGATGAAGCAGGGATTTGCGTTTAATGATCTGCTGACGAACCTGGAACGAATCGCAGCACACTGCTCGAACATCGCAGTTGCCATGATCGAGCTTGAGGCGGCAGACTTTGATACCCATGAGTATTTAAAGAGTGTCCGCGAGTTAAAGAATGACACTTACATGGCATACTTTGATGAGTATGAAAGAAAATATGACATCAATGGTTACCGGAAGAAAAAGACAAAAGCACAGAAATAGAGATCAGTGATTACGGCTGTCGTACTGAAAGGAGAAATTCCCGGATTGTATGGCAGCTTTTTTGTTCCATTCTTTTGGAGAAATTTTCTGATGGAAAACATCATAAGCCGGGAACTTTATTCTAGTCAAAAAAGATAGAATGATGTACTATGAAAAGGAACAGAAAACGAAAATTAGAATTTGAAAAAAGTAAGGGAAAAACATGTCGCTGCAATTTATTTTCGGAAATTCAGGAAGTGGAAAATCATCCTATTTATATAGGAACATACTAAAAGAAGCGGCAGAGCATCCGGAGAAAAATTATCTGGTGCTTGTGCCGGAGCAGTTCACCATGCAGACACAGCGCGAACTTGTGCGGCTTGAAAAGTCACATGCTATCATGAACGTGGATGTGTTAAGTTTTGCACGCCTTGCATATCGTGTGTTTGACGAGCTTGGGAAACAGAACCTGCGCGTGTTGGAGGAGACCGGAAAGAATCTGGTGCTCCGCAAGCTTGCAGGGGAGCAGAAGAAAAACTTAAGTGTGCTGGGCGGTAACTTAAACCGGATGGGGTACATCAGTGAGGTGAAATCCCTCATTTCCGAGCTGACGCAGTATAACGTGTCACCAGAAAAATTGGATACATTTTTGGAGACGGAGGATGTCGGGGAGACATTGCGCCTGAAAATGCAGGATATCTCGGTCATGTATCACAGTTTTTCTGAATATCTGCAAGGGCAGTATATCACCTCTGAGGAAGTGTTATCGCTATTGTGCGATGCCGCAGAGGATTCGAATATTATAAAAGACAGCGTGATTGTGTTTGACGAATTTACCGGTTTTACACCGATACAGAATCAGCTTCTTAGAAAACTTTTAGTGTTATCAGAGCGTATCATTGTCTCCGTGACGATGGATGCAAGCGAGGATTTTTACCATTGCAGGGGCGAGCAGGAACTTTTTTCCATGAGTAAAAAGACGGTTTCGGTGCTGATGAAAATGGCAGAGGAACTTCATGTCACGGTGGAGGAGCCTGTTGTGTTATCCGATGGAAAAAATCACAGATATAAAAATGCTCCATCCCTGTACTTCATGGAGCAGAATCTGTTTCGACCGTATTATCATAAATGGCGGCAGAAGGAGGATGAACTGCGGATCGTGAGCCTTAAAAATCCGAGGGAAGAGCTTCACTTTGTGGCGCGTGAGATCACGAAATTTGTGCGTGAGAAACAGTACTGTTATAAGGATATAGCAGTGGTTACCGGGGACGTCAGTCTTTACGACAACTATGTGGATGAGATTTTTGCAGCGTATGATATTCGGTACTTTCTCGACCAGACGAGAACCATTCTGTTTCATCCTTTTATCGAGTTTATCCGTGCGGTGCTTGAGGTGGTGGAACTTGATTTCTCTTATGAGAGCGTGTTCCGTTTTCTGCGCTGCGGTCTGACCGATATCACAGAGCAGCAGATCGATCTGCTGGAAAACTATGTGCTTGCCAAAGGGATACGCGGCAGAAAAAAATGGGAAAAACAGTGGACGTTTGTGTTCGATGATACCGAAAAAGAGAACCTCACAGAAATGAATGAGGTGCGGGAAAAGATTTATGGCTTCTTTGCACCGTTATCGGAAGCGTTCACACAGGGAAAGACTGTGCGTGACGAGACCACTGTGTTGTATGAATTAATTGAAAAATTAGAAATAGAACAAAAATTAAAACAAAAAGAACTGGAATTTGAACGGCAGGGCAATCAGGTCAAGGCGAAAGAGTACGCCCAGATTTACAAAATTGTCATGGATCTGTTTGATAAGGTTGTGGACTTCCTGGGAGACGAAGTGCTTCCGGTCAAAGAGTATGCGGATATTTTAGACGCCGGATTTGAGGCTGCAAGAGTCGGCGTGATCCCGCCGGGAAATGATAAAGTGACGATCGGTGACATCGAGCGAACTAGATTGAACCATATCAAAATCTTATTTTTCATCGGTGTCAATGACGGTGTTGTGCCGAAAGCGGGCAATGCCGGAGGTATCATCTCGCAGTTTGAACGTGAGAAAATGGTGGCATGTCATCTGGAACTTGCACCGGGTGCGCGTGAAAAAGTGTTCATCCAGCGCTTTTATCTATATCTGAATGTGACGAAGCCATCTGATTTTTTATATGTGACTTTTTCAAAAGTGAATGCGGACGGAAAAGCACTTAGAAGGTCGTATTTTGTTGGAACGCTCTTGAAAATGTTCCCGGAGAAAACGGTGGAGGAAATCGAGGAGACAACTTCTGCGGACTGCATCATGACGCCGAAGAGCAGCATGGCGTTTTTCCTGGAGGGACTGCAGGATAATGACAGGGCATCTGATTTTTCTCAGGTAGAAAAAAGAAAATTATGGAATGCTCTCTCAAAATTCTACCTCACAGATTCCGAGTGGAAGCCGGAAACGGAAAAACTTTTAAAAACTGCCTACGAAGTGCACAGCGATGAGCCAATCAGCCACGCAGTGACGCAGGCACTTTATGGAACCGTGTTGGAGAACAGCGTCACAAGACTGGAGCGTTTTGCGGCGTGTGCCTACGCGCATTATCTGAATTACGGTTTACGCCTAAAGGAGCGTCAGCTTTTAGAGTTTGCAAGCGTGGACATGGGAAATATTTACCATGATGCGCTTGAACATTTTTCCAGACGTGTGGAAAAATCAGAGTACACCTGGTTTAACATCCCGGAGGATGTGCAGGAGACTTTTATAGAGGAGAGCATGAATGACGCGATTGCTGGGTGCAAAAATGCCGGAGCGTTTGAGAACGTGAGAAACCGTTACCTGACCGGTCGGATGCGCCAGACCATCAAGCGCACGGTGTGGGCACTTACCACCCAGATCCAGAAGGGAAAATTTGTGCCGAGTGATTTTGAGGTGTCCTTTTCGCGGGCAGATAAATTGGACGCCATCCGTTTTCAGCTGAGTGATGAGGAAAAAATGAACCTGCTCGGCAGGATTGACCGTGTGGACACTTACGAGACGTCGGATAAAGTTTATGTGAAGATTATTGATTATAAATCGGGAAACACGAGTTTTTCACTCGTCAATCTGTATCACGGACTGCAATTACAGCTTGTGGTCTATATGAATGCGGCATTGGAATTAGAGGAAAAACGCCATCCGGGCAAAAAAGCGGAACCGGCGGGTATTTTCTACTATCACATTCAAAATCCGATAGTAGACGGACTTGGAAATGAGACAGAGGCAGAAATACGAAACAGCGTTTTGGAGCAGTTAAAATTAAATGGTCTGGTGAACGATGATCCGGAAATCTATGAGGCGATGGATTCAGATTTTGCCGGAAATTCTTCGGTCATCCCAATCGGAAAAAAAACGGACGGAAGCTTAAAAGCAACTTCCAAGGTTGCCAGTACTTACGATTTTTCTGTGATGTCTGATTATGTACAGGAGAAAATCAAAGAGACCGGGAAAAAAATCTTTGCCGGAGATATTTCGATTCATCCATACTCGCTGGACGGAAAAAGTGGCTGTGATTACTGTCCATACCATACCGTCTGCGGTTTTGACACCCGGATGCCGGGTTATTCCTATCATAAACTGGAAAAATTTGACAGCGCGGACGAGATATTAAAGCGTATGGAAAACGAAAAGCAGGAACAGTAAATAACAGGAGTGAGAAATATGGGAGTTTCATGGACCACAGAGCAGCAGCAGGTCATTGACTTAAGAAATCGAAATATATTGGTATCTGCGGCAGCAGGTTCTGGAAAGACCGCTGTTTTAGTAGAGCGGATCGTGAAAATCATAACAGACAAAAATCATCCGGTCGACATTGACCATCTGCTGATTGTGACGTTTACCAATGCGGCAGCGGCAGAGATGCGGGAGCGGATCGGAAATGCGATTGAGAAAGCGTTAGACGAACAGCCGGGGAATGAGCATCTGTTAAGGCAGCTGACCTTGATTCACAATGCACAGATCACGACCATCGACAGCTTCTGTCTGTATGTGGTGCGCAATCATTTTCATGAGATCAATCTGGAACCGAATTTCCGTATCGGGGATGAGGGTGAGTTAAAATTGCTGCGCGAGGATGTCCTTGGCAGAGTTTTGGAACAAAATTATGAGGAGCCTTCGGAAGCATTTTCCGATTTTGTGGAGGGCTATGCATCGGGGCGGACGGATGCAGCATTAAATGAGATGATCCTCCAGTTATATGAGTTTTCCAGAAGTTATCCGTGGCCGGAAAAATGGCTTGATTCCTTTGTGGGAATCTACCGCATCGAAAACAGGGAGGAGTTAGACCGCGCAGAATGGCTTGCTCCGCTCACGCAAAACATCCGCTTTGTCTTAAAAGACTGCGAACAGCTCCTAAAGCAGGCGCTTGCGGTCACACAGCAGGATGACGGACCGGATATGTATGAGAAAGCGGTGCGAAGCGATCTGGAAAAATATGAGAGTTTGTCAAAACTAACATCTTTCTGTGAACTGTCCGTGGCGCTTTCCGATATCAAATACGACAGACTTGCGAGCAGCAGAGGTTTTGAGGGAGATCCCGATAAATTGGAGCTGGTAAAAAGTCTCAGGGAGCAGGCGAAGGATGTAGTAAAGAAGTTATGTAAACAATATTTTTTCTGTTCGCCGGAGATGATGATAGAGCAGTTAGAGCGCACGGAGCCGATGTTAGAAGAAGTTGTCCGCCTCACAAAACAGTTTGCAGATGAGTTCGCAGCTGCAAAACGCCGGAAAAATCTGGTGGATTTTCATGATGTGGAACATTTTGCATTGCAGATCCTTGTGGATGAGGAGACGGAGAAGGCGAAAAAGACTGCGGAAGAGTTCCGGGATACCTTTGAGGAGATCATGATCGACGAGTATCAGGACAGCAACGAAGTGCAGGAGACACTGCTTCGCTCTATTTCCAGAGAGGAGCGTGGGGAAAATAATATTTTCATGGTCGGGGATGTAAAGCAGAGTATTTACCGGTTCCGTCTCGCACGACCGGAACTTTTCATGAAAACATACGCTTCCTATTCGCTGGAAGAGAGCACCACGCAGCGTATCGACCTGCACAAAAACTTCCGAAGCAGAGAGGAAGTCTTGACCTGCACAAACGATATTTTTTATAAAATTATGGCGCGGAGTCTTGGAAATGTGGAGTATGACGCGGAGGCTGCACTGTATCCGGGGGCAAGCTATCCAGCTATTGAGATGAAAAAAACTGCCGGGAAGGAAGAAACGGCTGAAGAACAGACGAAGCAGAGTATCGCAGACTTCACCCCGGAGATACTGCTCGCAGACAGCAATGACGAATTATTGGAGGACACCGAATTTTCCGATAAGAAGACATTAGAAGCAAAAATTGTGGCGGAGGAGATCAGACACCTGATGAAAACGCAGCCTGTCACCGATAAGGCGACCGGAGAACTTCGGGCGGCACGCTACTCCGATATTGTAATTTTGCTCCGTAGCCTGTCCGGCTGGGCGGATTCGCTTGTGGAAGTGCTGAACGGAAATGGAATCCCGGCGCACACGGTTTCTTCAACCGGTTATTTTTCCACGGTGGAAGTGCAGACGGTACTGTCCATGCTGAGGCTTTTGGATAACCCAAGGCAGGATATCCCGATGGCGGCAGTGCTCCGCTCGCCGATGGCAGGGCTTACCGATGAGGAGCTTGCGGTGTTAAGGCTTGAAGATGGCAGTGTGCCTTTTCATGAAGCGGTGCTTGAACTGGCAGAAGGACTTTATGAAGAGGACGGGCAAAAAGAAATTTCAGATTCAGAGGCAGATCGGAAGCAGGGAAGAAACGCGGATGAGAAAACAGAAAATCATATAGAGATAACTGCTCACCGGAAATTACTCAAATTTTATAAAAAATACAAGCAATTACGGCAGCTCGTCCCGGACACTCCGATCCATGAGCTGATCGAGATCATCCTGCGCGAGACCGGATACGGTCATTATGTGGCGGCAATGCCGGCAGGAAACAGAAGAACGGCGAATTTAAACATGCTTTTGGAAAAAGCCGCAGCCTACGAGAAAACGAGTTACAAGGGACTGTTTCACTTTGTGCGTTACATTGATGAACTGCAGAAATATGATGTGGATTTCGGTGAGGCAGACATGGTCGGGGAAAACGAGGACGTTGTCCGAATTATGAGTATCCATAAGAGCAAAGGTCTTGAGTTCCCAATTGTGATCGTGAGCGGTATGGGCAAAAATTTCAATAAACAGGACACACGGAGCAAAATGGTGCTTCACCCGGAACTTGGTATTGGTCTTGACTACATGGACGGAAAAAAGCGTATCAAATCACCGACTATCGCAAAGAAGGCGATTGCAAAGCAGATCGATCTGGAAAATCTCGGAGAGGAACTTCGTGTGCTATACGTTGCCTTAACCCGTGCAAAAGAAAAGCTCATTCTCACCGGGACATTAAAGGATGCCCCGGAAAAACTAGAATTTTTCAGGCAGCAGGCAGCATTGTATGCACATTCCAGCGACACCACAGCGATTCCGTATCTGACAAGGGAAAGTGCCGCAGGGTATCTCGACTGGATACTTCCGGCAGTGCTTTCCTATGGGGACAAATACCCGGTCCGGATCGTGGAAGCGGCAGAGCTTGTCTTAGACGAAGTGGAAAACCAGTTAGAGCAAAATGAAAATCTGACAGAGCGGATCGTGGAGATCGAAGCGGCGGACACACAGCTGGTCGGGCAGTTAAAACAGCGGTTTTCGCAGCGTTATCCCTATCAGACAGACATTTTGCGGAAAAACAAATATTCCGTATCCGAATTAAAGCACCGTGCAATGCGTGAGAAATTTGAGGCGGAGCAGGAGGAGACCATTCCGGCATTTTTGGAAGAACCTGTGACGCCAACGATCCCTCTTTTTATCCAGAGACAGGGAATCGTGGGACAGGAGGCACAAAATAAGGCACAGGATGCAGGGCAGGAAGCAGAAAGTAAAGCAGAACAGAAAATAGAATCAAATACAGCAAACCGTGGCGCACTCAGAGGAACCGCAGTACACCGTGTCATGGAGTGCTACGATTTTACTTCAGAAAAAAGCGTGCAGGAACAGATGGACGCTATGGAAAAAGAGGAGAAGATCACTGCGGATATGCGCACACTTGTGAAAGAGCGGATTGTGGCAGATTTTGTTTCCTCGGAAACAGGAAAGCGGATGGCTCTCGCACAACGCATGGGAGCGCTTTACCGTGAAAAACCATTTGTCATGGGATTTACGGAAGAGGAACTGGAAAGATATGGCTTTGGGGCAGGTGCGCAGATGATAGAAAATGAAGCGCAGACTGAAAATGCACAGCAGGAAATCATGTCAGAAAATGTGTCGCAGGAAAATCATATGCATGAGGAAGATTTAACTTTAATTCAGGGAATCATTGATGTTTTCTGGATTGAGGATGACGGAATCACAGTCCTGGATTATAAGACAGATCGTGTGGGTACTGCGCAGGAGCTGATTGACCGTTATGCGACACAGTTAAAGCTTTATGCGGATGCGTTGGAGCGGGTTTTTGCCACCCGGAAACTGAAGGTGAAGGAGATTCTGATCTACTCGTTCCGGTTAGAAAAGCTGATTTCAATTGAATAAATGTATGCACGAAGATCACTGGAGTCTTAATGATTCCGGTGATTTTCGTATAGAGCGATCAGACGATATTTTCTTGTGTGCATAAGTGATTCATGGTATCATAGAAATCATGAGAATTGAGATTCTATGCTATGGCATTTCATTTTTCAAAAAACGGTGTCTTGTCAAGATAAAGTAAACGGTTAAGTGAGGAAATTTATGGGACAGATCATACTTGCCTCGGCATCGCCGAGAAGAAAAGAATTGTTAGAACAGATCGGACTGGAATTTGAAATCTGCCCGGCGAAAGGGGAGGAAGTTATCTCGAAAAGCGCGCCGGAGGAGGTTGTGATGGAGCTTTCCGAGCAGAAAGCGACAGAGGTCGCAGCAATGGTAAAAACATATGAGAGCGGACATGGGGAACTGATGACACCGCAGGATATCTTAGTGATCGGGGCAGACACCGTCGTTGCATGTGATGATACCATCCTTGGAAAGCCGAAAGATGAAGCCGATGCAAAGCGGATGCTCACACTTCTGTCGGGAAGAAAACATGCCGTGTATACAGGCGTTACGTTTGTGTTTCTGGATAAAAACGGACGAGCGGGCGCACATACCTTTTACGAGAAAACAGAAGTTACCATGAAGCCGTTGTCGGAACCTGAGATCGACCGTTATGTGGCGACCGGAGAGCCGATGGATAAAGCCGGTGCCTATGGGATCCAGGGAAAATGTGCCATTTATATTGAAGGGATTGAAGGTGATTACAATAATGTGGTCGGACTTCCGGTTGCACGCATTTATAAGGAGCTGCAAAAGCTTGGAATCGATCCCTATCTATGGTAAACTGCATGAAATAGTAGATTGGATGATTTCTAAATTCTCGTAGATCCTAAATTAAAATTTAGAAATTATCAACAACACATATGAGGAGAGGAGCAAATAAAATGCAATATGATGAGACATGTTTAGAATATTTTCTGGCGCATCAGGAACAGCTTCTGCCGGAGCCGGTGGCAGAGACAATGGAAGAGGCAGAGGAATTTTTAGAGGACTGCATGGCGGTTGTCTGTAAGAATCTGAAAGAGGTAAAAGCCTATTTCGAAGATCAGGGGGCTGATATCGAGGGAATGTCACTCAAGGATCTGGAGGAGGCAAGCGAAGTATTTGCCCTCCCGGATGGCAGATATCTGATCGTGGAAGCTTAAATTT
>ENA-UERK01002541-UERK01002541.1-human-gut-metagenome-genome-assembly--contig:-NODE-2541-length-11903-cov-3.585743_pt1 | contig 11903 bp, 12 predicted proteins | sample MGYA00242957_ERZ507957 | MGnify/ENA primary metagenome ERZ507957 (study PRJEB26167, sample SAMN06115538) | human gut metagenome | host: Homo sapiens | place: China:Heilongjiang | collected 2015-11-06... | reverse complement strand
TCCACCATTCTGGCCGGCTTCGCCGAGAAGCGCGGCCTCACGCTCGAAGCGGTCCGTCAGGCGCTTGTCTGCGGGCCGTGTGCCGGCATAGAGACGGCCGCACACACGGACGCTCTTTACGAAACGATCGTCGCAAGAGCAGAAATGCTCGGCGCTGATCCGTTCGGCGAAATCCGCGCCTTCTTCGGCCAGGAAGGTCTGGTCGTCTACATGACCTTAGATGGCTATCTGAGGATGGCCAACGCTCATCCTCAGATGGATGGGGTTGAAACGGAGCTTCCTCCTGAGGTGGAATGGATCCCCGTCGGAGAGACGAAGGTAAACGGGGCACCTCTAAAGTGCCCGAAATGGGCAACCGCAAGGGTCTACCGCCGTGATCGGCGGTGCCCGATTTCGGCAACGGAATACCTGGACGAGTGCTACGCACCCGTCCGAATGGATTCGCACGGAACGGTTCACTCGAACACGGCGTGGGTCCGGAGCCCGAAGCGCACGCTCACGCAGCGCGCAATCATGGCCGCACTGCGCATGGCGTTCGGCTTTGGCACGGGCACGGCCCTGTCGATTGACGAACCCAAGGCGCCTGTCGAGGCCGAGACGGCCCTCGCTTCTGCCCAAGCTCTCGTGGCGGAAGCCAAAGCGGAGGTCACGGAAGCAGAGGCTAAGCAGGTTTCCGAACCTGAGAAGGAACCTGAGAAGGAACCTGAGAAGGAACCTGAACCAGCACCCGAACCAGCGGCCGAACCCGCCGAAGCCAAACCGGCAGAGACGGAATCGGAAAAGCAGAAGGGCCAGACGAAGCTTATCGTTGATGCCTTGATCGCTCGTCTAGAAAAGGGTGTGGTCTCTTACGAGAAGGCAGTCGACTGGCTCCAGAGCCAGGCGGCGAACTTCACCCCTGACGAGCTCAGCTTCGCGCTGGGCCGTCTGGCCATGCTGCAGATGCAACAGCTAAAGCAGTAAAAATTCGATTAACCCAGAAGGGAACACACATTTCCCTTCTGGGGATTGGTGTGTTCCCTCTTTTTTTAGGGAAGGAACATGTTTAATAACCTATTCAAGGCCGTCGGCTCCAAAGTCGACAGGCCGTTTGCAAGCAGCAGACGGCTGTACATGGTCGTCAACCGCCGCGATCGCACTGTAAAAGTGCGATCTAGACGTAGCAATCAGGCCTGCGAATTTTCGTGGGCGTTGCCCACGGATCTGAGTGCCCGTGAGCTGAACGGGCTGACCGACTTTTGTGCCCAGAGGGCGTCACGCCTTCTTTCCGGCGACGCAACGCCGGAAAAGCGCTACGAGCTTGAAAGAGACGTGGCGAGAAGAATCTGGCTGGAGGGGTAACCGATGACAGTCTCTGACGTCCCCGCTGTTCCGAGGCCGAGGGTATGGTTCACGCCAAAGCCCTTGGGCTACAGCTTCCCGGCCTTTACGGAGTCGAAGATCATCCCTGCGATGATCTGCTTCGACGAAGCAAGGTGGAAAGTCAGGGTGAAAGCCGCAAGCGCTACGCCGCAGGCCGTCAGACTGGCCCCGGGAGTGTCGGACGAAACTATCGTCCACATCCTGAACGAGATCGTCCTTGAGCTCGGTCGCGGACGAGCCTTCCTTGACGTCAAGGCCAATCTGGCCGAGCGCCTCGAAAGGCTCTCGGCCACGATGCTGGCATTGAGGACGGCGTATCAGGAGTTCTCCTGGACGCTTGTCGAGAAGGCTCTGAAGGACTGCGACTATTCCGTGCCGACGCACGTGAACTATCGTGTCCTTCTTCTCGGCCTCGAGGCCGAGATAGAAAGGATGGGGCTCTTCTTTGAACCCTATCCGGGGCTTGAAAACGACCTGCATCACATGCTGGTCGCCTTCATCGCCAGACGGCTGGCCATCCCGAAAAGCTTTTGCCGACACAGCTCGGCAGGGCTTTTGCCTAGGATACGGTTCTATGCCCAGATGAAGGAAGGAATGAAGTGGGCTTCCATGCCTGCTTTGCCAGCCTTCCTCGAGCATGAACTGGCAAAAGGCAATGTGCCACAGCTGCCACAGCTGCCGTCGGTCATCAGGCCGGCGGTAAGGCTGCTCGGCCTTTGATTTTCACCGCGCCTGTCGGCGGAGCCCGAAAACTCTTCCGACAGGAGGAGAAAGTCGAGCCCGGCCGCAGGCGCTTTTTCAATGGAGGCGAACGTGAAGTTCTGCAACATTGACCAGCGCACGCCCGAGTGGCATGCGTGGCGTCGTGAGGGCCTTACGGCCACTGAGGCGAGAACGATCCTCGGACAGGATCCCTACTCCAGTCTTGAGGCACTCTGGTGCCGAAAGATGGGTAGGGAACCCGAAAAGGATCTGACGGGCATACCCGCCGTACAGTACGGCATTCTCCACGAGGAGGATTGCCGGACTGCCTGGGAAGCCCGGCACGGCGACATCGCGCTCCCTGTGTGCGCGATGTCGGATGAGAACCCGATTTTTCGGGCCTCATTCGACGGACTCAACTCTGCGGGCGAACCCGTGGAGTGCAAGTGCGTTCTGGAAGGCACCTTCCAAAAGGTGAAAACGCAGGGAAGGCTCAGCGAGCCCTACCTGCGGTACGTACCTCAGATCCAGCATCAAATGCTGGTAAGCGATGCTGCCAGAGCATTTTTGTGCTTCTGGCACGACGGCGAATACATTGAATTCGTTGTCGACCGCGACCAGCAAGTCATAGACGCAATTCTCACGAAAGGGATGGCTTTCTGGCAGGACCATGTCCTGACTGGGGTCAAACCCGACGTGGGCTTCCAACCGTCAGGTGAAGCAGCCCAACAGTGGGCGGAAATTGCCGCCCACTACAAGCAGGGGCTTGAAGTTAAAGCCCAGCTTGAGGCCGCTCTCAAGGGCGTGAACGAAAAGCTCAAGACTCAACAGGAGTCCTTTGAGCGGCTCATGGGCGAGCACAAGCTCGCCCAATTTGCGGGGATTCGCATCACCCGCTCAACTCGCGCCGGCGGCGTGGATTGGAAGGCCTTATGCGCCGAAAAAGGCATAACAGCCGAAGAACTGAAGCCTTTCAAAAAGGCGGACGTTTCCACGGTCCGCGTCTCCATCGTTGACTAACTAAAACTTGTCCTTCAGGGGCGGGAAGCACATCATCCCGCTCTGCGGGAGAAGTGTTCTTTCCGCCATTGTCGGACTTCAAAGGAGGCCGTCATGGCTGAAATGAAAATGAAAGAAACCGACGACGTTACAGTCGTCGATATTCTTGAGAGTGTTCTGGTTCTGCACGTCGATTTCGACATTTGGACAGGGCAGTCAACACTCACCGAGAGTGACATGCAGTCCCTCAACGCAGGGATTGCTGTCAAGGTCCTCGGCACTAACGAGGGTACAAACGGCCGTAAGTACCTTCTCGACAAGGAGTTCCTGAAGCCTTTCGGGGCCATCAGGGACGGCCTAAAGGCTGAACTAGACAAGGTCGGCATCCGGTTTTGTGGCGGTTGGGCCCTCCCTACCGCGAAGCGAAATCAGATCCGAGCTCTTGTCAAAGAGGCCCAAACGGCCTTTGAGCAGGAGACCACGGCCTTTGTGGACGAATTTCCCAAAAATTTGGATGACTGGTGCGCCAGTCATCCTGCCCTTGAGGCCGGGATCAGGGCGGTAGCCCCGACCCAGCAACAGGTCCAGGATCTGTTCCGGGTTGCAAGTTTCTTGTACCCGATCGGCGGGGTCGTCCCCGACGAGGAGAGTGAACAAGAGAGAAGAGACCTTGAACAGGCCCTAAGGGGCCAGTTCGTCCTTGAAACAGCAAGGTACGGGCATAAGCTCTTTGAGGACTTCTGTCGCTCAATGCCGTACGGCAACGCGACGTTGTTAGGTCATGTTGTGACGTTAAGTCACAAGGTCAATGGCCTGACCTTCCTGAAGCCCGAAATGAGAAAGATCTCGGATCTTCTTGAGGATCTGATCCTCAAGTTCGGTCCCGATGGTCGGATCGAAGGCGGGAACTTCGTGCGGCTTGCCGCAACGATGAAACTCCTGTCTACAGTCGACGGCATTTTGTCGTTCATCGACGGCACGGTAACTGTCGATGCGGTTGTCCCGGAGGTCGAACCCGGTGTTCTTGGAGCAGTACAGATGGCGGGAACACTGCCCGACCAGCTGAGAAGCAGGAACATCAAGCGCCGGATCACGCCGGCGCTTGTTCGTGCCCTCCTGGAGGGGAATACGACCCTCGACGAGCTCGAGAAGGCAGCAACAGCCAGTGCAAGGAAGGTGAAGTCGAAACCGAAGCGTTCGACTGACTCCGGACAAGCACGGGCGGAGACAATCCTTCGAACGCCCGGAGGACGCGCGCAGCCACGCCCAGCTCCCGCTCCCGCGCCCGCACCCAAAACCGTGGCGCCGACCGTCCAGATGCAGGACCCGGATGATCCGCTTGCGGATTTGACGGCCCTGCTCAATGGCATTTAAACGGCCCTTGCGGGGATGCAGATTCCCGTGAGGGAGGATGTGTCCCCGTTTTTTTAGGAGACACATTCATGACTAACAACAACCCGACGTCGATTGCGCGCTCATGCGCGGCAATCGCCGTCAGCATCGGCGACAGGATCGGCGTCCGCGTCGTCCTGGACCCGTGGACCGAAACGGCGTTCACCAATGGCCAGATCATCGTACTCGGCAGGAAGGCGCTCATGGCAGAGCACAAGGCTCTGTTGTGGGGCTTCCTCATTCATGAGGCCGCCCATATCAGGTTTACAGCGTACGACTGCATGAAGTCGGACGCTGTAGCGGACAAGATCGGCTGCCCTAGAAAAATCTTTCACAAGATTTGGAACATGTTCGAGGACGCGTTCATTGAGCGAAAAGTCCTCGAACTGTTCCCTGGGGCAATCGGGGATCTGACCGAAGCCCGGCGCCATCTTGTGGCAACGGGCAATTACCCTCTGTTCACAGCAGAGGTCGAGTTCCCAGAACTCGTCATTTGGTACGGCTTCTACCGGGCCATGGTCTGTTCCACAAATCAGCGGGTGCACCGTCCTAACATGGACAACGCTCGCGCCATTCTGGCACAGGCCGTCGATCCTTCGGATCTTGCGCTGCTTGACGCCATCATCGACAGAAGTGCCGGCGCCGAGTGCTCGATGGACAACATCGAGATCGCTCGCGATCTCTTCCTTTGGCTCAAGGATCACTACTCTGAACCCGCTCTGGCGGACGAGGAGGGGGGATCTCAAGAACAAGAAGCGCATCAAGACGGTTCTCAAACAACTGTTCAGAATGCGCCCGAAGGATCTGAAGGCGCCGAAAACCAAAGTGGCGCTTCCACGTCCGAAGGGTCTGACGCCGACAGTTCGAATGACGAGTCCTCTCAGGGCTCGACATGCGGCTCCAGCGAAGGGGCTGGAAGCGGTGAAGGCCAAGCTTCTAGCGGCGCTTCTACGTCAAAGGGGGGCGAGAGTTCCAAGGGTACGGCAAAAGCTTTGAACAAGGCCTTGTCGGACATTGAGGATGCTCTTGAGCAACCCAACCTCGCAAAGGCGCTTCAAGAAGACGGCACGAGGTGGTCTCCGGAGGAGGACGAAAATTTCTCGTCCATGGCCTCCATTGGCCCATTTGCATCTGAAACGATGCAAAGAGAGCGACGAGCCCAGTTGCATCAAAAGACCATTGGGCGACAGCCGGAACTGCCTGCCGTAGAACGGCAGGTATCGTACATATATGAGGCGTTGAAACGCCGAGTATATGCTCTCGGCGCTACCGAAAGGCAGAGTCGCCCGCGTGGTCGGATCGACGCAAGGCGGATTAACCGCCTCATGGCGGGAGATCTCAGAGTCTTCCGGGGAACAACGCCCCACATGGAGCCAAATGCCGCTGTTAAGGTCCTCGTGGATCTGAGCGGCAGCATGTCCGGCGCCAGTCTGGTCAATGCCCTCGCGGGGGCATTCTCCCTTCAGCAGGCCTTTGCGCGCTACGCGCGTATTCCTGTGTCTGTTGACGGCTTCAACCGTGAGGTGGAGCCCATCACGGACTGGGAAGAACCGTCTGACAGCGTCAGGCGTTGCCTGAACAACGCCGTAGACCTGTGCGGCGGCTGTACAAGCCTTCTTCGTGGGTTGACGTACGAGAGATTATGTCTCGCACGCCGCAGGGAAAAGCGAAAGCTCCTGCTGGTCCTTACGGACGGGCTGCCGACGGACTGTCATGTCGGGGAAGCTGCTTTCAAGGAGGCGCTTCTCAGCGCCCAACGAGAGGGCATCCAGGTCTTTTTCATCGGCATTGGATTCACTCCGAGCGTGCATCACACATTCTCGCAGGCGCTGCCTGAAGGGACATTCGTCAACGTGAATGATGTCGACGACCTCGGACGCACTATGTTCGACATAATGGGCCGAAGCATTGTCGATGCCCTAAACAGTTGAAGGTACACTTCGGAATAGGAGGAAGAAATAATGGACTACTACCAGCGCTATCGTTGGCGGACCGTCCGCGAAGCCGCTTGCGGCAAGTGGTCCTTCATCTGCAGGAGCATTGCTCCGCAGTTGGGGGAAGCCATCGAAAAGCTGGGCCGCCACGTCCCGTGCCCCGTGCACGGTGGCCGTGACGGCTTCAGGGTCTTCAAGGATTTCGAGGAAAGCGGCGGCGGGTCGTCCAACAAGGACGGCCAGTTCGCCAACGGTATCTCGCTTCTGCTCTGGGTGACGGGGCAGGATTCGAGTGAAGAGGCGTTTCACAGGATGGTGGACCGCGTGGGAGATCTGATCTGCCCGCAGGAAGCCATCAAGCGGGCGCCTCAACGCTTCGAACCCGGCGACGTCGTAACGCGCATCGGTCGGCTCGAAGATTTCGGGTTTGCCGAACGCACGTTCGACGACGGAACGAAGCGAGCCGTCTTCTTCGTTACCCTCAGCGACGCTTTTGGACATGAACAGACGTTCCATGCCAACAAGCTAAGCGAACAGGTACGGGCAGGCGGCTTCACGAAGGGCGACATGGTCATCATCAAGAAGACCAATGCCACCCGCCCCGGCGACAAGTACACCCGCATCGAGTGGGAGATCTCGCACAGCAATGCTCAGGTCACCCCTGTCGTGCGGCGCCGTGAAAAGTCCATCATCGAAGTCCAGAATGCCGAACCCGCACCTGCCGAACTCTCTGAGTCGGCCGAACGGGTCTGGCAACAGGCCAAGATGATCGACTTCGACGATCCAGAGCAGGCACCTGCCCAGCGCTATCTTGAGGGACGCGGCATTCGCGTTTCCTCACGCGATCTCAGCGTCATGGACTGCGTCAGATTCCACCCGAATCTGGCGTATTTCGACAACGAGTCGCGGAAGATGGTCGGGAAGTTCCCGGCGCTCGTCTTTGCCATCCGCCGTTTCGACGGCGAAATCGTCAACATCCATCGCATCTACCTGAGCGAGGATGGTCGGAAGGCTCCGGTTCCGGAACCCAAGAAGATGACGGCAGTGGCAAAGGGAACGTCGATCACCGGGGGTTCCATCGCCCTTCTCAAGCCTGAACACTCCGTGATCGGGGTTGCTGAAGGTGTGGAAACAGCGCTCGCTGTCAGTACGGCCACGGGGCTTCCCGTCTGGTCGTGCGTCAATGCCACGCTTCTCGAGAAGTTCGTGCCGCCCAAGGATGTCAAGTGCATCCTGATCTTCGCCGACAAGGATCGGTCGCTGACCGGCCAGAAGGCGGCGAAAGAGCTGTCGAACCGGCTGCTCCTTTCCGGGCTCACCGTCCGAATCTTTCTTCCGAAAGATCCGATCGGCGAAAACGAAAAGGGCGTCGACTGGAACGACATGCTCATCAGGCACGGTCCTGATGCTTTTCCGAAGTTCAGGTTCGTCTAGCGCGAACCGACCTTCGATTTTTCACCCACTGGGGAAACAAAGTTTCCCCAGGCGGGGGACTGATGTTTCCCTTGTGGAATTTCAACATTCTCATAAGGAGGGACATCATGTCCACAACCAGAATTCGCGCGATCATGCGCGAGCTTCCAGGCACGGTAGACGGCCCGAAACTGCTGAAAATGGTTCTGGAGGCAACCTTATTGCTTCTGGAGCCCCTTCCTCAGGAAGAGTTCATAGAGCTGTCAGGAATGTTCCTGACGCTCATAGACAGGTCGAGAATAGGCCAGTACATCAAGGGCCTCCCCACTGGGAATCTCTCGGTTAAAGAGGCAACCCCATTGATTAAGGTTGCTGTTCAGGTCGAGAGGAAGCTCTCGATCGTGCGGAACAAGCGCGATCGGGCAATTCACGGCCGTTGACAGGGCGGTGGATGCGGTAACATCCCTTCGAAAGTAGGGAGGTTGCCGATGCAGGTGTTCACCGACGAGGAGCGGATTAAACAGTTTCAACAGCGTGAAGCTGGCAACTGCCAGCATTTCTACGTGCTTCAGATCCGTCTACTTTCAACGGCAGCTCACGGACTGAAGGAACCGTTTTCGCTTCTTGCCAAGGACATCCCGCCGCCCGACCTGCCGCCCGAGCTCGACGAACTCGCTCAAAAGCGTGCGCTTCAATATTTCAGGCTTTTGCTCCTGCTCAAGGAGGACTATCTGCTTTTCCAGCAAGTGCCGGAGAGGCTGCTGTCGGACGACATCTGCATTGCCGGACGCCGTTCGCCTGTGACGCCTGACTTCATTTGCGCAATCATCCACTGGCTCACGCTCTATCAGATCGGAGACCATCCCCTTCCGAGGGAATGGTCGGAAGACATGAAGGCGTACCTCAAGGCCCGATGGCCGTCTTACAACGGTCAGGAGGTCACGCAGGAATTGCTGACGTACTGGATGATTGATAGCGAAAAGCTCGACAGACAAGCCATGCCGCCGCTCCTTCGATTCCGCTCGGACGTCGAAACACTGGTGTGGCGCATTCGCGGCATCTTGAGCTTCATGCTCCTGATGCTGCGGGTTGGCCTGAAGCGCATATTCCACTCATAGCTCCTAGTTGCAATACCCATAACGAAGAGCCCTAATTTGTCCAAACGGACAGCCCTCGCGGGGATATTCCATCCCCTCGAGGGGATGAAAGTCCCCGCTCTTTTGGGAGACTTCTCATCATGTCCTGGAAACAGAACGTTGCCGCCGTAGCGGCTACCATCATCAGCGCGGTTGCTGCCGTGCTCTTCTCATCGGCCATTGCCGCAACGGTAGACCCTCAGAGTCTCACCGCTCTGGGCACGTCTTCAACCACCATCCGGCTCCACGCGTATGAAAAGCAGTGCAACGTACAAGCCAGTACGTTGCAGTGCCTCGTCATTTCGGGGCGGTGTTTCGGCTTCGAAGAAGAGGGCGACACTGCCCTTGAATTCGATCCACGCGGCAAACTCAAGACCGCAAGGATCCGATTCGACGGGTCGAAATACGCGCAGGAGAAAATGCGCGCATTCGGCGCCACTCTAGGGCGTCCTCTCGAACACAACGGCTGGAAAACCTGGTCCTTGGGCCGGGAATCCTGGTCGTTCAGGCATGAGGATGACGGATGGATTCTGATAAAACGGCAAGAAAACTAACCCATCTGGGGACCTGGTCCTCGATGGGAGGCTGGTGTCCCCTTTTTCATAGGAGCACCATGCATGCACACCTGTGCACAGCCGCAGCGGTACCTTCAGGCGTTGCCTGACCATCAGCGAAGGAAGTTTGAGCAGCGTCTCGAACGCTTCGCGAAAGGTCAAGTCGGCGACGTCCACGCCTGCTGGACCACGGGCGGGCTGCGCATTTTTGAAATGCGCATCTTTGCGCGCCCTGGCCTCAGGGCCTACTACACCGTCATCGACGGTGTTCATGTTCTGCTTCGATGCGGGACAAAACGGACGCAAAAAACCGACATTTCACTCGCAGCCAAGGAACTGCGGGGAATGGAAAAAAATCACTTTTGAGGAAAAAATGGCTTTTATTAGGTCTTACGCTTCGGTGGAAGCGATCGGTCGTCTCGGCCGCGACGCCCAGATTCGTACCACGAATACTGGCAAACAATACAATTCGTTTTCTCTTGCCGTCACTGAACGCGCAGGGAAAGAAGGCGCCGAAAAGACGCAGTGGTTCGACGTGAGCTACTTCGGCTCTGTCGACCCGCGCTTTGTGGAAATGCTAAAGACGGGGACTCTGGTTTTCGTCCGAGGTGAACTCAAGACGACCGTGACCGACAAGGGCTCCCGCGTCTACACGGGCATCCGTGCTCGTGAAGTCGTGGTGCTCGCCGGCAGGCGCGAGGATTCGTCGGAACCCTCCACCAGAAAGCAGGCTGCGCATCCTTTTGAGGATCTGCCGCCGTCCGATGGTGAAGGCTGCGACATCCCGTTCTAATATCCCGGCGCCGAGATAGACCTCGAGGAGTAATTGTTCGTCTTCCGAATGGGGGAGCTGCACAAGTAGATGCAATCCCCCACGGGGGGCGCATTGACTTGGCAGTTTCTCTTTCGGAAGTTTTTTTCGGAGAAACCATGACAAACAACAAGCAGATGAGTTCGGCTCAGGTCGAACTCAACAAGGCCATCGACGGCCTTTGTGCCGATTTCGGCAAGGCGGCCGGCATGTCGGCGGCCTCGTATCGCAGTCTCCTGCAGGACAACGTCTTTGCGTTGTCCTACAGGGAGAAGGACCGCTCTGGCACGTGGGTCACAAAGACCCAGCCGATTGAAGCAGGCGGCTTGCTCCGCCTGCTTCAAATGGCCAAGAGGTTTAATCTGGATCCCCTGAACAGGGAGATCTACCCGTACTTCAATCAGGACGGCAGCGTGACACCAACGTTGACGGTTGACGGTTGGCTCAGGCTCGTCAATGCGAATCCGGATTTTGACGGATGTCGCATCACCGAAAGTGAGGAGGAGATCCTCATTCCTGGGACCTCGAAACCCTGCGCCAAGTGGTGTCAGGTCGAGCTCTTCAGGAAGAGCCTCCGATACCCGATCGTCATCCGTGAATACTTCGAAGAGGTATTCCACGGGATTGTCAAACGTTCGAACAGCACCAGCGGCAGCCGAAGCCGCAGCGAGGAGGCGGTGTACGCCTCCACGCCTTGGGTCATGTACCCGAGGCGGATGCTCCGACACAGAGCCTTTATACAGGCGGCTCGATACGCCTTCCCGTGTTCCGGGATTGCCGTTGTCGAAGCCGACGGTGAGGTCGTCGACGCGAACCCGTTCGGACCCGAGCGAGTAAAGCCGTTGCAGATGCCTGAGGTTCGCAAGGCCGAGGCGCCTGTTGCGGCATTGCAGCCTGAGCCGAAGGCGGCAAAGGCCCCTGATTCGACGGTCGTGCAGATCTGTCAGGCACAGGAGCCGAATGATCCTGGTGATCGTCCTGCGCTCTGCGAGATTCACAATCTCAAGGACAAGGACGAATTTCAGGGATATTTGCTTTCGACGTTTGAAAAAGCCCTCGCGAAGGGTCGAACGCTGGAAGCAACCGGCAGATGGATTTGCCAGACCTGGCAGGGGGACGATCAGTCCTACGCCCTGACGGTGTGGCAGAAATTCCGGTCCGACCTGACCACTGCTGCTGCGAAGGCCTCTTAAACTCTGCATCCATGGCGGACTAGGCAAAGCCGCCATGGACTTTTCAGCCCGGTTTTCTCTCAGGAGAAACCGGGCTTTTTTTTGGTTTTCCCGAGGGGGCGGGCGCAAAACCAAAAACCAGGAGGCGGGAGGTTCTGGAAAAGTCTCACCTTCCCAGAACACAAGTTGTGTTGTCAGAGGCGTGTGCGCAGGTGCCGTAAAAAAAGAACCCTGACGTCCGCCAGCATCTGAAGCCCATCCCGTCGCCTGTTCTCACGACCAAAGTTGCGGTGTTGGAATGGCATGCACGCAGTCGTTTTGGCATTTTTGGGCATTCGAAGAAAATTTTCGGGGTATTCGGAATAAGTGGTTGATTTGAGAGGTTCAAACCAACCACCAAAAATTCGCTTAGATGGTTGATAGATCAA
>ENA-UERK01002540-UERK01002540.1-human-gut-metagenome-genome-assembly--contig:-NODE-2540-length-11904-cov-8.347256_pt1 | contig 11904 bp, 10 predicted proteins | sample MGYA00242957_ERZ507957 | MGnify/ENA primary metagenome ERZ507957 (study PRJEB26167, sample SAMN06115538) | human gut metagenome | host: Homo sapiens | place: China:Heilongjiang | collected 2015-11-06... | reverse complement strand
GATTTGAAGCCATGGGAAGAACTGTTATGCCAGGGAATTGCGCTCTAATGGGGGCGACGCGTCTCGCGTCGGGAAAATAAGGCAATGTTCATACACTAAATAAAGGCTCACAGACAGCAGTATTCACACTTCTGTCTGTGAGCCTTTGCCTTTATTCCCGACGCGAGACGCGTCGCCCCCATTAGTGGTAGCGTTTGGAGCTTGCGACTTGTTTGTGCTTGAGTTTAGCGCATTGTCATATTAACATATTCCCAACTGAGCTGCCACGTCGCACAGCTCGTCGTACCACGCCTGTCCGAAACGGCGAATGAGCGGGTCCTTAAGGAACTGGTATATGCGCAGATTGAGCTCGCGACCCTTCTTTACGGCCGCGTGGCACACACTCCAGCGGTGGTAATGCAAGCCACTCGTGCCGTTGCTAAAACGCTTTTCGCGTATGGGGTAAAGGGCGCACGATATGGGTTTGCACCAGGCGGTGCGCCCCTCGCGATAAGCCTTGTCGGTGGCACAATAACAGCAGCCGTCGGCACCATAGCAGGTGAACACACAGTCGCGGCCATTGACAATGCTCGTAACGAGGTCGCCCTCGCCGTCGGTGTAGGCCACGCCCTGATGGTCGATGGTGGCTTGTGCCTTGGCGCTGAGCTGCGGCCATACGTCGTCGAGCACGCTCTCAAGCTGGCCCACCTCGTCGAGGGTGAGCGGGGCACCACTGTCGCCCTCAACGCAGCACTGGCCCTTGCAGGCGTCGAGGTCGCAGCAAAAGCATTCGGTTAATATGTCGGACGACAGCAACACGTCGCCCACTTGTATGATTGGTGGTATACGTTGATCCATAATTTGTGTGTGTGTTTGGTTGACGGGTTAACTTGTAAACTTGTCAACTTTTCAACTTGTCAACTCATGTATGTTACCAGTTAATAGGCGATATGCCATGTTTGATAAGGTAGTCGTTGCACAGAGTGAAGTGGTGATTGCCAAAAAAGCCGTGGTAGGCCGACAGGGGCGAGGGGTGTGCCGAGCAGAGCACAAGGTGGCGCGAGCGGTCGATTACCTGGCCTTTCTTTTGTGCATAGCTGCCCCAGAGTATGAATACGAGGTGATCGCGCTGGGCCGAGAGCTGGCGTATGACGGCATCGGTAAATGTCTCCCAGCCGTGGCCGGCATGCGAGGCGGCCTGATGCTCGCGCACGGTGAGGGTGGCGTTGAGCAGCAGCACGCCTTGCTCGGCCCAGCGGCGCAAACTGCCTGTGGCGGGCATGGGACGGCCGGTGTCGGCCTCAATCTCCTTGAATATGTTGACCAACGACGGGGGCATGCGCACACCGTCTTTGACCGAGAAGCACAGACCTTCGGCTTGTCCGGGACCATGGTAGGGGTCTTGACCGATGATGACGACCTTCACCTGGGGGAAGGGGCAGAGATTGAAGGCGTTGAATATCTCGTTGCCGGGAGGATAGCACGTGCCTTGGGCATATTCGTGGCGCACAAAGTCGGTGAGTTGCTTGAAGTAGGGTGCATCGAACTCGCTCTGCAGCTGTGCGGCCCACGAGGGGTGTATCTTTACATTCATAATGTGCAAAGGTAGCTATTATGACACGAAAAAGGCGCACTGCAGGTTTGGTTTCTTGCAGTGCGCCATGTGTTTTGTGCGGTTGGGTGTTTAGTTCTCGGCGGCAGCGGTGTCGTCGTCATCGCTCCAACCGGCATTGTCCCATTCCTTTTTATTGCTCCAGCGGTCGTCGGTTGAGCCGCCAGACACGTTCATCAGTATGCTTTCGTCGAGCCCGAGCTGGTAAATCTGCATGGCGGGACGTATATATTGCTTTTTCATTATGTCGTTTTTGTGTTTAGTTTAAGTGTATGCGTGCGATTACTGTGCCATGAATTTGCGTCCGCCCTTGATGTAGAGGCTGCCCTTGACGGTGCGCTGTACGCGGCGGCCGCTGAGGTCGTAGATGGGAGCGTTGTCGGCACCATGTGCTGAAATGGCGGTGTTGATGTTTGTCACCATGCCATCGCCAAAGTTCATGGCCACGGCATTGACGGCCTCTTGCGCGGGCTTGTTGAGGTAGGCGCGGTTGGCGGGCAGCGCGGCATTGCCCGCAGCATTGAAGAAGCCCACGTGACGGGTGACGTTGTCGCGTCCGAACACATACACCTGGCTGAGGTCGGTCATCTCGTCGTTTGTGCCTTTGAGGTCATTGTCGATGACATCGGCGGTGTTGACCACCTTGACGGTTACCTCGCTCACACCCATGGCGGCTTTGAGTATGACGCCTTGGTTGGCGGGCACATTGCCCTCGATTTCTTTCATGTCGAGTTCCTTGCCATCGGCACTGAGTTTGCCGGCATAGGCTTTCACATCGTCGCCCACAATGGCAAAGTTGAATGGTGCGCATGTAGTGGCAAAGGCTGCATTGTCGGCCTCGGAGTTGTGGAGGGGGAGGACATAAGTGGCTTCGATGGCCTGGAAGGCAAAGGCATCGCTGGTGTTGGGGGCACTGGCATCAATCTTTTCGAAAGAGACCTTGGAACCGTTGAGTTTCCATGCTACATTGCCGCTGCCTATCCACCAATTATTGTAGCTGTAAAGGCCAAAGGCGTTGTCGGAAATTTTGTAGACATTCCAAGTATCATGCCCACCGCCTGCGCCAGGTGACACCCCAAGTTCTGTTTGATCAGAAAGTGCATAATACGACATAGCTGTTGTACCGCTCCCCACATTGTGGAACTGCAAACCGTCGTAGGGGTTGCCTGTCACGTACCACAAATCGTTGCGCATGGCGGTGAGGTTGTCGGCCTGTGCCTCAGCACGCAATTTCAAATCCTTGCCATTAGCATAGAGCATGGTGCGTCCTTCGGTGCCAGCACCTGCTGCCAGGTAATAGTACACGCGGTTGGCATCGGTGCTGAGGGTGAAGGGCAAGTCGGGGGTACACTCGATATTGATGGTTGTGCCATTATCCTCGGGCTTTATCTCGCCCTCTGGCGCATTTGCCTTGATAAAGTCGGGAACCGTTACTGCGGGATAAGGTTTGTAAGTATAGGCTTCAAACTTCTTGGTCGTTTTGCTTATGCCATTGTAGAGATAGTTGTAGGTGAAAGACACTTTCTCGGGGAATTGGGTGACCTCGTAAAACTCAAAGGTGATGTCGCTGCGTGTAGTAGACGTTTGTTGGTAGCCAATGTTGTGCGCAGCATTGGCCTTGTCGGAGTTGCTCATGTTCACATTGTCAACTACGTAGACTTCCACCTCATCATTATGCTCTGTGTATTTTCCATACTTACCTGTATAATACTTATGAGCACTTGTGGTTTTGAGTTTGAAGCCACTACCATCTGACACAAGCGCAAAAGCATTCTCGGTTCCATTCATCGGGAAGTCATTGGGCACCCATTGGTTGTCGTCTTCGCTGACATTGCCGAAAAAGCCTTTACTCTGCCCGCCCGAAGCCTTAGCCCAATAAGTGTTAGCTGTGAAACTCTGTATGGTGATTCTTCCATTGTCTTTCCTTACCACCCTCCAAAGGTAGTTGTAGTGGTCCTCGCTTAACGGGTTCTCTGTTACTACCTTCAATGCAGTGTTGTCACTCTCGCCCCAAGCATGAGAGTCCTTATAATACACCCAAGCACCATCTGTACCTGGAATACGGTCCGATTTCATGCGCAACATATAAACGCCCGTCTGCACATCAGTTACGGGTGTGGTTGCCACTCTTTGTGCCAGCGCACCAAATACGCAGCACGCGAGCATTGCCACCAGTGTGGCCAGTTTCTTAGTCATAGCGTTTAGTTTAGTTATTGTTGTTCTGTTCTTTCGTTTCTGTGATTTGCTGTTGTAGACAAACCCTCTGAGGGGCTGCCAAAACTCGGTGCAAAATTGCAGTTTTTGCGCAAGACTGCCTAAGGTAGCCCAAGTTTTTTGCGGTAATACCAATATTACCGCCACATTACCGCACAAAAGTGCATGCGCAAATAGCAAATAGCCGTTTTGTGTTGTACAGCATATTTTCGGGCGCAAGCCATACCGCTTGAGGCCTCCGCGGCCCTATGGGGTACCAAAAATCCGGCAGCGGACTGCTTTTGCTCGTCCACTGCCGGATTGGTGTGTGTGTGATGTGTGTGCTTAATGTATGTATCTTTCGTGAGACACCATCATAGCTTTAAGGCTTTGAGCGTCTTACTTTTTAAGATAGTCATCGAAGTAGCGTGTGATGCGCTCGTGCAGGTGTACCATGTCGTGGCCCATCATGTTGTGGCCGTCGCCGGGATAGACAAAGTAGTCGGGCTGGGTGCCGGCGTCCTCGCAGGCGCGGAGGAATGACAGGCTGTGCTGCATGACGCAGGTGGGGTCGTTGTAGCCTACAATTATCTGGAGACGGCCCTTGAGGTTCTTGGCCTTGTTGAGGAGCGACGACGAGGCGTAGCCCTCGGGGTTCTCTTGCGGGGTGTCCATGTAGCGCTCGCCGTACATCACCTCGTATAACTTCCAGTCGATGACGGGGCCACCGGCCACACCTACCTTGAACACATCGGGGTAAGAACACATGAGGTTGGTGGTCATGAAACCGCCAAACGACCAGCCGTGTACGCCAATGCGGTCGGCATCAACGTAGGGGAGCGACTTGAGGAACTTGACGCCCTCGAGCTGGTCCTGCATTTCGATGTCGCCAAGGTGGCGGTGGGTGCAGCTCTCAAACTCGAAACCGCGATTTTCGGAACCGCGGTTGTCAACCACAAAGATGACGTAGCCGCGCTGTGCCATGTATATCTCCCAGGGGCGTGCCAGATAATTCCACGCTGCCTCCACATTGTGGGCGTGCGGGCCACCATACACATAGACTACTGTGGGGTACTTTTTGGCAGGGTCGAAGCCGACGGGCTTTACAAGGCGGTAGTAGAGGTCGGTTTTGCCATCGGCAGCCTTGATTTTGCCACCGCTGATTTCGGGCACATTGTAGGCTGTCCAAGGGTCGGCATCGGCGTGCAACTTGACGGCTGCCGCGGGCTGGGTGGTGCCAAGCAGGTCGTACTGGCGGAAGGTGGTGGGCGACGACCAGCGGTCGGACAGGTAGAGGCCGTTCTCTGACAGGGCGGCGTAGTGTGTGCCCTGGCCATTGTCGAGGCGGGCCACCTTGCCCGTGGCCACATTCACGCTATAATTGCTGTACTGTATGGGGTTGTCCTGGTTGCTTTGGTAGATGATGCTCTTGGCCTTGGTGTTGAAGCCGAGCACACTGATTACCTCAAACTGGCCCTTGGTGAGCTGCTTGAGCTGGCGGCCGTCGGCAGTGAAGAGGTAGAGGTGGTTGTAGCCGTCGCGGCGGGTTTGCATGACAAACTTTGTGGCGTCCCACGGCAGGAACTGTATGGGGTTGCACGGCTCTACGTAGCGGGCATTGCTTTCGGTGTAGAGCACGCCCTTGCGTGCACCGGTGTGTGCGTCGTATGCTACGAGTTCGGCCTTGTCCTGTGTGCGGGGCAGCTCAAACATGTAGATGGTGCTCTCGTCGGGGCTCCACGCTATGTTGGTAAAATAGCGGTCGGTGGGGTCGCCGGCCTGCAGGTAGATTGTTTTGTCGGTGGCGGGGTTGTACACGCCCACGGTTACCTTGTGGCTAGTCATGCCGGCCATGGGGTACTTTTCGGGGGCGAGCTGGGCCACGCGGTGGTTGATGTCGACAAGGGGATAGTCCGTCACCATGCTTTGGTCCATGCGGTAAAAGGCGAGCAGGTGGCCCTTGGGACTCCAGAAGGTGCCCTTGCGTATGCCGAACTCGTCGCGGTGTACGCTAAGGCCGTACTGCAGCTCGCGTGAGCCGTCGGTGCTCACTTGGTGGGTTTTGCCGTCGGCGGTCTTGACATAGAGGTTCCAGTCCTTGACAAAAGCCTCGTTGTGGCTATAATGGCTCATGTCGTTGGCATAGGCGCCTGGTGTGCGCTCGGTGCTCCACACCACCTTGCGCTGCTGCCAGTTGTAGAGCAGGTTGAGCTTGCTTGTTTGCAGGTAGACCTCGGATTTGCTGCCCGAGGGGAACTGGGCGTAAAGCAGATTGTACACCTTGCCATACTTGGCGGTGTCGATGGCTGCATTGAGCTGGTCGGTGGTAAAGAGCACACGGGGCTTTTCGGCCTTGCCCTTGTCGCTGGCCAGGGTGCTTACCTCGTCAACGTCGAGCTTGAGCAGGCGGTCGCCCCAGAAGGCGGTGCCGTAATATTTGGGCATGATGTTGGCGTAGTTGTTGCCGCCCCACATCAAATCCTCGAGGGTGAAACTTTTCTTTGTCTGTGCCATGGCATTGGTGCCTATGAGCAGCGCCACGGCTGCCACGATTAAGTGTTTGATTTTCATTTGTATGGTGTATGACATATTGCAAAGATGCGGCCTGTGCATTAGTGTGCCCGGGCCGCATCTTCGGTATATAGACTTTTATTTATATGTATTATCTGTCAAAGCCGGCCTTGCGCTTGAAGTCGCCTTTCTGTTTGAAACCCGGGCCTTTCTTGAAACCGCCTTCGCGCTTTTTGCCACCGAAGCCGCCTTTCTTGGAATCACCCTTTTTGAAATCGCCCTTCTTAAAGCCGTCTTTCTTGAAACCGCCTTTTTTGAAACCGCCCTTCTTGGCATCGTCGCCATCGCGCTTGGGTTTGCGGGGTGCGTGCAGCTGTTCAAATTCGCGGTGCTTGCGGCGCAGTATTTTGTATGCGGGGTCGAGGTCGTCGTCCTCGTCGTGGCGTTCTGCATCGTCAATGCGCTTTTTGAATTCGTCGCGATTGGTGCGGAAACGGCGCTGGTCGCTCATCAACCGACGCTCTACGTCGGTTTTCACCTTGCCTCCCTCGGCACGGAAGTCGCTAAGCTTGCCGCTGAACAGCTGGTACTTGCGGAAGTCGCAGTCGAGCTTGCCGTTGAATATCTGTGTCTTGAGGCTGGGACGCAGGCCAAGGTTTTCGAACAGTTCGGCCTTTGACGAGATAATCCATGCCTCGCCACCCTGAAACTCGTTTTTGAGCACCTTGCCTATGGCCTGGTACAGGCCCAAGATGTCGGGCGGGGTAAGGCGTTCGCCATAGGGCGGGTTGGTGACGATGATAGACTTTTGTGCGGGGGCAGTGAACTTGCGGAAGTCCTGCTGCTGCACAGTGACGATGTCGGCCACACCGGCGCTGCGCACATTTTTCAGTGCGCTCTCTACTGCCGGCACATTGATGTCGTAGCCGTAGATGTGGTGGCTGAAGGTGCGCTCTTGTGAGTCGTCGTCGTAAATTTCCTGCAGGAGTTCGGCGTCGAAGTCTTTCCACTTTTCAAAACCGAACGACTTGCGGAACACGCCGGGGTAGATGTTGCGGGCCATGAGGGCTGCCTCTACCAAGAATGTGCCCGAACCGCAGAAGGGGTCGATAAAGTCGCAATCGTACTGCCAGCCGGTGAGCTTGATAAGGCCGGCGGCCAGCACCTCGTTGATGGGGGCCTCGACTGTGGCCACGCGATAGCCGCGCAGGTGGAGCGAGTCGCCCGACGAGTCGAGCGAGAGGGTGCAGTCGTCCTCGGCAATGTGTATGTTGAGCTTGACATCGGGGTTGGTGATGCGTATGTTGGGGCGCTCGCCGGTTGTGTCGCGGAAATAGTCGACAATGGCGTCCTTTACCTTGTAGGCCACAAACTTAGAGTGACGGAACTCGTCGGAGAACACTACCGAGTCTACCGCAAAGGTGGTGTTGAGGTCGAGGTACTGGCTCCAGTCAATCTTTCGCACAGCCTCGTACACGTCGTCGGCTCCTTTGGCCTTGAAGTGCTTGATGGGTTTGAGCACACGTATGGCCGTGCGCAAACAAAAGTTGGCGCGGTACATCATGGCCTTGTCGCCGGTGAACGACACCATGCGGCGGCCTATCTGCACATTGTTAGCACCAAGTTCGGTGAGTTCTTGTGCCAGCACCTCTTCAAGTCCTTGAAAGGTTTTGGCTATGAGTTCAAATTCTTGCATAATCGTTTGTGGAGTTTGCCGGCAAATGCGGTTTTGGCAGCTGCATTGCCAGCCTATATGCGTATGGTTTTAACAGACGTAAGGGGGGAGTGTTGTGGTGGCAGCACTTGTGCGTTACACCACGTTGCCACGCTTGGTGGCTGTGTCACACCTTTTGGCCAGCGGGCACATCGTGTGTCACCCACTTGTTGGCACCTATCACGGCGTCGCGGCCAATGGTGATGCGGCCCAATATGGTGGCGTTGGAGTAGACTATGACGCCGTCCTCGAGTATGGGGTGACGCGGATTGTTCTTGATAGGATTGCCATTGACATCGAGCGGAAAGCTCTTGGCTCCGAGCGTCACGCCCTGATAGAGCTTGACATGATTGCCAATGATGCAGGTGGCGCCTATCACAACGCCTGTGCCGTGGTCGATGGTAAAGTATTCGCCAATCTGTGCCCCCGGGTGAATGTCGATGCCCGTCTCGCTGTGTGCGAGTTCGCTGATGATGCGCGGAATGAGCGGCACATCGAGGCGATAAAGCTCGTGGGCTATGCGGTAACACGTCAGGGCGCGTATGGCCGGATAGCAGCTTATCACCTCACCATTGTTCTGCGCGGCGGGGTCGCCCAGGTAGGCGGCCTCTACATCGGTGGCGAGCGTGCGGCGCACTTGTGGCAACATGCTGATAAGTGTGGCAGCTATGGCCTCGGCCTTTGTGTGGAAATCTACTCCCGTACATCGGCAGTCGTCGTCCTGCTGACCGAAACAGAGTCCGGCCTGCACTTGTGCGGTCAACAATGCAAAGAGGCGCTCAATTTCCATACCTATATGGTAGCGCACAGTGACGGCGTTGAGTGTGCTTTTTCCGTAATACCCCGGAAAGAGCACAGCGCGGCACAGCCCTATTATCTCCTCGAGCGCTGCCGAAGAGGGCAAGGGGTCGCCATGACGGTGCTGATGGAAGAGTCCTTGCATCTTGCTTGTGTCGGACAATTCCTCCACCGTCTGCCGTAACAAATTGGTGTAACTTTCGGGAGGGTTCATAGCGTATATTGCCTTTATCGGGCAAAGGTACGAAAAAATAAGCTAATACGCCAATGTGGGAATGTGGGAATGTGACAATGTGGGAATGTGACAATGTGGGAATATGCTAATGCGACAATGCTCTAATATGCTAACGGACTGACGCCGTAGCGTGACTTGGCAGCCGCTAACGCGGTAAACAGAAGAACATAAGAGCATAAGGACATAAGGCCGCTGCGCGGCTGACGGCCACGGACTGACGTCAGCGTGGCCTCAAGAAACATACGGACTGACGCCGTAGTATTACAAGTAGTAACGCTACGGCGTCAGCCCATTAGCATATTGCCACATTAAATATAGTATTCCACAGGGTCGGCCAATCCGGCACGCAGGGCGTAGCGCACTGCCTCATAGGCCGTTGACACGCCGAGTTTGCGGAAGAGGTTCTTCTTGTGCGTCACAATGGTATGCACCGACGAGTTGCGCCGCGCAGCTATCTCCTTGGCCGTGAGCCCCTCGGCCATCAAAGTGAGAATGGCCGTTTCGGTGGACGTGAGGCGCGGCAGGCTCTGTTGCGTCGTGGCACGTGCACGCAACACGTCGGACACTGACGGACACACCTCGCGACCGCCATTTGAAATGCGGTAAACAGCCTGCACCACGTCAGTGCGCGTGCAGTCCTTTGTAATGAAACTCACCTGAGGCTCTGCCCCGAACAAGCGCAGCAGTCCCTCGGCAAATTCGGCCGACAACAACAACCAATGCACATGGGCAAAGCGACGCAAATAGATGAGCAACTGCTCGGGGGTGGCAAAATCGAACAGTGTGAAATCGAGCACCACCAACGCCTCTGGCTCGGCTTGCAAAGCCTCTGCCAATTCGGTTTTATTACCTGCAAATTGCAAAGGCTGACCAGCCAGATAGGTGGTCAGCGCATCGCGTGTAAGTGGTTGATTGTCAGCAATTATAATCATACGGGATATTCCTCAAAGGCATAGAGCACAGTCGACAGGTAGCGCTCGCCCGTGTCGGGCAACAAGGCCACAATGGTCTTGCCCTCGTAGGCGGGTTTCTTGGCCAACTCGATGGCGGCGTGTAAGGCAGCGCCCGATGAGATGCCTACAAGCAGCCCCTCCTTTTTGGCCAAAAGGCGCGAGGCGCGAATGGCGTCATTGTCCTCGACGGGCACAATGGCCGTAGCCACCGAGGCGTCAAAGTTGCCTGGCACAAAACCTGCGCCAATGCCCTGTATTTTGTGCGGGCCCGAAGGCTTGCCCTCAAGCACAGCGCTCGTAGCAGGCTCAACAGCGTAGGCCTCGATGGCCGGATTGTGCTTGCGCAGACCGCGTGCCGTGCCGCTCAGTGTGCCGCCTGTGCCTACACCGGCCACAAAGGCGTCGACCTTGCCGTCGGTGTCGCGCCATATTTCCTCGGCCGTAGTACGGGTGTGGGCGGCAGGGTTGGCAGGATTTTCAAACTGCTGCGGTATAAAGCTGCCCGGGTGCTCCTGCTGCAACTCCTTTGCGCGCTTGATGGCTCCCTTCATACCCTCGGCGCCTGGTGTCAGCACCAGTTCGGCACCGAGAGCCTTGAGCAGGTTGCGGCGCTCCAAACTCATGGTTTCGGGCATGGTGAGAATGAGGCGGTAGCCCTTTACCGATGCCACCCACGCCAACCCTATGCCGGTATTGCCACTGGTAGGCTCGATAATCACGCCGCCGGGCTGCAATTTGCCCGTCTGTTCGGCATCCTCAATCATGGCAAGTGCCACCCGGTCCTTTACGCTGCCACCAGGGTTGTAATACTCGAGTTTGACAAGCAGACGTGCCTTGAGGCCAAGCTCCTTTTCGATGTTAGACACTTCGAGCAACGGCGTGTTGCCCACGAGTTCAGTAAGTGAGTGATAAATCTGGCTCATAAGATGTAAATGTATTTGTTAAGTAGGTGTTCAAAATTAGTTGATATGAATTGGTGCAGTATTTCGTTCAGAAACAGAGGTCGAAGAGGGAGCGTAGCGGGCTACGTGACCGATGAAACCTATGTTTATGGACGAAAGAATGCGCCAAGGCATATCGACTAATTCGAAACATGATTATATAAACTAATTTTGAATACCTACTTATTAGTTTACGAGTGCAAAGTTACGGCCGTTTGCCCCCTTTAGCAATACCAAACGTTTGGTATATCGTATGCCACGTGTGTACCAACAACAAAAATCCTCTGCAAAGCGAACTCTGCAGAGGATTAAACCTTTTACCTTATGAACCAAAAACTTGTATTAGGCGAGCTTGTTGATGTGAGCCATCACACCACTCTTGATGTTAGCTGCCTTGTTCTTGTGAATAATGTTCTTCTTAGCAAGCTTGTCCAACATCTTCTGAACCTTCGGCAGAAGTTCTGTTGCAGCTGCTTTGTCAGTCGTAGCGCGGAGCTTACGTACTGCGTTACGCATAGTCTTAGCGTAATATCTGTTGTGCAGTCTGCGAGACGCCGTCTGACGAATTCTTTTTACAGATGATTTGTGGTTTGCCATTTCTTATTTTCTTATTATTAGTAGTCCCTAGGAGAGTCGAACTCCTCTTTAGAGAATGAAAATCTCTCGTCCTAACCGATAGACGAAGGGACCATCGCGTTGTGATTAGTGGCCCGTCTGCTTGAGGCGTGACCGTTTGTCTCATTTGCGAGTGCAAAGGTAGTACTTTCTACTATTCCGTCCAAATGTTACGCCTGTTTTTTTTCAAAAAAGTGCATTTTTGTGCATTTGCACCCAATTTTACGCGCTTTCGGGGGCTATAAAACGCCAAATCGGTACTTTTGCACAACGGAGCGCAACTGCTGGTTAAGGCTGCGCAAACAGCCCCTTGGCACATCGGCCACACCCGCACGCCGTCCCCGTTTACCCAT
>ENA-UERK01002537-UERK01002537.1-human-gut-metagenome-genome-assembly--contig:-NODE-2537-length-11922-cov-3.972478_pt1 | contig 11922 bp, 18 predicted proteins | sample MGYA00242957_ERZ507957 | MGnify/ENA primary metagenome ERZ507957 (study PRJEB26167, sample SAMN06115538) | human gut metagenome | host: Homo sapiens | place: China:Heilongjiang | collected 2015-11-06... | reverse complement strand
GAATCTCGGTATGAGAACGGAATCCGAGCACGAGATTTTTTTCTGAAATTCTGGAATTCCGATGTGGAACGGATTGCGATAGAGAACCCTGTCCCTATGAAAATTTGGGAACTGCCCCAATACAGCCAGATCATTCAGCCGTATATGTTCGGAGACGAATACATGAAAACGACGTGCTTATGGCTGAAAAACATTCCGGGACTGTTCGCCACAGATATCGTTGTACCTACGTCTAAATGGGTCGCGTCGTCAGATCATCGTGCGGAGAAACGAAAAGACGCATGGTCTCGAAGTGGCCACAGAACAGCGAAACAGCGAAGCAAAACGTTTCCAGGCATTGCAAAGGCAATGTCCGAACAATGGGAGTAAAAAATGAAAACCGTGACGACCTGATTGGAGGGAAAGTATGAAAGCAGTCCTTTTGAGCATTCGGCCCAACTGGTGCAAGCTGATTTGGAGCGGGATGAAAGCCGTTGAGGTACGCAAGACCCGCCCGAAACTAGAAACGCCGTTCAGTGTGTACATCTACTGCACCGGGGCTGGAAACTGGCGGCAGAGATTTCCCAAAACCGGTCTGCAGCAGATGGAGGGGCGCATTGTCGGTACGTTTGTTTGCAATAAAATCGACAGGCTGACTCACATTGACAAGCCGTCTCGGTTGAGCATCATGACCCCAGACTTGTGGTATAAGCCTGCCGGTGAGTTGCTTCGAGCGGCCTGTTTGACCGAAGCGGAAGCCGAAAAATATCTCAAGGGCGGTGACGGATACGGCTGGCACATTTCCGACCTGAAAATTTACGACCAACCGCGCAAACTGCAGGCGTTCACTGGCTTGCAAAGCACTCGGTTCGGTATGCAGCCTGTGGAGATCACTCGTCCGCCCAAAAGCTGGCGATATGTGGAGGACGGCAGATGAAAAACGGAGATTGCTATTGCATTGACTGCATGGCGGGTATGGCAGAGTTCCCGGACAGGTTCTTCGATCTCGCCGTGGCTGATCCGCCGTATTTCAGCGGCCCGGAACGCCGGGGTTATTATGGCTCTAAGGTAAGCAAAACCGGTGTGAAACGTTATGATTATCCAATTTCCAAGGCATGGGAAATACCTGGTAGGGCTTACTTTGACGAGTTGCGCCGGGTAGCCAAACACTATATCGTCTGGGGATGCAATTACTTCAACTATGACTTTGCATCAGGCAGGATCGTATGGGATAAGTGCAACCAGAACACTAGCTTTTCCGACTGCGAACTTGCCGCAACAGATTTGTTTTCTTCGGTGCGACTTGTCCGCTATATGTGGAACGGTATGATGCAAGGTAAAAGCATTACGGAAGGCCATATCATGCAAGGAGACAAGCGCCGGAATGAGGTACGCATCCACCCGACCCAAAAGCCGGTGATCCTATATGACTGGATTTTCCAATGTTATGCAGAGCCGGGACAGAAGATTCTGGACACACATCTTGGTAGCGGAAGCAGCCGGATTGCGGCATACGAAGCAGGGCTTGATTTCACCGGATTTGAAATTGATCCGTCCTATTTTTCTGCAGAAGAAGAACGGTTTTCAGAGTACATAAGGCAGACAAGTCTGTTTCACGCAGTGACAGGAGAGGCAAACCAATGACTTTGACCCTCTACGGAGACCCACGCACCAAGAAAAACTCTGCCCGCATCCTCAAAAGCCGCTCAGGCGGGCGCTTTGTGGCCCCTAGCAAGGCCTATGTAGATTATGAGACGGACTGTCTGCGGCAAATCAAAAGGCCACGCAGCCCCATCTCTGCCCGCGTGAACGTGAGGTGCGTGTACTACATGAAGACCGCCCGCCGGGTCGATCTGGCAAACCTCATCGAGGCGACCACGGACATCCTGGTAAAAGCCCGCGTGCTGGAGGACGACAACAGCAAGATCGTCGCCGCCCACGATGGCAGCAGGGTGGAGCTTGACCGGGAGAAACCCCGGGTAGAAATTGAAATCGAAGAAATGGAGGAATGAATTGTGCCAAACTGGTGCGAAGGAAAATTGAAAGTCCGAGGGAAAAAAGAAAATATCATAAAGTGGCTCACTGAATGTGTGGCTGCATGGAATTCTGACGTTGAAGAAGGCAAGCCACTTTATGATGCTCTGATTTTCAGAAAATACGAAAGCGGCGTTTCCTACACCTACGATGATGACGAGCTTCATGTTTGCGTAAAGCAAGAAGCATACATTGCCGGAACTAGAAGAAACTTTGTTCAAAAGTGCGGAAAGGATTTCTTTTTTGGCGCAAAGGACGGAAAAGACATTATCGTTCTACCAGTGCAGGCGGCATGGGCGTTTGAATCTGAGCCATACGAAGAAATGTCAAAACAATATGGTCTTGATTTTAGGCTCTATGGATATGAGATCGGCATGGAGTTTAACCAAGAAATTGAGGTTATAAACGGAAAAACGACTATAAATCGTGAAATTACATTCGAGAACTACTACTGGGAGTGCTCCGACCCGGAGATGGGAGGTTGATAACATGACCATCACATGGATACCTGACACCGACACCCAGAAGCCGGAAAGAACCGATTACTGCGCCGTTAAGGCGTGGCTGAACCGCTACCGCGAAGCAGAGAAAAGATATTACTTGCTGTCTGACCGGCTGGCCGAAGCACAGGAGGCCACCCGGCACATCACCCAGAGCCTTAGCGCGGCCCCCGGCGGCAGCAAAGATGGTCAGAGCCTTGCCCGGGCGGTGGAACGTGAGGAGGAAGCGGAGCGCCGCGCTTATGAGCAAAGAGCGGTCTGCGACAGGCTGTTCCTCGAGATCAGAAACGCGCTCGCCCAGATCCAGAACGAGAAAGCATACACGGTGCTGTACAAGTACTATCTCGATTGTCTCACGTGGGACAGGGTCGCAAAAGATATGAATTACTCTCTGCGCATGGTCTATGTCTTGCGGCGCAAAGCAATGGAGGAGCTGAGCCTTTAAAAACATTGCACTGTCATTACATTGCGGTTTCACTATCGCATGGTGTAAAATTGTATCGTCGGAAAAGCCAAAAGGCAAACCGATGCATGCAGCCTCTGAAACGTGTCCCTTCTTGGCATTCTCCTCTTCCTCCTTTCAAGCTTGCAGGTTTTTGTTCTCCTTCACGTTTTGCGGGCTGCTTCTATGCGATACACTGACACAAAGGCAGCTTGCCGCTCATGAGAGACAAGAGGCGGTTCGATTCCGCCGTATCGCACCGTATGGCGCATGGACTAGACAACCCGCAAGGCCGCACGTGCAACCTCCCGTGCCAAGAAAAGGCCTTAGAATCCTTGCCAAGGTGTAGCTTTCCTGACAGGATGTGCGCCAACCAACAGCCCCGGCGGAGAACCGGAGCTGTTTTTATATGGCCGCCTGAGCGCAGTATGGAGCGTGGCGCGTGTGTGCAGACACGGCTGGTTCGATTCCAAGGGCGGCTTTTTATATTCCCGTAGCTCAAGTGATGGAGCAGCGGTCTCCAAAACCGCAGGCTGCAGGTTTAAGTCCTGCCGGGAATGCCATCTGCGTGCCCCGTGAGGGGGCCGCGCAGCACGCGGGGCATCTGACCGCGTAAGTTTCAGATGCAGCAGCACCCACCGTTTGACGCCTGTCCAACGCAACTGGATGCGGGGCGCTGCTTATATGCCGTCATAGCTCAACTGGGAGAGCGCCGCCCATTTAAGGCGGGACAACGTTGGTGACACCACGGGAACATCACTGCACAGCCAACCACTGCGCACATCCATTCCGTGGGTGCTGGTTCGAATCCAGCTGGCGGCACATTCGATATTTTGACCGTTCGGATTTCCGGGCGGTTTTTATTTTGCATGAGTTTAGAGAGGTGGTGGCGGTGGCCTACAGCAAAAGCAAAAGGATAGGCAGACCGCCCGTCTTTGAGAGCAAAGAAGAACTTGAGAAAAAAATCGAAGAGTTCTTCAAAAGCTGCGAAGGGAGCGTCCTAGAAGACGAAACCGGAAAGCCTGTTTTGGACAAATACGGAAACGTGATAAAAATTGACGAACGTCCAGAAACGGTCACCGGTCTAGCTTTGGCGTTGGGATTTAAGTCTCGGCAATCTTTGATTGACTATCAAGGAAAGGCTGAGTTTTCTGACACGATAACGCGCGCGAAACTACGGTGCGAGAGATACGCCGAAGAACGGCTCTATGATCGTGACGGAAACGGCGGCGCAAGATTCAGCCTGCAAGTTAATTTTGGTTGGAGCGATAAGCCGAAAGAAGCGGAGCAGGAAGAACGTCACGATGATGGTTTGATAAAGGCATTGAATGCTGCCGCAGACCTCAGCCCGCCGGATGACGTGGAGATGCTGCCGGAGGAAGAGGACGACCATGCGGAAAAGTAACGGTTTTCGATGGAAAGCCCTCAGCCAGCGGCAAAAGATGGTTCTTTGCTGGTGGACACCGCAGAGTGCATACAACGGTTACAACGGCATCATTGCAGATGGCGCTATCCGCTCGGGCAAGACCTTTGCCATGAGCTTTTCTTTTGTCCAGTGGGCTATGACCTGCTACAGCGGCCAGCAGTTTGCCATGTGTGGCAAGACCATTGCCAGCTTCCGGCGCAACGTGCTGGGCACACTCAAGCAGCAGCTTGCAGCCCGTGGCTACAACGTCAAGGAGCGCCGGGCAGAAAACTGCATGACCGTCAGCAAGGGCGGCAAAGCCAACGAGTTTTACTTTTTCGGCGGCAAGGACGAGAGCAGCCAAGACCTAATCCAGGGCATCACGCTGGCTGGAGCATTCTTTGACGAGGTGGCCCTGATGCCGCAGAGCTTTGTCAATCAGGCTACTGCCCGCTGTTCCGTCACCGGGTCAAAATTCTGGTTCAACTGCAACCCGGGCAGCCCACAGCATTGGTTTTATCTCGAGTGGGTGCGGAAATGCCGTTCCCGCAAGATGATGTACCTCCACTTTACGATGGACGACAACTTGTCGCTTTCCGAGGACATCAAGGCCAGATACCGCAGCCAGTACAGCGGCGTTTTCTATCAGCGCTACATTTTGGGCCTGTGGACAGTGGCAGAGGGACTTGTATATGACATGTTCGACCCGAAAAAACACGTCATTGACGTGCTGCCGGAGCTGTCTCCGAAAAGCGCCTATGTGGCGTGCGACTTTGGCACCCAGAACGCAACGGTGTTCCTGCTGCTCCAAAAACAGGCAGACGCAGACTGCTGGATCGTCACCCGGGAATATTACTACAGCGGGCGAGAACAGAAGCGGCAAAAGACCGTGGGCGAGTACGTCACAGACCTGAAAGCGTGGCTGAAGGGAATCAAACCGGAAAGAATCATCGTAGACCCCTCTGCGCTTCCGCTTATTACAGAGCTGCGCAAGAACGGCTTTACCCAGACTCCCGCAAACAACGATGTTCTGAGCGGCATTCTGGACGTTCAGACCATGCTGCAGACCGGGCGGCTGAAGGTCTACAAGGACTGCAAGCACACGCTGGAAGAATTCGGCGTGTACGCTTGGGACCCGGACAAAGACGACACCGTGCTGAAGGTCAACGACCACTGCATGGACGCTATCCGCTATTTCGTGCGCACAAAGCGCCTTGTGAAACTGAGGGATTGATTTTGAGCACTGTATACACATTCCAGACCTTCCAGCAGGCGCAAGCCGCCGGGGAACAGCCTGATTTCATCCGGCGATTCGTGCAGCAGCACTGCGCTTCCAAGCCCTACAAGATGGCGCTGGACGCTGATTTGTACGATGCCCAGAAAAACCCGGGGGCTGAACGCTTCGCACAGGCTTACGCTTCGATGCTGCAGCGCCTATCCAAAAACACAAAGCAGGATGTCCTGCACCCCGATATGGTCAAGAGCAATCTTTTCCGGCGGCTCAACAAGCAGCGGGCGACCTACTCCCTCGGCAACGGCGTAGTCTTTGCGGACGATGGCGTGGACAAGGACAGGCTGGGGCAAAACTTTGACGAGCAGATCCAGAAGGCAGGATATTTCGCCCTGATCCACGGCGAGAGCTTCGGATTCTGGAACAACGACCATCTGGTGGTTTTCAAGCTGACCGAGTTCGCACCCCTGTACGATGAAAAGACGGGCCTTTTGCAGGCGGGTGTGCGCTTCTGGCGGCTGAACCCGGACACGGATATGCACTATATCCTGTACGAGCTGGACGGCTTTACCGAGTACACGGAAAGCAAAATCGGCAATGTGATGCAGGAGACAACGCCGAAGCAGGCATACAAGAGCGTGACCGTCACCACACCCGGCGGCGGGCTGGAAAGCGTAGAGGGCGAAAACTACAGCGCTCTTCCCATTGTGCCGCTGTGGGGCTCCGACCTGCACCAGAGCACCCTTGTGGGGCTGAAAGCCTACATTGACAACACCGATCTGGTGATGTCCGGCTTCTGCAACGACTTGCAGGACTTTTCGCAGATCTACTGGCTGTGCGAGAACTTCAACGGCATGACCGATGACGAGCTGCAAGAGTTCCTTGTCAAGCTGAATCTGTACCACATTGCAGGCGCAGACACCAGCGAGGGCGGCAAGATCACCCCCTACACCACCGAGATCCCCGTGACGGCCCGGCAGGCTCTGTTGGAGCTGCTCCACACTCGGGTTTATGAGGACTTCGGCGGGCTGGATGTGCATTGCGTGAGCGCGGACAGCACCAACGACCATCTGGACGCGGCCTATGAACCGCTGAACCAGAACGCGGACGACTTCGAGGCACAGATCAAGCCTTTTATTCGGCAGATCTGCGCACTGGCTGGCTTTGACAACGCTATGCCGGCATTCAACCGCAGCAAGATCACAAACACAGCTGAGCAGGTCAGCATGGTCATTTCCGAGGCACCGATCATCGGGCAGGATATGGCAATTGATCTGCTGCCCAACCTGACCCCGGAACAAAAGGAGCAGGCCAAGGCCGCGCTGATGGCTGAGAGCGCAACACGGGAGACCGTAGACGAGGAGGAAGACATCGATGAAAAAAAACAGCAAAATTTATGATCCTCTGGGAAGATTGATCGATGTGATGCTTTTCGTCGCTGATTTTGCCATTGTGGCTGGGTGCTTTCTGGCCGTTGCGCAGGCGATTGGCTTATGACCGACCGTGACCGCATCTCTACCCGCCAGCTGAACCGCCTGCGCCGCCGCATTTTGCGGGTGTACGGCACTGCCCGCCGGGAGATGACCGAGCAGCTGACCGGGTTTTTAGCCAAGTACAAAGCGCAGGACGAGCGCAAGCGGGCGCAGCTGGATGCGGGCGAGATCACCGAAGAGGATTACCGCATCTGGCTGCAGAATCAGGTCTTTCAGTCCGATTTGATGCACGCCAAGCTGGACGGCATCACGCAGACCTGCACCACAGCCCAAGAGACGGCCTACAAGCTAGCCCGGGACGAGCAATACAATATCTTTTCCTTTGGCGCAAACTGGGCTTTCTACGAGCTGGAACAGGCCGCAGGCGTGACGTTCGGACTGACCCTGTACAACACCGAAGCAGTCAAGCTCCTGCTGAAAGAGAACCCTCGCATGGTGCCAAATAAGCGCATCAAGAGCGAGAGCAACCGCACCTATGACGCCCGGGTGTTCAACCGCTATGTCATGCAGGGCATCGTGCAGGGCAAGAGCGTCCACGACATTGCTGTGCAGGCCGTAAACGGTATGGCAGACACAGAGATCCACTGGGCGATGAACAACGCCATCACAGCCCTTACCAGCGCCCAGAACGCCGGGACATTGCAGCAGATGCGCAACGCCCAGGCTCTGGGCATCGATGTCAAAAAGCGGTGGAACTCCACCCACGACTACCGCACCCGCGAAATGCACCGCCTGCTTGACCAGCAGACAGCAGAGCTTGACGAGCCGTTCAAGGTCATGGGTTACGAGATTCAGCGCCCCGGCGACCCCAACGCAGCGCCGGAGATGGTCTACCACTGCCGCTGTGTGCTGTCCTCTGTGCTGGGCAAGTATCCACGGCAGAACGCCATGCAGCGGGACAATGTGACCAAAGAAGTCACTCCCGTAATGGATTACACCGAGTGGTATAAATCCAAGGGCGGCACGGAAGCCGAACAAATGTGGTGGGCGGAAGAGAGAAAACGGAGAAAGGAGAGCACAAAGCATGAAAAATAAGAAGTTTGGGATTGTCGTAATCAACGATGACTTTTTCTTGAACTTTTGCCGTGATTTTAAGCCCCCGTGTGGTTACATTAAGCCAAAACACGTGCGGCCTTCCTACGGAAATGGCGCAAAGCTGCATGGAGCACACAAACGCCTTATTAGAACAACGGAAGGACTCAGAAAATGAATGTCTTAATGTCAGATGCCGATTATGCGCCGTGGCTTATGGATGCGCTCAAGCTGATTGAAGAAGAGAATGTCAAAAAACTTGCAGTAGTAGGCATTACTGCCAAAGGCGAGGTCATGACCGGTTATTATCACATGGAAATGTCCGATAAAGCTCTTGTTTCTGCTCATATGCAGGCTGACGCTGTACTGGATTCGGTTTGTTCCAACGGAGAGCTGATCCAAAGACATTGGGCAGAGCAGGAGAAAGAAGAGGATGAACCGTGATTCTGCCAATGGAAAACGCCGAGGACGAAGATGATTCCGATGAAATTCAACTACGACATCAAATTCATCAACAACACCCCGCAGCTCCATGAAGCACTGGATTCGTGGGCGGAGCGTGTGCTGACCATCTGGGGCATGAAGGTGCAGGACTACGCCCAGCTGCTTGTGCCTACCGGCACGGCAGACAGCACGGGCATTGAGGGCTACGTGGGCGGCGCGCTCAAGCAGAGCCTGACCTACGCCGTAGACCTTGCAAAAAAGACCGTGACCATCGGCAGCAATCTGTTTTACAGCGTCTATGTGGAGTTGGGCACGGGCATCTTTGCCGAGAAAGGCAATGGACGCAAAACGCCGTGGGTCTGGAAAGACTTCAACGGCAAGTGGCACTTTACCCGGGGCATGAAAGCCCGTCCATTCCTCCGCCCGGCGGTGGAAGATCATATTGACGAGCTGCGAGAAATCGCGGTGGAAGAAGGAAACAAGGAGGTGTAATTCATGGATTTGGAGAAAATGTTCAAAACACCAAAAGAAAAGTTCCTGCCCGATGATGTGAAAACTGCGCACTGCGAGGCAGAAGACCTTTTCCTTGAGCTTGCAACGCAGCTTGACGCACTTCCTGAAAGCCGAGAAAAAAGTCTGTGCATGACAAAATTACAGGAAGCGAAGTTTTGGGCGGTCGAATGTATCACCAAAGTTGCATGCGAAAACTAAATACTCAGCGGTTGGCGCACAGCGTCAGCCGCTTTTTTATGCCGTTTTAGCTCAGTCTGGCAGAGCACCTGACTTTTAATCCGGGGGCCGTGGGTTCAAGCCCCGCAAGCGGCACCACGCCGGCAGCACGTCCGGCAAATAAACCTTATTGCCAAGCATGGCAGCCCGAGCAAGGGCAGAAAGGACTATCACATGGCACTCGAACGCAAAACTCTCCGGGAGATTCTGGAAGATGAAACGACCGACACCAGCGGCAAGCTCAAGAAAATTCTGGACGTGCTGCATAAGGAAACGGACACCTTGCAGAACCAGCTTGATGAGAAGGACGCAGCCCTCGCCAAAGCCGAAAAGGACCGCGACGCAGCCAATGGCGGCAAGCAGGCCGCTGAAAAGGCGCTAACCGACTACAAGGCCCAGCAGACCCAGAAGGACACCCACGCAGCCAAGGAAGCCAAATTCCGGGAGCTGCTGAAGACCGCCGGGGTGCTGGACAAGTACGCCGATCGCGTCGTGCGTCTGTCCGGAGAGGACATCGACAAGCTGGAGCTGGACGAAAAGGGCAACGTCAAGGATGCCAAGAAGCACACCGACAGCCTGAAAGCTGATTGGAGCGACTTTGTGGCTACGACCACGACCACCGGCGCAAAGGTGGACAACCCGCCCACCAACACCGGCTCCAAAATGACCAAAGACCAAATTTTTGCGATCAAGGACGCTGGCGAACGCCAGGCGGCCATCGCAGCAAATGCCGACCTGTTCACAGGCGGCGGAAAGGACTAATACATGGCAGCAAAGGATAATCTGATCACCACTACCGAGATCACTGTCAACCCCCGGGAAATCGACTTCGTGACCCGCTTCCAGCGCAACTGGGAACACCTGCGGGAGATCATGGGCATCATGCGTCCCATCCGGATGCAGCCCGGCACCGTGCTGAAGAGCAAGTACGCTCAGGGTACGCTGCAGAGCGGCACCGTGGCAGAGGGCGAGGAGATTCCCTACAGCCAGTACACCGTCAAAGAGAAGGACTACGGTAAGATCACCATCGAGAAGTACGCTAAGGCCGTATCTCTGGAGGCTATCCAGAATTATGGCTATGATGTGGCCGTGCAGAAGACCGATGACGAGTTCCTGTTCGACCTGACCGCAAAGGTCACTGACAAGTTCTACAAGTACCTGAACACCGGCAGCCTGAAGGGTACTCCCAAGACCTTCCAGATGGCGCTGGCCATGGCAAAGGGCAGTGTGGAGAACAAGTTCAAAAATATGCACCGCACTGTCACCGGCGTCGTGGGCTTTGCCAACGTCCTGGACGTGGCGGAGTACCTGGGCACCGCCCCGATCACCATCCAGAACCAGTACGGCTTCCAGTACATCAAGGATTTCATGGGCTACAACACCATCTTCCTGCTGTCTGACGGCGAGATCGCAAAGGGCAAGGTCATTGCCACCCCCGTGGACAACATCGTGATGTACTACGTTGACCCCTCCGACAGCGACTACGCAAAGGCTGGTCTGGTGTACACCACCGCGGGCGAGGCCAGCAACCTGATCGGCTTCCACACCCAGGGCAACTACACCACCGCCGTCTCTGAGAGCTTCGCCATCACCGGCGTGACCCTGTTTGCTGAGTATCTGGACGGCATCTCTGTCCAGACTATCACTCCGGGCGAGTAATCGCCCTTTTTGAGTAGGAGGCATCCAATGACCGTCCCTGAGCTGTGCGTCTATACGCACAATTTTTTTGACCGGGCGGACACCCCAATTGCAGGAGAGTTTGCCTTTGAGCCAGATACCGTGCCCGCCGGGGTAGTGCCGGGGCAGTATTTCCTTGTGCGCGGCTCCATCTTTAACGACGGCGTGCACAAGGCCGGGGACGGCGACCTCACCGCCGAGACCTTCACCGGGACGGTGCAGCCCATGCGCGTGCCGCCTGCCTTTGTGGCGCTGGCTGAAAAAATCGACGCATACGATAAGGCGCTGCCCACCGGCGGCGTGTATGTGTCCCAGTCCTTTGCCGGGTGGTCCGGCACGATGGCCACAGGTGCGGACGGGCTGCCCGCCGACGGCAAGACCCGCTATAAATCCGAGATCAATCAGTGGAGGAAGATGTGACATGGTCAATTCGTTCACTGCATCCACCGTGATGCAGAGCTTTACCCAAAAATACCGTTTTCAGACCCGCAGCTATGAGCCGGACGGCGTGGGCGGCTTTGTGTCCGGCTGGCAGGACGGCCCCGAGTTCGAGGCCGTGGAGCGCCACGACACCACCGTAGAAGCACAGGTGGCAGAGCAGGCTGACACTGCCTCCACCTATACCCTGCTGGTCAACACGGGCGTGCCGCTGGCCTTTCCGGACTACATCAAGCGGGTATCGGACGGCCAGACCTTTCAGATCACCAGCACGGCAGATGAGGGCAAATCCCCGCCGGAATCCGGCATGGGGCTGCGGGCCGTCAAGTGCAAAAAGGCGGTGCTGCCGTAATGGGACCGTCTGAGAGTATCAACCGGGCGCTGAACACTTTTTTCAACGGCTTTGGCATCCCGGGCTATCTGGAAGATAACATCCCTCCCGCCGCTTCCCTGCCCTATCTGACCTACAAGCCCACCATCCCCGGCGGGTGGAACGAAACGACATCCTTCCACGCCCG
>ENA-UERK01002535-UERK01002535.1-human-gut-metagenome-genome-assembly--contig:-NODE-2535-length-11932-cov-4.040321_pt1 | contig 11932 bp, 6 predicted proteins | sample MGYA00242957_ERZ507957 | MGnify/ENA primary metagenome ERZ507957 (study PRJEB26167, sample SAMN06115538) | human gut metagenome | host: Homo sapiens | place: China:Heilongjiang | collected 2015-11-06... | reverse complement strand
TTGCGCACCATAAACCATAAACCATTTTTTTTGACATTTTTCAGTTACATGGAATTAAAAAGAGTAGTAGTAACAGGTCTTGGCGCAGTAACTCCGATTGGCAATAATCCAGAAGAAACATGGAACAACATGCTCAACGGCGTAAGTGGCGCAGCACCTATTACATTGTTTGACGCTTCTTCGTTCAAGACACAATTCGCTTGCGAAGTGAAAAACCTTAAGGTCAACGACTACATCGACCGCAAGGAAGCACGCAAGATGGACCGCTACGCACAGCTCGCTATCATCGCAGCTATGCAGGCAATGCAGGACAGCGGTTTAAATCTCGACGAAGAAGATAAGAACCGCATCGGCGTAATCTACGGCGTAGGCATCGGTGGTATCAAGACTTTCGAGGAAGAAGTGGGCTACTGGGCAACACACCAGGAGCTCGGTCCGAAATTCAATCCCTTCTTCATTCCGAAGATGATTGCCGACATCGCAGCCGGACACATCTCTATTATGTACGGTCTTCACGGCCCCAACTTTGCCACAACATCGGCTTGCGCATCTTCTACAAACGCACTCGCCGACGCATTCAACCTCATCCGCTTGGGTAAGGCAAACGTTATCGTAAGCGGTGGTGCAGAGGCTGCCATCACACCAAGCGGCGTAGGTGGCTTCAACGCAATGCACGCCCTCTCTACACGCAACGACGACCCAGAGCACGCTTCACGTCCGTTCAGCGCATCACGCGACGGCTTCATCATGGGCGAAGGTGCTGGCTGCCTCATCCTCGAGGAGCTGGAGCACGCTAAGGCACGCGGAGCGAAGATATACGCCGAGATGGTTGGCGAAGGCATGTCTGCCGACGCACACCACATCACAGCATCACACCCAGAAGGACTCGGTGCTTGCCTCGTTATGCAGAACGCACTCGAGGACGCAGGCATGAAGCCAGAGGATATCGACTACATCAACGTACACGGTACATCAACACCTGTAGGCGACATCTCTGAGGCAAAGGCAATCAAGCAGGTGTTCGGCGAAGCAGCTTACAAGCTCAACATCAGTTCAACAAAATCAATGACTGGTCACCTCCTCGGTGCTGCCGGAGCTGTCGAGGCACTCGCATCAGTGCTCGCAGTGAAGAACGACATCATCCCGCCAACTATCAACCACGTTGAAGGCGACGAGGACCCAGAAATCGACTATACACTCAACTACACGTTCAACAAGGCTGAGAAGCGCGAGGTACGTGCAGCACTGAGCAACACGTTCGGTTTCGGTGGACACAACGCATGTGTAATATTCAAGAAATATGCTGAGTAATCTCATCGACAGAATGAAGCTCCCTTTCCGCAAGGACAAGGAGCTTTATTTGTCTTTACGCAAAATCATAGGCTTCTACCCACACGACATTAGCTATTACAAACTCGCGCTGATGCACAAGAGCATGTACAAGCGCAATGCGAAGGGCAAGCCCGTGAACAACGAGCGACTGGAGTTTCTCGGCGATGCCGTGCTCGACGCTACCGTCGGCGACATTGTCTACCGCCACTTCCCTGGCAAACGCGAGGGCTTCCTCACCAACACTCGCTCAAAACTCGTACAGCGCGACACGCTCAACCGACTGGCACAGGAGATGGGCATCAACCAACTCATCCTCTCAAGCGGACGCTCACAATCGCACAACTCATACATGGGCGGCAACGCTTTCGAGGCTCTCGTAGGAGCCATATACCTCGACCGCGGCTATGATGCCTGCATGAAGTTCATGCGCAAACGAATACTGACACAAATGATAAACATCGACAAGGTTGCTTATAAGGAAGTGAACTTCAAGAGCAAGCTCATCGAATGGAGTCAGAAGAACCGTGTGCGCATCGACTTCAAGTCGATTCTGGAGGAGAAAGATAAGACAGGTTCACCCGTGTTCATCTATCGTGTGATGCTCGAAGGCGTGGAAGGCTGCGACGGCAAGGGATATAGTAAGAAGGAAAGCCAGCAGCTCGCCTCTAAGCTCACACTGGAGAAGCTCCGCCGCGAACCGCAGTTCATCGACCAAGTGTTCGCTGCTAAGACCAATCGCACAAAGATGGAGGAGGAACCTGTGGAGAACGTACCGTCGACAGAACAACCAGACGATTTTATCATAGTAAGCTCAGGAATGGAGGTAGAGGCAGAAGGCTCTGGTGCTTCAAATGGTTCTAACTCAGATAGTGATTATAGAGGTTATAGAAATTCTAGTGATTCTAGAAACTCTAGTGATTCTATAGATTCTAATGACTCTAATAATCCCAAGGCTAAGCGCAACCGCCGCTCACCGATGTACCGCAAAGATGAGGCAGCCGAAGTAGCTATAGCCACGAAAACAGAGGCAACAAAATCCGTAGAGCCCGTTTCTTCAAAACTGACTTCAGCCGACCTCAACCTCTCTGACGAAGACTTCGACCTCAGCCACATCTCGGCTAAGGAACAGACTCGAGAGGAAATCATCGCAGCCGCCGAAGCGGCAGCGTTCGGAGATACCTAACAATAAAGTTTGGTGCAGTTATCTCAACTGCACCAAACTATTTACCCCTATACACCTAACAACTACTATGAACCGATTTAAGACCCAACTTCTTGCCCTCGCCACCTTATTCTTCCCATTCACTGCGAGCGCACAATACACCATTTATCCCATTCCGCACACACAGACTGCGGGCAAGGGCAGCAAGGTAGCGTTCACAAAGAACGTAAATATAGTATGCGACGATGCAATTGACACATACACACGTCAGCGTGCTCAGACCATTCTCGCAGAGCATGGCTTCACAGCTACCATCTCAACCACCGAATCGAACACTCTCTCGAACATATACCTCGGCGTAGCTTCAGGCAACGGCTTGACAAAAGCGGCTGCTACAAAGCTCCAACTCAACCTCAGCGTACTCACCAAGAGCGGCAAGTTCGACCGCCACGTGCTCTCGCTCACCAATGCACACGACGGAGTAGCTCAGCTCATCATCATCGGCGAGAATACCGATGCCACATTCATGGGTCTCGCCTCGCTCGAACAGATGCTCGATGCCGAAACAAAGCAGATGCCCACCGTCACTATCAGCGACTACGCCGACCTTAAGGAGCGTGGCATCATCGAAGGTTTTTATGGAAAGCCCTACTCCAGCGAGGTGCGCAAGGACTTACTGCGCTTTATGATGCGCAACAAGATGAACTGCTACGTATACGGACCAAAGAGCGACGTATACCACTCGGGCAAATGGACAGAGGCATATCCTACAGAACTAACAGAAGCACAACGCAAGTCGGGCTTCGTGACACAGCAGGACTTGCGCGAATTCACCGACGTGGCACACCAAACCAAGGTGAGCGTGGTGTGGGCGATACACCCAGGCGACGACTTGCTCAACGACAACGGTGTAGTAGAGAAGATAATGGGTAAGTTCGCGAAGATGCACACCTTAGGTTTCCGCCAGTTTGCAGTCTTTGCCGACGACGTGAACAGACCCGAGAATCAGAACGACATGAACCTCACCGCCTCACGCATCGCTGACATACAGCGCAGCATAGAGAGCCGATGGAACACCAATAGCACCAGCCCTACCGACATCGTAAAACCACTGCGCTTCACGCCACAAATCTACTGTCGCAACTACGCTGCATCACAATGGCAGTTCAATCAGTTCTTCAAAGCACTCTCCAGCATCCCGAAGGATGTCACCATCTATTACACTGGTGGCGGCGTATGGTCGATGCCCAACAACTACGATCTGAATACTGTACAGTATCAGTTCGGACGTAACGTCATTTGGTGGTGGAACTACCCATGCAACGACAACGGCAGCGGACCAAGCGAGATATACCCGCTCGATATGCGCTCCAACTTCTTCGACATGCCGAACGTAGACAACAACGCACGCCTGGAAACCGAGTTAACAGCAAGCAATCAGGGCATCCTCTGCAACCCTATGGAGCAGGGATCGGCAGCACGCACCGCTGTATTCTCGGCAGGCGACTACAGTTGGAACAACCGCGGTTTCGACAACAACGCTTCATGGGAAGCATCGTTCAGAGCCCTCTTTCCAGGTCGCACCGAACTACAGAATGCCTATCGCTTCCTCGCTCCATATCTGAGCAAGAACGACCCAACGGCACTCAACACAGCGATAGAAGCATATAAGCGCGACCCGAAGAACGACCAACTGACTGCGCTGATGACACAGATTGTGGACAACTGCGACGTGCTCACCACTATGGAGCACTCGAAAGTGACGAGCGACAGTCTGCTCTACGTCGACATACGCCCATGGGTACTGCGTCTGCGCGCCATGGCAGCTGCCACAAAGGGCTTCATAGCATCGCAGAAAGCCGACAACATCATAGAGGCATGGGCCGATTACCTGCCCAGCGTGAAACTTGCAAACACGCTCACCTCGTCGCCCGACTACATGACAAACCACATGTCGGGTTTTGGTAGCGACGGAATCAGCACCGACCAGCGACTCACTCACGCCTCATGGCGCTACCTCACACCCTTTGTTACCACCTACCTCAGCAAGCACGTATCCAATCAACTCTTCCCTACCACAACCAATAAGAACACCGTCCTGACCAACGCCGAGAGCACACAACTCAACCTGAGCCAGAGCGACGAGTGTATATCACTAAAGGGATCAGCTATGCTCCCCGAAGGCGGCTACGCCGGTATAGCACTTGCCCAGCCCGTGCAGCTCAAACAGATAACCATTGCCTCTAAACTCTTCGCCGATACCGACTATAAGTTCATGTATAGCACCGACGGCAAGACATGGAATGAGATGGAGACAAATAACGTTACAACCGACGAGTACGTACACTACATAGTGGTGCTCAACGTGAGCAACAAACAGAAAAACCTGACGCTCGACGCAGCATCCGTACAACTCTTCGTCTACAACAACACGCCAGAGGAAGTGAGAAGCATAACTCCACCAGCCTACAACTATTGGAACAACCACACGGCACAACTGATGACCGACGGCGATTACACCACCTATACCTGCCAGAACCGCGACATGGTGGTAGGTGACACCTATACACTCGAACTCTACGAACCAACAACTATAGAGAACGTACGCATCTGCATGGGCACCACCAACGGCGATTATCCCAAGACAGCACTCCTCAGTGTGTCGACAGACAACCACAACTGGACCGACCTCACCGTCAAGGGAACTCAAACACGTGAGTACGACATGTCGCTACAGCAGAACTTCTATGTGGCTACAGAGCCAGAGGCAGGCACCGACGTGATGGCACTCGACTTTGTGCCCACCGACCACAACTTCAACCCGATAAAAATAGAAGCAAAATACGTACGCCTGAAGATTACAGCCATCTGGGGACAACCCAAGTGGATGCGCCTGCACGAGATAGAAATCAACGGACTACCTGCACCGGTACTCACACCGATGAGCAACGCTGAGGGCAATAATGTAGAGGCAGCAACCGATGCCGACGCCACCACCTTCACCAGCACCAACCTCCCTACAACCGCCGACGGCAGCAAGTTCGTATATCGCTTCCTCAACGCGGCAAAAGCCAAGAGCCTCACACTCTTCTGCGACGACACAACGATGCAAAACGCAACCTACTCGCTCACACAGAACGGCAACACATGGAAGCCCATTACTCCTGAAAGCAAAAACGGTGTAGTGACATTCAGCTTCGATACCAACACAAAGCCGGTAGCTCTACAGATAGCATGGACGGGCAACACAACACCAGCCATCTACGAAGCTATAGAAGATGCCGACGAGAGTGCGGGCAAACCCGTTATAACCGACGTTCACACCATAGCTGACAATAGCAATAAGGCAGTAGTGCTCACCCTGGAGAACGGTGCTCTCATCGCACGCTCCGACATAGGTATCAACACCATACATATCAGTACCATCAACGGACGCAACATATTTAGTCAGCAGCTCAGTGGAAAACGCGAAGCATACATACCTGTATTTACTACCAACACGCAAGCGGTAGTGGTAAATATAAAACTAACAAACGGCAAGAGCACCACATATAAACTCATAAACAAGTAGAAAAACAAAAAGGTGTGTGTGTTTCAAAATGCCACTTTTATACAAAATTAACCCTTGTAATGCACATGCAAAAGGGTTTTTATTTAATTTTGCAACAAAATACTTACGACTATGAAGAAATTATTACTTGCAACACTGCTTTTGCTTGGTATCGTTACCACAGCAAGCGCACAGCTGCCGAAAGTGATGCTTAAGAGCATCGACGGCAAGTCAGTGTCTACCGACACACTCTCAAACAACGGCAAGCCGTTCATCATCGACTTCTTTGCTACATGGTGCAAGCCTTGCAACCGCGAGCTCACAGCCATCAGCGAGGTGTATGAGGAGTGGCAGGAGGAGACTGGCGTGAAGGTAATAGCCGTATCTATCGACCAGGCTCAGAATATTAACAAGGTGAAGCCACTCGTTGACAACCACGGCTGGCAGTACGAGGTGCTCCTCGACCCGAATAGCGACTTCAAGCGCGCACTCGGCATTCAGACCATCCCTTACGTAATCGTATGCGACGGCAACGGCAAGATTGTGTCTAAGCACAACGGCTATACCGAGGGCGCTGAGGAAGAGCTCATCGAGGAAGTACGCAAGCTTGTGAACAAGTAAACGAGTTGATATGTTGACATGTTGACGAGTTCGCAGTTATCACTCTCACCGACAACCCTAACAACATTAATATGAACAAAAAGCTTACGCTCGCTCTCGCTGCCCTCACTCTGTCGGCAGCCACAGCGAGCGCACAAACAATAAAGGTCGCTAAGGACTACGACGTACATATTACGGGTAGCTTGCAGACCGACTTCCTCGTTCCGCAGGAAGACAACAAGATTGGTACGGGAACCTATGACGATAAAGTGCTCAACAACACCTACGCCGAGGTTCACGCCCTCTCCAAGTATGTAGACGCCGGTGTGCGTCTCGAATATCTCGACCATCCGCTCCCAGGCTTTGACAAGGACTTCAAAGGCTGGGGTGTGCCGTTTTATTACATCAAGGGCAAGATGAAGAATGCCGAACTCACACTCGGTAACTTCTACGAGCAGTTCGGCTCGGGCTTCATCCTCCGCACATACGAGGAGCGTTCGCTCGGCATCGACAACTCGCTACTCGGTGGCCGCGTAATGGTGCGCCCGTTCAAGGGCGTGCAGGCAAAGGTGATTGCAGGCACACAGCGTCGCTACTGGGACACACAGTCGCTCATCGGTGGTGCCGACCTCGAACTCAGCGTGTCTGAGTGGTCGCAGAAGATGCAGCAGTCGGGCACGAACCTCACGCTCGGTGCATCATGGGTTGTAAACCACCAGCACCAGAAGGAGGACATCTACGCCGACGCAACGCACAAGTTGCGCTTCGTTGAGAACACCAACGCTTTCGACGTGCGTGCCAACTTCCAAAAGGGCGGCTTCAGCGTGCTCGGCGAGTATGCACAGAAGACCGAAGACCCTACGTTCGACAAGAACTTCCCGTATATCTACCGCAAGGGCTACGTGACGATGCTCTCTACGTCCTACTCGCAGCGCGGCATGAGTATCCTCTTGCAGGCAAAGCGTTCGGACAACATGAACTTCCGATCACGCCGCACAGAAAGCGGTACGGCAGGCTTCATCAACCACCTGCCGGCGTTCGCCATGCAGCAGACATACGCCTTAGCTTCGCTCTATCCTTACGCCACACAGCCTAACGGTGAGTGGGCATATCAGGCAGAGCTCGGCTACAAGTTCAACCGCAAGACATTCCTCGGCGGCAAGTATGGTACAAGCGTGAAGCTCAACTTCTCGCATATCCGCGCCATCGAGAAGAACGTACACAACGGTGGCACACCGGGCACCGACGGATACGGCTCGCCTTTCTGGAAGAGCGGCGAGAAGTACTACCAGGACATCAACGTGCAGATTGAGAAGAAGCTCACCAAAGACTTCAAACTCAACCTCATGTATATGAACCAGTATTACAACAAGACCGTTGTTGAGGGCGAGGGCGGCATGATTCATTCTGACATCTTCGTGGCAGAAGGCAAGTACCGCTTCAACAAGAAGATCACACTGCGCGGCGAGGCTCAGTATCTGAACACAAAGGACGACCAGGGCGACTGGTGGTTCGGTCTGCTCGAGCTTTCTGTTCTGCCTAACTTCATGTTCACCATCAGCGACCAGTATAACGGTGCGGAGCACTACTATACATCTACCGGCTCCATTGACGAGACAAAGGGCACACATGCCGAGCACTACATCAACGGCTCCGTAACCTTCACTCACGGTGCACACCGTCTGCAGGTGGGCTACGGCAAGACACGCGCAGGCTACAACTGCTCGGGTGGCGTATGCCGCTACGTGCCGGCAAGCAAGGGTGTAACAGTATCTTACAACTATAACTTCTAAAGCCACTATTATGAAACTGAAGAATATATTGTTAGGCGCAGCAAGCGCCATCGCCATTTTCGCAACAGTGGCATGTCAGGAAGTCGATCCCAACGACCGACTCATCTATGTGAAGCCGGCTGAGGTGGGACGCGCAGTGCTCATCGAGGACTACACCGGCCAGGAGTGTATCAACTGCCCTAACGGCACAAACGCCATCAACAATATCGTTGAGACTTACGGCGAGAAGAACGTTATCGCAGTGGGCATACACAGCGGTCCGCTCGCATCAAAGGGCAAGACCTCGTTGGCAACCGAAATAGGCGATGAGTACTACAAGCACTGGGACAGCCAGAGCAAACTCGGACAGCCGTGGGCGCTCTTCAACCGCGCCACAGCTCCTAACCAGGACTATAACACATGGGCAAAATACGTAGGTGTGCTCATCTCGAAGAAGGCTACGCTCTCGCTCAGCGTCAACAACGTTTACGACGCCGCGTCGCGCAAGCTCACCATCGACGTAAAGGCTTTCGGCACCGACGGCACAACAACAGGCAAGCTGCAGGTGTGGCTCATTGAGGACGGTATCGTGGCTAAACAGAAGATGCCCAATGGCAAAATCAACAAAGAGTATGTACACAACCACGTATTCCGCGATGTTGCCAACGGCACTTGGGGCGAGGACGTAACCGTGAACGAGGGCGAGACCACAGAAAAGCAGTACGACTACACGCTGCCTGAGAAGTGGAACGCTGAGAAGGTGTCGGTAGTGGCTTTCGTTTACGACAACAACGAGGTACAGCAGGTTACTAAGAAGGCTGTCTTCGCAGAAACCGCTGCCGAATAGCATTTTTTGAGACTGTGTACATGCGTCGGTCGCACACACAGCCTCATACTTCTTTCAATACAGTATTACCCCTAAACGCTAATTTTAAAATAGAATCATATGAAGAAAATCTTTACACTTTGTGTTGCTCTTTTCGCTGCAGTGTCAATGTTTGCGCAGGAGACTAAGGGCATGTTTGAATTCGCTACAGCAGACGGTACAGTTGTGCCAAGCGGATCGGTTATAACAAAATCGGACGTTGAAGACCACACAGATCCTGAAGAAGGAGTAGACAACATGCAGATCCCGACAGGTCTGTGGATTAAACCCATAAAGACTGAGCTGAACGGAGAGAAGCTCTGCGTCAAGCTGCGTGTTGACGTAGAAAAGATTGACCACGGCAGCATCGCCTTCTGTCTGCTTGGCAACTGTAGCAGCGCAGTGCGTGAAGGAACATACGAATCTAACGGCGGTTTCGTAGACAAGCTCGACGATCTTCAGACCGAATGGATGATCGGCACCGACGAAGAAACCGATAAGGCAAAGTACGGTGAGGCAACAGCCAAGCTCACATTGGTAGTTTGCCGCAAGGTCTCTCTGGGCAAGGACGGTTTCGGCGTAGAGCATTTCGGCTTTGAGAATGTCGGCGAGAGCTCAACCGTAACAGTAAAGTTCGTGTATAACGAGAAGTCTACCGGCATCAACGGCATCAGCAACGCAAACGCTACAGTCGTAGCACGCTATGCTGCCGACGGCACACGTCTCTCTGCTCCACAGAAGGGCTTGAACATTGTGAAGCTCTCTAACGGCAATACTGTGAAATACATCAAATAAAAAAATAAGTTTTACATTTTTCAGAAAGGGAAATCATTATGAAGAAAATCTTGCTTTCTGCTTTTGCGATGCTGTTAGCAGTGACTGCTAATGCGCAAAACTTCACCGTAGAAAAGTTACAGAGCCCGCCCGGTGTTCAGACAGAGGCTTTCGGTGCACACCAGGCTCCTGCAAAGGCAAACCTTGCAGCCAACCAGCGACTCGTAGGCTACTTCAACACTGACGATTGCGACAACTACTTAGGTGCAACATCTATCACCGGCAACAACAAGGTAGCCATAGTGCTTACAGCAAACGACCTCGTTCCCTATTACGGCAAGAAGATTGTCGGTGTGCGCTTCAACCTGGGACAGGGCGAAACATCTACCGGTGTATTTGTAGAGAATGTGAAGATAAATAATGGTACAATCACTGAAAACACCGCCATTGTAACTTCAGACAAGAGCGTCACATCTGCAGCAGGTGCAAAAAACACAGGCGAATGGCATGAGGTGATGTTCGACAACAAGGTGGAGATTAACTCGTCGTTTGAAGCACTGCTCGTAGGCTACTGCTACAAGCAGAAGAGCAACAACTACCCTATCGGCGTAAACTCTAAGGTTGACGGTCCGTTCTACGTATTTGCCAACATCCCCGCTTCAAATGGCGGCAATGGCGAAAACTGGTATCAGATAAATAGCGATGGCTACGGCCTCTCTATCCAGCTCATCGTGGAGGGCGACTTCGCGCCAAACGCTGTACAGCCTCTCGACTTCGGCAAGTTTATGGTCGTTAAAGGCAAATCAAAGAACATAGCGGTAAGCCTCTTCAATCTCGGTTCAAAGCTCAGCAGCATCGACTACACCATCGCTCTTGACGGCAAGGCAGGCGCTGAGCAGCACCTCGACTTCGGCAAGGACTACGGCGTAGGCGGCACACACACTGTAGAGATTCCGTTCGCAGCAGACTCTAAGATTGGAACAAGCACTGTTACACTCACCGTCACAAAGGTAAACGGCGTAGAGAACGCAAACGCAACAAAGACAGCTACCGGCACACTCTATACAGTAGAAAGAGAGTTCGTGAAGAGATCTGTAGTAGAAGAGGGCACCGGCACTGATTGCGGATACTGTCCAAGAGGTCACGTTGTTATGCATAACATGCATAATCTTTATGGCGACCAGTTCATCGGCATCGCTCTGCACCAGCGTAGCACAACGGACCCGATGTACAACAATTCATACTATTTGGGTTTCAAGAATTTTCCACAATGTATGGTAAACCGTTCAAATGGTTTTTGGGATCCATACGATCAAATGCCAGCAGTGCTCAAGGCTTCTCTGAACGAAATTGCTCTGGCAGAAGTAACCGTAGCCGGTACATTCGCAGATGAGGATACAAAGGTCAACGCAACAGCCTCAGTAGAGTCGTTGGTAGCAGGCGACTACGATATTGCATTCATGCTTACAGCAGATGGTCTAACCGGCAAGACGACCTCATGGAAGCAGCAAAACTACTTCTGCAAGGGACATTCAGGAAATCCATACAGGTCAAAGTCAAGTATGCCTGAGGACATCCAGTTCCTGTGGGATAAGGGTTCATCATATTACGAGACATACAACGATGTGCTCATTGCAAGCTCTTACGTAAGCGACAAAAACAAGGCGACCCTGCCTACACTCGTCGCAAACGGCACAGTAAACTCAGAGTACACACTCAAGATGCCTACAAAAACAAGTCTGAAGAAGGCTCTCAAGCTTGATCAGGTTTATGTTGTTGCAGTGCTTCTCGACAAGAAGACCGGCGCTATCGTCAATGCTGGCAGAGCTCGCGTCACTGGTTCTACCGGTATCGAGGACGTAACAAGTGGCACTGAG
>ENA-UERK01002534-UERK01002534.1-human-gut-metagenome-genome-assembly--contig:-NODE-2534-length-11935-cov-2.970231_pt1 | contig 11935 bp, 6 predicted proteins | sample MGYA00242957_ERZ507957 | MGnify/ENA primary metagenome ERZ507957 (study PRJEB26167, sample SAMN06115538) | human gut metagenome | host: Homo sapiens | place: China:Heilongjiang | collected 2015-11-06... | reverse complement strand
AAGAACCGTACTCATTGGTCTTGCCTTTCTCTCCATCTGCGCCTTCTGGCAGATGTATGACAGCATTATCCCGCTGATCCTGCAGAATACCTTTGGCATAGGGGAGACACTGACAGGAGCCATCATGGCAGCAGACAATGTACTTGCCATTTTCCTTCTGCCTCTTTTCGGGGCACTGTCAGATAAGACAGATACAAGGTTTGGCAGGCGTATGCCGTTTATCGTGACAGGAACTGTGCTGGCAGTGATCTTTTTAATGCTTCTGCCGATTGCAGATCGACAGGTCAATATAGTGCTGTTTATCGTTTCACTTTTTGCCCTGCTGGTTTCCATGGGATTATACAGATCACCTGCAGTTGCACTGATGCCTGACCTGACACCCAATAAGCTGCGAAGCAAGGGCAACGCCATCATCAATCTGATGGGTGCCGTAGGCGGCGTTTACACCCTGATCATGATCAAGCTTCTGGTAGGAAAGGGTGACAGACCGGACTATATGCCGCTGTTTGTCAGCGTGGCAGCACTGATGGTCATTTCCGTAGGAATTCTGGTGATCACGATCTCTGAGAAAAAGATCGAGGCAAAGGTCGCAGCCGAGATCAAAGCCTATGAGGACAGCACCGGGCTTAAGGTAGAGACTGAGGATACGATTGAGGAAGAACAGCTTCTTGAAGCTGAGAAAAACAGCAGTGATGAAAATAAGGGAAAGACAGTGAAAATGCAGATGCCCCCGGAGGTAAAGCGCAGTATGGCATTTCTTCTGACTTCCATTTTCCTCTGGTTTACTGCCTACAATGCCGTAACAACAGCCTTTTCCCGTTATACGAAGGTAGTATGGCACCTGGAAGGAGGCGGCTTTGCTGACTGTCTTATGGTAGCTACGGTGGCAGCGATTTTAAGCTATGTGCCGATCGGAAATCTGGCGGGAAGGATTGGACGGAAGAAAACCATTCTTGTAGGAATCGTACTGATGAGTATCTGTTATTTCGCTGCGATCTTTGTTGGTCAGTATCATGGACTGGTCAATGTGGCCTTCGCCGTGATCGGTATTGGCTGGGCAGCGATCAATGTCAATTCCTATCCCATGATCGTTGAGATGAGTAAAGGCAGTGATATCGGTAAATTTACCGGAACCTATTATACATTTTCCATGGCGGCACAGATCCTGACACCAATCCTTTCCGGATTCCTTCTGGAAAATGTTTCCTACAGGACACTGTTCCCTTATGCGTTTGTGTTCTCAGTGCTTGCTTTTATCACCATGACACAGGTGCGGCACGGGGATGCCAGACCGGATAAAAAGAAAAGTCTGCTTGAAAATTTTGACGTAGATGATTAAGATGGAGTCTGGGACGAAAGTCTTAAGACAGGAAAGGAAAAATCCAATTACAGTAAGATAACTGGACAGCATAAGAAGAATGACAGCAATATATGTGATACTGATTGTGGCAGCCGTGCTGGTGCTGCTGTATTTCCTGATGATCATGCCAAGGCTCACAAGGCAGCAGGACTGGAAGCAATTCCCGAAGGTTTATTATGCACACAGAGGACTGCATGACAATCATACAGAGGCACCGGAAAACTCCATGGCAGCATTTAAAAAGGCTGTAGCAGCAGGATACGGGATCGAACTGGATGTGCAGCTTACCAAGGACAGGATCCCGGTAGTATTTCATGATTTTACCCTTCAGAGGGCGACAGGAAAGTCGGGGAAGGTATGCGAATATACCTACGAAGAGCTGCAGGAATTTCCATTGTTTGAAAGTGAAGAGAGGATCCCCAAATTTGAAAATGTACTGGCAGTAGTAAACGGAAGGGTGCCGCTGATCGTGGAAATCAAGCTGGAGTGGATGGATCTGATGGTCTGCACACTGACGAACCGGGCACTTGCGGATTATAAGGGTCAGTACTGTATCGAGTCCTTTAATCCACTGGCACTGATGTGGTACCGCCGTTACCGGAATGATGTACTGAGAGGCCAGCTTTCTGATGGATTTCTGAAGACAGGGGAGTTTAAAGGACCATTATATTTTATCCTGCAGAATCTGCTCTTAAACTGGATGACCAAGCCGGATTTTGTGGCCTATGACCATAAATATGCAGACGGCCTGTCAAGAAGGCTTTGCAGAAAGTTGTATCATAACATGGCTGTAGCATGGACGATCAAGAGCCAGAAGGAGCTGGAGGAAGCAGAGAAGAGCTTTGATATGTTCATTTTTGATTCCTTTATTCCAAGGAGAAAACGGCCCAAATGAAAACAGGGTAAAGGCAGAGCAGAATTTTGACAGCATATGTCAGATTTGTGCAAATTTAATAAAAAAGAGTGCAAAACACCCTTTTCCATGGTATAATTTACCTATCAATGCAGTCACTGGGGAGCTGCGTATATCCAGCAGCTCTGGTGAACTGTAAATATGGGTGATTAAGGGAGATTACTATGGGAAAATGGGTGTATTCTTTTGAAGAAGGGAACGCAGGCATGCGCAATCTTCTTGGAGGAAAAGGTGCTAATCTGGCAGAGATGACCAATCTTGGCCTGCCGATTCCGCAGGGCTTCACGGTGACGACAGAAGCCTGTACCGATTACTATGCCAGCGGCAGACAGATTTCTGATGAGGTCAGGGAACAGATCTTTGCCGCACTGAGCGAGCTTGAGAAAAAGCAGGGTAAGAAATTCGGAGATACGGAGAATCCGCTGCTTGTATCTGTGCGTTCCGGTGCAAGAGCATCGATGCCTGGTATGATGGACACGATCCTGAACCTTGGACTTACTGATGTGGCAGTAGAGGGCTTCGCAAAGAAGACAGGCAATCCCAGATTTGCCTATGATTCTTACCGCCGTTTTATCCAGATGTTCTCAGATGTTGTTATGGAGATTCCAAAGTCCTATTTTGAGAGAATACTGGATGAGATCAAGGAGGCAAAGGGAGCTAAATTTGATACGGATCTGACAGCAGAGGATTTAAAGCAGGTGATCGTCCGCTTTAAGACTGTCTATGAAGAAAAGATGGGCAGGGCATTTCCGCAGGATCCGGGAGAGCAGCTCATGGAGGCTGTAAAGGCAGTATTCCGTTCCTGGGATAATGAAAGGGCAATTGTTTACCGCAGAATGAACGATATTCCGGGAGACTGGGGTACTGCAGTCAATGTACAGGCCATGGTATTCGGAAACATGGGCAATACCTCTGGAACCGGTGTTGCCTTTACCAGAAATCCTTCCACCGGTGAAAAGGGAATTTACGGCGAGTACCTGATCAATGCACAGGGAGAGGATGTTGTAGCCGGAATCAGAACACCGCAGCCGATCACAAGGCTGGAGCAGGATCTGCCGGAATGCTTTAAGCAGTTTATGGAGATCGCAAACAAGCTGGAAGACCACTACAGAGATATGCAGGATATGGAGTTTACCATCGAAGACGGCAGGCTGTTCTTCCTGCAGACAAGAAATGGAAAGAGAACCGCACAGGCAGCACTTCAGATCGCCTGTGATCTGGTAGATGAAGGAAAGATATCACCTGAGGAAGCAGTTCTTCGAATTGAAGCGAAATCACTGGATCAGCTTCTGCATCCTACCTTTGATGCCGAGGCACTGAAGAAGGGTATTGTGATCGGACAGGCGCTTCCTGCATCTCCCGGTGCGGCAGCAGGAAAGGTGTATTTCACAGCGGCCGAAGCCAAGGCAGCCCATGAAAATGGAGAAAGAGTGGTACTGGTTCGTCTGGAAACTTCACCCGAAGATATCGAAGGAATGCATGCGTCAGAAGGTATTCTGACAGTCCGTGGCGGTATGACAAGCCATGCTGCGGTTGTAGCAAGAGGTATGGGAACCTGCTGTGTATCCGGCTGTGGTGATATCAGTATCAATGAAGAAGATAAGGTATTTGAACTGGGTGGACATACCTATCACGAAGGAGATTACATTTCCCTTGATGGTTCTACCGGTAAGATCTATGACGGTGATATACAGACACGGGAAGCGTCTATCAGTGGCAATTTTGATCGTATGATGAAATGGGCAGATTCCTTCCGGAAGCTGCAGGTAAGAACCAATGCTGATACACCGGCAGATGCTGCCAACGCAGTGAAGTATGGCGCAGAGGGTATCGGACTGTGCCGTACAGAGCATATGTTCTTTGAAGAGGACAGAATTCCCAAGATCAGACAGATGATCCTGTCAAGAACCCTGCAGGAAAGAGAAAAGGCGTTAAATGAGCTGATTCCTTATCAGAAGGGAGATTTCAAGGGCTTATATGAAGCAATGGAAGGAAGACCGGTTACCATCCGTTTTCTGGATCCACCACTTCATGAGTTTGTTCCCACAGAACAGGATGATATCGATGATCTGGCAGTAAAGATGATGATGACTGCGGAAGAAGTACAGGAGATCTGCGATTCCCTGCATGAGTTTAACCCGATGATGGGACACAGAGGCTGCCGTCTCGCAGTAACCTATCCGGAAATCGCAAGAATGCAGACAAGAGCGGTTATGGAGGCTGCAATCGAGGTCAGGGCAGAGAAGGGCTATGATATCGTACCTGAGATCATGATCCCGCTGGTAGGAGACAGGAAGGAACTGAAATTTGTCAAGGATGTTGTGGTAGAAACCGCTGAGGCTGTGAAGAAAGAGAAGAATTCCGATATCCAGTATCACATCGGTACTATGATCGAGATCCCAAGAGCTGCACTCCTTGCCAATGAAATTGCAGAGGAGGCAGAGTTCTTCTCCTTTGGAACCAATGACCTGACACAGATGACCTTTGGCTTCTCCAGAGATGATGCCGGCAAGTTCCTTGGTGATTATTATAAGAACAAGATCTATGAATCTGATCCTTTTGCAAGACTGGACCAGAAGGGGGTAGGACAGCTTGTTCAGATGGCAGCCGAGAAGGGCAGAAGTACCAGACCTGATATCAAGCTTGGTATCTGCGGTGAGCATGGGGGAGATCCTTCTTCCATCGAGTTCTGCCATAAGGTTGGACTTACCTATGTATCCTGTTCACCTTACCGTGTGCCGATAGCCAGACTTGCAGCGGCGCAGGCAGCTATTAAACAAAAGTAGGCTATCGTCCCGTCAGTGGAAAACTGAATAGACCTATCGTATGTACGGTGAGGATGCTCGTCATCCTCACCGTATTCTTTTATCTCTACGCTGGCTTTTCCTTTTCTTCCCTCAATAGCGCCGATAATGGCGTGGTTTTTATTCGGTGCGAAGTTCAGATCCAAACGGGAATGACCGTTAGCAATGGGAGTGATGCGGCATACGAATTTCTCAATTATATTGCTGTCGATGCATCATCATTTATGGGGATTACTCCCGATATACAAGCAAGCCGCGGCACGATTTTATTCACGAAAGCAACAAGGGGAAGAACGTAATTTTCTCAGCGGCAGAGAATGAAGCGGCTGATATGTGACACGATCGCTTCCGGTCTGCCGAATACGCCTTCCGATGTGCTTTGGACGTGCGTATGTATGTGCCACAAAGCGAGCCGTCCGGCCGCCTGAATTCGGCGCTTTATGTCACCGCGTTCCAAGCGAGAGTTGATTTCCTTACACGGGTTAAATTAGCCGGCGTGACCTTTTCAGTCACGCCGGCTGCATTTTTAATTGTCTCACGGACGCCGCCTCAACCGGCGGGGGTGATTTTATTTCAGTTGCCTTGCCCGGGCAAATTTGCTCAGGGGCTCCTCGTGCAGGCTGTAGCGGCGGCAGAGCGCTTCGGCAAGGACCTGCATCGCGGCAGGGGAACCGCCGCAGAGCTCCAGCTCTACCTCGGTGAAAGGCAGCTCCTGCATGCTTCCGCGCAGGACGCCGTGGTCTCCGGCCAGTTCGGCACTACTGCCGTCCGGGAAACGCAGCAGTGCCGCACGGCGCAGGAACGCCGCCCCGCAGACGGGAACCAGTCCTGCGGCACAGAGCGAGGGGAGTTCCGCGGGCGCGCCGGATCTTACCAGTGCTTGCACTGCTTCGCGATTCATGCAGGCTGCGGCAATTTCCCATTCGCCGCGCAAATGATCCTCCAGCGGGACTTTCACGCAGACGACACTGTTCCCGTTCTCGCAGCGGCGGCGCAGCATCCATTTACGAGTGGAGAGCGCGCGGGAGGGGGTGTCGTAATACGTCGTTTCCATTTTGATTTCTCTCCATGGGCTGCAGAGCGCCGCGACTTCATGGTCTGCCAAAATTTCTGCAAGCTGCGCCGGATCCCGGACCGCCAGCTTGAATTCCAGTTCCTGTCCCATTGCTTCCTCCAGTCAAATGATACCACAATCATATCATTGTCGTTCCGGCGCGTCAACCGGCTTTCTTCTGTGCAGAGAATTTCTTCAGAGGTTCCGTTGCAATTTCCGCGCGAAGAGCGGTTTCTCGACAGATTTACCCCAATGCTCCGTGCTAAGATGGTACATGTACAATACAGATACGATGAGGTGAATCGCATGAAGGAAAATGGGGCACCCAGACTCCTGCCGAAGCGGCGGACCGCCAGCTTTTTTCTGGCTGGCTGGGGCGCGCTGCTGCGCGACTGCGTTCTGTTCTGTCTGGCAGGCTTCCTGCTCTCCGGCGCGCGCATTGCCGGGCGTCTGATCCCGCTCGCGGCCTGCCTTGCCGCCGCGCTGCCGGCGGGCTTTCGGACGCTGTTCGCGGCAGTCAGGGCGGCGGGCGGTTATCTCCTGTTCGGAGAGGGCGCGGCCAGCGCGGAGCTTGTGGCGATGACGGTTCTGATGCTGGCCTCCACAGCGGTCTTTCAGGGCACGGAGCTTCCGGCACGGAGATGGTTTTTCCCGGTCATCGGCGGCGCTGTGGCCGCCGTTCTGGGTGCGGTCTTTTTTTTGAGCGACCCGGGGACGGAGAAGCTGTGTACATGGGTACTCAAGACATCAGTCACGGCCATCGGCACGCTGACGCTGCGGAGCGCGATGCAGGGCGACCGGCGAGGGAAGCTGCTCTTCGCCTCGGCTCTGCTGGCCGGCCTTGGCGGGCTGCCGCTGCCCGTAAATGCCGGGCTGCTCGGCGCGGCCGCTCTGACGCTCTGTGTACCGGAACTGACGGCAGTTACGGCTTTTGGTCTGGCGCTCGACCTGAGCGGAAGCGGCTGCGCCTGCGCAGCGCTGCTTCTTCCGGCGGCGGTCTGGCACTTTACGCGGTTGCGTAGGCCTGCTTTACGCGCCGGAACAGGAATTCTCCTCACCGGTGCGGTGACGGCGCTCTGCGGCGCGGGCAGCACGGCAAATCTGCTGGGAATCGCGCTGGGCTATGCGGTCGGGTGGCTTCTGATTCGGACGGGGCTGCCAAGCCCATCCTTTGCGGCGACGGCAAGGGAGCGCGCAGCACAGTCTCTGGGCGACGCGGCGGAGGTCATAGACGCGCTGCGCGGCCAGATGGATGCGAGCGGTCAGCCGCACCCAGCGCAGAGCGAGGCCGACAGCGTCTACGACGGTGCGGCCGACCGCGTGTGCCGGTGCTGTTCCAAATTTCATCGCTGCTGGGAACACGCTGCGGATCAGACCTACTATGCACTGACCGGCGCAGCAAAGACGATCCTGGAGCGCGGCGTAGCGACACCGGAGGATTTTCCGGAGAGCTTCCGGGAAAGCTGCTGCCATCTGGACGGGTTTCTCACTGCGGTCAATCAGGAACTGGAGGGAATGCTCTACCGCCGCCGCTATCGGATGCAGATGCAGGAGGCGCAGCAGGTGGTGTCGCAGGAGTTTTCCTGCGTTGCGGAATTCCTGCGAGATCGCCAGGAGGAGATCCACGAGCCGGAACACGGCCGGGGGGCTTACGCGCCCGTAACGGGTGTCAGCACGGCGCGCAAACGCGGAAACCTTGCCAATGGGGAAAGTGGAGTGTGGCCTGCCGGGCCGCGCGCGGACTACAATGTGCTGCTCTGTGACGGCATGGGCAGCGGGCGCGAAGCCGCGGCGCTCAGCAGCGAAACGGTGCATTTCCTGAAAAAGCTGCTCTATGCCGGGATGGGGCCGGAGAATGCCTTGCAGGTTCTCAACGGCGCCTTTCTCCTGCGCGGAAACGGCTGCTTTGCAACGGTCGATCTGGTGCGCGTCGATCTGGCAAGCGGCGAAGCGGAGCTTCTGAAATGGGGCGGCGCGCCCTCTTATCTCCGTGAAAACGAACGGCTGGTCAAAAAAATGGGGGCAGCCGCACTGCCGCCGGGCGTGGGTGTGGGAGGGGGCCACGCGCCGGAGCAGTACAAGCTGTCCCTGCGGAACGGAGAAATGCTGATTCTTTTGAGCGATGGGGCAGGAGGGGAGGAAACGGAGGGGATCATCGCTGGCTTCAGCGGGGACTCACCGCGGGAACTGGCGGCGCTGCTGATTGCAGGCGCTGCGGCGATAGATGATATGACGGCGGTGGTGCTTTCTCTGCGTCCCCATGCTTACTAAAGACAAAATACCATATATTGTGCGAAGAATTTGTCGAAATACAAGATGCGGGAAAAGAAATTGTCTTGCCTTTCCGAAATTTTGCTGTTATAGTAAAAAACGGAGGGATGCAATGTGTCTGTGGAAGGAATTTTGCTCCGCCGGGAGCGGCTGCACCTCGGCTGGAGTCAGGAAGGTTTATGCAAAGGGATCTGTGCGGTGTCGTACCTCTCCAAGATCGAGCAAGGACGCGCTGCGGCCTCCGAGGAGATCGTGCGGCAGCTTTTTGCGCGGATAGGGATCACATGGCAGGGCGCGCCGCAGACGCTTGCGCCCCTGCGCGCGCAGGTGGAAGCGGCCTATGATGCGCTGTTTTCCTTCCGAATGGAAGAGTTTCAGGGAAGCGTGAAGGCACTGGAGCCTCAGGAGGCGCTTCTGCGCTACAGCCCGTTTGCATTGGACGCGATGCTGCTGACAGCTCTGTCACAGCAGCCGCACGAAGCTCTGCCGCAGGAGCTGGAGGCCTGCATGGATGCGCGTCAGCTTGCGCTCCAGCGTGCGCTGCAAAACCGGTTTTCGGAAGCCATCGCGCTCTATCCGCGGGCGTATTTCTACTACCTCGCCGGGGATGCCGCCTCGGAGCACGGCAGAGATTATCCGGCGGCGCTGGAGCTGTTTCAGACCGGCTTTGAGCTTGCGGCCAAAGAGGGCAGCGCCCATCTGATGCTCTTCTGCCGCGCACTGGCGGGAAACTGCTACTGCAATATGCTTGATGTACCGAATATGCTCGCGCAGTATGAGGTGGCGCAGCGGCTGGCAAAAGCGCTGGGCGACGAGGAAATATTGGAGACCATCCGTTACAATACAGCGGCGGTCCGACTGGAAACGGGCGAGTATGCCGAAGCCTACGCTTACTACGCCGGGTGCGCACAGCCGTCGGTGATGACGCTGCACAAGCTGGCGATCTGCTGCGAAAAACTCGGCAGGCGTGAGGAGGCACTGGCTGCGCTCGACCGTGCGGAGCAGATGGAGAGCTTCTCGCCGGACACGTCGACAGCCCGCCGCCTTTGCGCGCTGGTGCGGATGCGGCTGGAAAATCCGGAGTATCTGCACGATCCGGCCTACGGAGAGGCACTGCTGGCGGTGTTCGCCGAATGCCGGGAGCGCCTGCCGATCGGCTATGCTTCCTTCCATCTGCCATGGGTGCTGGAATGGTACACGGCTGCGCGGCAGTACAAGCAGGCATATGAGCTCCTGCGGACTTTCCCAAAAACGCTGATCGTATAGACTTAAAGCAGGTATATGAGGGATGATTTTCCCATATATACCTGCTTTTTATTCTCTGAATCCTCTGCTAGAATATAGCTGAGGTGATCAGATGAAAAACAGACTCTGGACGAGAAACTACACGCTCCTGATGACGGCGACAACGCTCGGCTGCATCGGAGGAATCGCGGGCGGGTACGCACTGTCGCTTCTGGTGTTCGACGAAACCAGAAGCACGCTGGCCTCTGCCATCGTGCTGGCGATCCAGATCGTGCCGGGCTTTTTGATGCCGCTCCTTCTGGCTCCGTGGATGGACCGGATGCCGCGCAAGCCCTTCCTGGTGGGCGGGGACGTACTGAACGGCGTTTTGTATGCCGGGGCGGGGGTGTACCTGCTGCTGTTCCGATTCTCCTACGTTGGTTATCTGTGTTTTTCTCTGCTGCTGGCGACGCTGTCGTCCTTTGATCAGCTTGCTTACAACAGCATCTACCCCAAGCTGATTCCGGTGGGGATGGAACAAAAGGGCTACGCGGTGTCCTCCATGCTCTATCCCGTGGTGCAGGTGCTCATGATGCCGGCGGCTGCCGCACTGTATGAGCTTCTGGGCGTGGGGCTGCTTCTGATCGGGCAGGGGGTGCTGTCGCTTCTTGCCGCGCTCGTTGAAAGCCGTATCCGTCTCCATGAGGAAAGGCGACTGCCGGAAAAGCGCTACACCCTCCGCCTCTGGTGGGAGGACATCCGTGAGGTGGGGCGGTATTTCAGAAAGGAAAAGGGGCTGCGCAGCATTTACGCCTATATGGCGGTGACGAACGGCGTCTCCTATGGCTATGGGCCGGTGATCACCGCCTTTTTCCGGACGGCGCCCGGCCTGAGCATGGTGCTGTATTCCTTTTTCTCCGTTGCGGAATTTGCCGGACGGACGGTCGCGGGATTGTTGCAATACACGGTGAAGATTCCGGCCAAGCGGCGCTTTGCGATGATCTTTGGGGTGTATCAGGTCTACGAAACGATGGATATGTGCCTGCTGTGGCTGCCGTATCCCCTGATGCTGGTCAACCGCGCGATCTGCGGCTTTCTCGGCACGAACAGCGCGACCATGCGGCAGGCGGCGGTACAGCAGTACATTCCGGAGGAAATGCGCTCGCGCGTGAATTCCTTCTTCGACATGGAGCTGACGCTGGCGGCGAGCGTGCTGTCCCTGCTGGTGGGCGCGCTGGGCGAGGTGTTGGATTACCGGCTGTGCGTGACGATCTGCGGCGCGGTCGCAATGACGGCCTGCTGGCTTATCGTCTGGCGCGGCAGGCGGGAGGTCCGGCCGGTGCTTGAATATGAAAGGTCACAAAAAACCGGGGCGTGAGAACCACGCCCCGGTTTGACTATTTACACATTGAACAGGAAGTTGACGATGTCGCCGTCCTTCATGACGTATTCCTTGCCCTCGCTGCGGACAAGACCCTTTGCCTTGGCGGCGGCCATGCTGCCGCAGGCTTTCATATCCTCAAAGGCGATGACCTCCGCGCGGATGAAGCCGCGCTCAAAGTCACTGTGGATCTTGCCGGCGGCCTGCGGTGCGCGGGTGCCCTTTTTGATCGTCCAGGCGCGGCATTCGTCGCTGCCGGCGGTCAGGAAGGAGATCAGACCCAGAAGATCATAGCTGCACTTGATCAGGCGGTCAAGGCCGGACTGCTTCAGGCCAAGCTCTTCCATGAACATTGTCTTTTCCTCCGGGTCATCCAGTTCCGCGATGTCCGCCTCCAGCTTGGCGCAGATGGGAAGCACCAGCGAGCCCTCGGCGTCCGCAAGCTGCTTGACCTGCTGGAAGTAGGGAACGCTCTCCGGTTCGTTCACGTCATTTTCGGAGATGTTCGCGGCATAGATCGTCTTTTTGAGCGTCAGAAGATCGGAGGTGGCGATCAGTGCGCGGTCGTCGTCGGAGCACTCAAAGGTGCGCGCCAGCTTGCCCTCGTTCAAATGCTCCAGCAGCGCGGTAAAGACCTCCGCCTCCCGCAGAAAGCGCTTGTCGCCGCCCTTGGCGGCCTTCTGCGCCTTGTCCACGCGGCGTTCGCACATTTCCGCGTCCGCGAGGATCAGCTCCAGATTGATGATGTCGATGTCGCGCAGGGGGTCGGTGCTGCCTTCCACGTGGGTGACGTTGCTGTCGTCAAAGCAGCGCACGACATGGATGATCGCATCGGTCGTGCGGATGTTGGAAAGAAACTTGTTGCCCAGACCCTCGCCCTTGGACGCGCCCTTGACAAGGCCGGCGATGTCGACGAACTCAATGACGG
>ENA-UERK01002527-UERK01002527.1-human-gut-metagenome-genome-assembly--contig:-NODE-2527-length-11945-cov-8.870071_pt1 | contig 11945 bp, 5 predicted proteins | sample MGYA00242957_ERZ507957 | MGnify/ENA primary metagenome ERZ507957 (study PRJEB26167, sample SAMN06115538) | human gut metagenome | host: Homo sapiens | place: China:Heilongjiang | collected 2015-11-06... | reverse complement strand
ATATTATATAAATTTGTGAGTATTTTTATAATTATTACTATTAACTAAAAACAGGTTCCTTATGAGAAAAGTCACATTTTTCTTGACCTCGTTGCTTTTGACGGTGTGCTTGTTTACTTCTACGGCAAACACCATCGTCCGCAATGGGGTGACCCTATTAGGGGTTGACCGGGAGGTGATGAGCAAGTCGATTGGCACGACGAGGTTCGTGCAAGCGACCAGCGAGAAGTCGCCTTTACAGGTATCGGTGCCTAAAGCCGCCAAGCGTGCTCCCACGCTGGCGAGTCTTAAAGGCTATTACTACACTACCGACTATGGTACGAGCGTGCCGCTATCAGTAGCGCGTCGCTACATGGTGCAAATCACGCCATTTGCTACCGACTCGGTGGAAATCTTCAACTTGATGGGCGGCCAGCGTGCTGTGAAGGGCGTTTATAATGCCTCAACCGGCGTGATTAAGGTTAAGCCACAGGTTACTTATGTCGACAACAAGTATGGCTCGCTTTATTGTTGTCTCGTCGACCTCGACAAAAAGGTTTATTACTCCGATGCCGAGATTGAATTTAATGTGAGTGCTGATGGCAATATCAGCGTGGGTTCATGGGGTATTTTTGTGCTCAGTGGTGAATATAAGGGAGTGCAGATTGTGAGTAGCAAATCCCGCTTCTACAAAGCCAATGCCATGATTACCGACCACAGCTTGTCGCAAACGGTCGACAGCATGAAGGTACGCACTTATCCAGCTTGCTACACTCGTGAAAGCAAAACTCAAATTGCGGTGCGCAACTTCTACAACTGCGGTTCGGAAGTGGTGATGACTGTGGATAGCACAGGTGCAGTGTATATGCCTCACCAGGTGCTTGCCAAATCGGGCATAACTGAATTCTATAACTACTGTATCTCCAAATATACCAATGCCAGCGACGTAAAGCTGAAGGCATCGGGACTCAATGGCACATTCGCTGCCGACAGCATCACCTTTGGCGCATGGGCTATGTCTCGTAGCACAGTTCGGAGCCAGATTGTGGAATCGCTCGTCAAGAGTGTAATCAAGGTGCCAGATACATTCGCACCATTTACTGCAGCGCTTGGGTTGAACGGCTCTGGTACGGAGGCTGACCCTTATTTGGTTACCAACGCTCAAGACCTTGAAGCGCTTGCCAATGCCGTTAACCATAATGCATCGTACAAAGATGCCAAGGGCAATGTGTTCACAGGCGTTTACTTCAAGCAGACGGCCGACATTGATATGGCATCGGTGCTCAATCACGAGCCTATCGGTGTGGACAAAGTGGCATTCAATGGCCGCTATGATGGACAAAACCACACTATCAGCAACCTCACCCAAGACCGTCGCGATGAGTTCAACGCAGGTTTGTTCGGATCTACAGGTGAAAATGCTGAGGTAATTAACATCAAGTTTGTAAACTCATCGGTGCGCACCAATAAATCGAGGATCGGCACCGTGGTGGGTGAAAACAGCGGCAAGGTGAGCGGCATTACCGTCACTGGCGGTTATGTAGGCTCTGACGCATTCTATAATGGTGGTATTGTGGGTATAAACAATGGCACTGGTGTGGTAGAAAACACAGCATACTCCGGCGCTGTGGAAGGCGAAGGCATGGACGGTGGTGTGGTAGGCGTAAACTACGGCACAGTGAACTCATCATGGAGCGATGCCACAATCAATGTCACTGCCAAGAAGGGTAGTGCTGGTGGCGTTTGCGGTTCGTCATCACGCGCCACTTCATCAATCAACGACTGCTACTTCACCGGCGTAATCACCGACACATACGGTGAAGGCGAAATCGGCGGCATTGTGGGCTACTTCTATTTGGGTACCATCAACCGCTGCTGGAATGGCGGTCAGGTGAATGCCTCATTCACGCAAGCACACACTGGCGCCACTGGTGGTATTGTGGGTCGTGGTATAGGCATTAAGGTGAACGATTCCTACAATTCTGGTATCGTGCGCAGTTATAAGAGCGATGTCGTAGGTGGTTTGGCTGGTAAGTTCGAAATGGGCAAGGCTGGCACTACCACCGAAAGCGATGCGCCCGAATTTAACGGCTGTTTGAATACAGGTATGCTATTCTGCTCTCCATCAGCACAGAACAACGAACTTGCTGGCTCGTTCGAGGGCGATACTGCCATTATCAGTGACACTTACTTCGACGGTCAGGTTTGCTTCAATGGCTCAACCGAGCACAGTCTGCCTACCGCCACCCTCGCATCAGGCGATGCGCCCGAAGGTTTCAACGCTTCGGCGTGGACACTCGCAGCCGGCCGCTATCCACAGTTGGCAAAATGCGCAGCCACAGAAAAGTCGAAACTCGATGCAGTACCATTCACACTTGCTGCTGGCGAAACCGTGAAGCGCCTCAAGAGCGCATTCACTGTGTGCACCGACAATAATGTGAAGTGGCAATTCTTCAACGGAGGCAAGTTGACCTCAACAGGTCATGGCTTGAAACTCAATGGCAACAACGTGACCGTGACTGCCACCGCAGCAGTGAGCGACACCCTCACCGCCACTTTGGGCAACGAGTTCCGTATTTATATCTTAAAGGTGGTTCCCGACGAGTTTGATGGTCAGGGTACTGCCGCAAGTCCTTATCTGATTAAGACCAAGGACGATATCCTCAAAATCAAGAATGCTGTGGATGTGCAGCTTTACGATTACACAGGCGTTTATTTCAAACTTGCCAACGACATTGATATGGGTGGCAAAACCGACTTCTTCGGCTTTAGCGTGCACGGAGTGGACTATGCGTTCAACGGCACCATCGACGGCGACGGCCATGCTATCAAGAATTGGAAAGTGAACCGCAGTTTCGCTGCTGACGGTGGCTATGTCAACGACATGGAATCTGCTATGGCAGGTTTGATGATTTACACTGGTCATAAGTCAGTAATCAAGAATTTGAATATCGCAGCCGATTGCCAAATCGAGGCAGGTAGCTATGTGGCAGGTGTGGCAAGTTATAATGGCGGTCGCATTGAGAATTGCCGCAACTATGCCTCTGTAAAGGCTGTGAAGACAGGCGTGGCTGGCGTTGTGGCTTACAATGCTGAAGGCTCTGCCGTGACTGGTTGCTACAATGCCGGCACAGTGCTCACTGGCCAGTCGGTGGCTGGTGGTGTAGTGGGTGCAAACTTCGGCACCGTTGACTGCTGCCAGAACGATGGCGTGGTGGGCGCTGCTGTGCTCACTTCTTTTGAATCCGACAGCACCAAACTTGAAAATGTGGGTGGTGTGATTGGTGTGAACAATGCCATCGTCACCAACTCGCTCAACCAGGGCTACGTGAGTGGCGGTAACAGCGTGGGTGGCGTGATTGGTTACAACAACTACCGCACCACTAACAAGCAACTGCTCTCAACAGGCGTGGTTTATTCATTTGCAAACCTCGATAAGCTGGGCACCGTATTCGGCAGTTACAATGCCAGCAACACCGTGACCGCAGAGTGCTATTACGATTCACAACTTGCTGGCAAAAACGCTGGCAATGCCCTTGCCGTGGATGGCGTGAGCAAACTCCCAACTGCATCGCTCGTTTCGGGCGAAGCACTCAAGGGACTTGATGCCGAGCAATGGGATTATGTGAAAGGTCAATATCCTGTTTTGAAGGCGTTTGTAAGCGAACCTGCCGCACAATTCAACCGTGGCAACTACATTCTGTTTGCATCTGAAGGAAAAACCGATTCTCGATTCTCGGTGCGCTACGCTTCAGAAGTGGTGGCACAGAAGGGCGTGACTTTCGCGTTGAAGAATGCTAAAAACTTCACCCTTAACGGCACCACTTTGAACATTGCTGCTATCACTGAGGTTGAGCGCGACACGCTCACTTTCACAAGTGGCAACTACACGAAGCAATACCCTCTGTTTGCCGCTCCAAAGATGCTCCCTAATGGCGAAGGCACCAAGGCCAACCCTTGGCGAATTGCATCTGTTGCCGACTGGCAAACTGTGGCACGCTACTCTAAGAACTATGAAGCTTCATTCGACGGCGAATACCTGCTCTTGGTCAACGACCTCGACTTCGGTAGCGACGCCGAAGCATCGCTGATGCTCGTTGACGATGGTGCTACTCGTTTCCAAGGTCATTTCGACGGCAACGGCAAGACTATCGACGGTTTCAAATACTACAACGAAGATCAGAAAACCGGTAGCAACAAGGGCCTGTTCGGACTCGTTGGCGACAATGGCGTGATTGAAAACCTCACTCTTGGCGCAAACAGCTCAATTGGCGGTTACTGGTACATCGGCGGTTTCGCAGGTCGTTCATCAGGCACCATGCGCAACTGTGTGAACCGTGCACAGGTGGCAACGCTGAAGATGGGCTTCGTGGGTGGCTTTGTAGGCACCGCTAATCCTAAGGCGCGCTTCATCAACTGCCGCAACTATGGTATGATTACCTCTGCTAATGGTCAGGCTGGTGGTATCGCTGGCTCTACTGATACCGATGTGGCATTCGATAGCTGCTATAATGCAGGTGCCATTGAAGGTAAATATTCTAATGGCGGTATCGTGGGCTCAAGCAAGGGCAATATTACCAATTCGCTCAATGAGGGCACAGTATATTCAAGCCAAAACTATTCAGGCGGTATCGCAGGCTTCCTGTCAAATGATGCTTGCGGAGTGACCGATTGTGTGAACCGCGCAAAAATCGTGACCAACACCTATGCCGCAGGCGGTATTATCGGCAGTGTTTCTAAAGCCGATGCCATTAAGCGCAATGTGAACTATGGTGAAGTGGAGTCGGGCACATACGGTGCTGGCGGTATCGTAGGTAACTGCGGAGGCACTCCATTCAACCTGCTCGACAGCTGCTACAACTATGCTGTTGTGCTCGCCAAGACAAATGGCGCTGGCGGTATCGTGGGCATCGTGGGTCGTGGCACCGAAGAGGTTCCTACTTTGATTACTAATTGCGCTAACTATGGCGAAGTGATTGCCACTAAGAACAACGCTGGTGGTGTCGTGGGTTCTACTGGCTCTGACGCAAATGTTGTGGCTGACGTGAACTACGGCCATGTAGTAGCCGACTATCAGGCTGGTGGCGTGGTTGGTAACCACTCTGGTAATGTGGTTGGCTGCTACAATGTGGGTAGCGTAGAGGCTCGTTACAATCTTGGTGGCGTGTGTGGCAATAGTGCCTCTGGCGCAATCATCAAAGAGAGTGGCAATGCCGGCGAAGTTTGGTCGTTAGGCACATCTGCTTCCACAGCCTACAATGTAGGTGGTGTGATGGGTACAGGTAAAGCCACCCTCACCAATGTGTTTAATCACGGTTTGGTGCATGGCTACAAGCAAGTGGGCGGCATTATTGGTCTGCCAGTGAAATATTACACTGAAGTGACCAACGCCTACAATACCGGTAATGTGGATTGCGCATCGACTGCCGATTCAGCATCTTGTGGTAATATCTACGGTGGCAAGGACATTGCAAGCACTGTGTACACCAACGTGTACTACGACCGTCAGACCGTTACATCTGTTTACGCCAACGATGCCGACAGCATGGCTCTGCCAACCGTGGCAATCACCACCTTGGACCTCGACAGCACTTGGACCAAGCGCAGCAACTGCTATCCAGTGATGAGCGTGCTCGCCGATACTGCTGTGGTGAAGTTCTACTCGGCCGCTCTCGTGCTCGATTCTCTCGACACACGCAGTCAGGTGTCGAAGGGCTTCTATGTGGGTGTTCCTGAAGGCGTGACCTGGACAGTGTCAAGCAACCTGCTTTTGGGCAACGAAGGTCAAGTGCTCTTGGCAAATGCCAATGGCGGCGAAACTGCCACCTTGAAGGTATCGCTCGACAGCAACGATGCATTTAGCCGTGAATACGAAATCACACTTATGCAGCCAAGTGGCACAGAGCAAATCGATGCAGAGAAGGAAATCGACCACGTTGACTACATCACCGTGAACGGTATGGTGCTCTCTCAACCAACAATGGGTGTAAACATCGTGCGCACCTACTACAAAGACGGCACCACCTCCACTCAAAAAGTGCTCATCAGCCCCAAACGCTGATTCCCGTCCCCCTCACACCGCCCCTTAGGCGGTAAATAAAACCCAGCTGCGGAAGCATCCCCCAGATGCTCCCGCAGCTTTATTTCATCCCTCACCCCAAAGAATTAAACCACAAATCCCACGAATAATTTTTGTTGAATCCGTTGAATCTGTGTGAGCCTTGGTAAATCGGAGCACTCGGAGCACTCAGAGCACTCGGAGCACTCCGACAACCCCACACGCCCTTTCCACCAACCTCTGTGAGATTTCTCACCCACAAAAAAATCAGTGAGATCCGTGGAATCCGTGTGAGCCCCAGTTTCTATCAGAGCAATATCCGTGTGAAGCCTTTTTTTGGGGAATTATTTGCAGTTTGCGGTAGGTTTGATTAATTTTGTATGATAAAATTACTATTATGGACAACAAGGAACTTTTGGAAAAGGTTTCAGAAAATCTGGGACGAAGTAAAGGCGATGTGGCTAAACTGATGGAGGCATTCGCAGAAGTGGTGAAAGCCCGCTGCGGTGCGCTCGACAGCGTGGCTATACCAGGTTTCGGAAATTTTGAGGCTAAAAAGAAGAACGAACGTGTGGTGGTGAACCCCAGTAATGGAAAGCGTATGCTCGTTCCTCCAAAAGTGGTGTTGGCCTTCAAGGTGAGTAACGTGTTGAAAAATCGCTTGAAGTAATTTCGTTGAACTTGAATATTCTGTAACGACATGAACAATAAGGTAACATTTCCCGAACTTGTTGAGCAAGTGGCACAATATGCCAATACTTCAAAGCGCATGAGCGAACTGTTTCTGAAAGAACTGTTTGCCACTATTTCACAGTCGCTTATCGATGGCGAGAGCGTGAAGGTGAAGGGTATTGGCACGTTTAAACTCACCGAAGTGAGTCCTCGAAAAAGCGTGGACGTGAATACGGGCGAAGAAATTGAGATTCCGGGGCATAAGAAACTGTCGTTTGCCCCCGATAAAGATATGGCAGAGGCTATCAATCAGCCTTTTATGCACTTTGAAACTGAAATCCTCGACGATGATGTGACCGACGACCAACTCGCCGCCATCGATGCCGGTGAGCCAACCAAAGCACCAGCCGAGGAAGAAACCGACGACACCGCCGCCACCGAGGCACCAGCTGCTGAAGCACCCGTAGCCGCAGAGGAAGAAGTGGTGATGCCTCCTGTGTTCGTGGCTCCTGTGGAAGAACCTGAGTCAGAGGAAGCAGAAACAGAGGCTGAGGCTCCTGTTGAGCCATCGGAAGAAGTGCCAGCAGAGGCTGAGGCTCCTGCCGAAGTGCCTGTCCAAGAGCCTGCTGACGAGCCGGAAGAAGCCGTTTCGGAAGATGAAGCCGAAATAGAGGAAGAAGCCGAGCCAGAACCAGTAACGGAAGTTGAGCCATCTGCCGTGGCAGAACCTGAAGATGAGGCGGGAGACGCCGAAGCAGAAGGTGAGCCTGATGCAGAATCCGAAATGGTGAGCGAGGAATTGGCTGACGAGCGTGTGGGACAAGAGATTGACAAACGCCGCATCACGCGCCGCTCGCTGTTGGAGGGCTTCGTTGTGGGTGTGGTGACCACGCTGATTGTTACGCTGTTTGCCTATCGTCTGTATTTGATGAAGGGCTACGAGGCTACACCAGCCGACGAGGAACCTTTCGTTGAAAATGTTGCGACCGATTCGGTGCCGGCTTCCGAACAAGCATTAGCCGAAAACTCTACCGAAGCAGATGCCGACAAGCAAAAGGCTGCCGAGGATCAAAAGAAGGCAGATGAAGATAAGAAAAAGGCGGAAGAGGAAAAGAAGAAAGCCGAGGAAGAAAAGCAAAAGGTCGAGGCTGCAAAACCAACCACGGCAAATGTGGCTGCCGGTACCACCGACACCATTAAGCCGGGCACCAACCTCTATCGCATGAGCCGCAAACACTATGGCTCCGATAAATTCTGGGTTTACATCTACGAAGAAAACAAGGCAAAATATCCTAACCCCAACACCATTCCAGTGGGTGCAGTGCTACACATTCCACAACTGGGAAAATACGGCGCAAAAGCAGGCGACCCTGCCAGCATTTCCGCCGCCAAGAAAAAACAAGGCGAAATCTTCAACCACCTAAACAAAAAGAAATAACAACAGCTCACACCGATTCAACAAGATTCAACAAAAAATATTCGTGAAAATTTGTGTTAATTTGTGGTTTAAGAAAACACACACGAATTAGCACAAATTTCCACGAATTTATTTTGTTTAGGGTATTGCGGTTCAGTGGGGAAGCTACTTTTTTAGGGTTACTTTTTCGTAAACGTTGGCGTCGATTACTGCCATGGTGGTGAGGTTTACGATGTCGCGTACCGAGGTGTCGATGCTGGTGAAGTGGATTGGCTTGTTCAAGCCGATTTGGATTGGACCGACGATTTCGGCTGCGCCCATCTCGAGGAGCATCTGGAACACGGTGTTGGCAGCACTCAAGTTAGGGAATATGAGCGTGTTCACATCTTTGCCCACCAGTTTATTGAATGGGAATTGCTTGTCGCGCAGCTGCTTGTTGAGGGCGTATTGCACTTGCATTTCGCCTTCCACCAGTATTTCGGGATAGTCGCGGTGCAAGATGTCGATGGCGTTGTGAATTTCGATAGGGCCGTGTTCGGGGTTTGAGCCGAAGTTGCTGTACGAAACCATAGCCATCACAGGATAGTGCGCGAAATATCTCACAGCGTCGTAGGTGAGGCGTGCGATGTCAACCAGTTCCTCGGTGGAGTTCTCGTGGTTGATAGAAGTGTCGGCAAGGAAGAAAGTGCCACGCTTGGTGTTGAGAATGTGGAGAGTGGCGAAATGCTTGAATCCAGGCTTGATGCCAATCACCTCTTTCGCAATCTTCACAGTGTTGCCGCTGCCGGCGAAAGTGCCAGTGATGAAAGCGTCGGCCTCGCCGGTTTCCACCATCATCATACCGAAATAGTTGCGGTCGTACATCTTTTCGTAGGCTTCGGTAAGGTTGATGCCATCGCGCTGATGCTTATTCATGTGCAACTTGGCATAACGTGCGCGGCGGTGTTCCTCGCGGTCGTGGCGAGGGTTCACGATGGTGATGCCCTTCAGTTCGAGGTCGAGTTTCTTAGCACGCTTTGCAATCATTTCCTCGTTGCCCAGCAAAATAGGGAAGCAGATGCCGCTCTTGTAAGCCTCCACGGCTGCTTGGAGCATATTGTCGGTATTGGCTTGCGCAAACACCACACGCTTTGGCGAGTTCTTCGCCGTGTCGGTAAAGCGGCGGAGCAACTTGTTGTCGTAGCCCAGCACCTTGCGCAGTTCAGAGCGGTAAGCGTCAAGGTCGTCGATAGGACGGCGCGCCACGCCCGAATCCATAGCCGCTTTAGCCACGGCGGTAGATACGGTTTCGATCAAGCGAGGGTCGAGTGCCTTTGGAAGAATGTATTTCGGACCGAATTTCAAGTTGTTCATCTTGTAGGCGGCGTTCACCACAGGTGGCACGTTCTTTTTTGCCAAATCGGCAATAGCGCGCACAGCCGCCAGCTCCATTGCAGAGTTGATTTCGGTGGCAGAGCAGTCGATGGCGCCACGGAAGATGTAGGGGAAGCCCAGCACATTGTTGATTTGGTTGGGATAGTCGCTGCGTCCGGTGGCAAAAATGAGGTCGGAGCGTGAAGCCACGGCCTTGTCGTAGGCGATTTCGGGGTCGGGATTAGCCAGCGCAAACACGATAGGCTTGGCAGCCATCGACTTAATCATTTCGGGCGTAACCACATCTTTCACCGAAAGCCCCAGAAACACATCAGCGCCCACCATAGCCTCTTCAAGCGTGTTGATTTCGCGGTCGGTGGCAAATTCCTTCTTCTGCTCGGTGAGTTTATCGCGGCGATTGGAAATCACGCCACGGCTGTCGCACATCACGATATTTTCCTTCTTCACACCGAGTTGCATATACAGGCGTGTGCAGCAAATGGCGGCAGCACCGGCACCGTTGACCACGAGTTTCACATCTTCGGCTTTTTTGCCTTGAATTTCAAGCGCATTGATGAGTCCTGCGCCAGAGATGATGGCTGTGCCGTGCTGGTCGTCGTGCATCACAGGAATGTCGCATTCCTCCTTCAGGCGACGTTCGATTTCAAAACATTCAGGAGCTTTGATATCCTCAAGGTTGATGCCGCCGAAAGTGGGGGCAATCGCCTTAACAGCAGCGATAAACTTTTCGGGGTCTTTTTCATCGAGTTCAATGTCGAAACTGTCGAGGCCAGCGAAAATCTTAAACAGCAGTGCCTTACCTTCCATTACAGGCTTGCCAGCCAGCGGGCCGATGTCACCCAAACCGAGTACGGCGGTGCAGTTTGAGATTACTGCCACAAGGTTGCCCTTGTTGGTGTATTTATACACATCGTCGGCGTTGTCTTTGATTTCGAGGCAGGGGAATCCCACGCCAGGAGAATATGCGAGAGAAAGGTCGGTTTGAGATTGGTATGGCTTGGTGGGTACCACGCAAATTTTTCCAGGCTTATCATCTAAATGGTGATAGTCGAGGGCCATTTTTTTCGTGATTTTTGACATAATTTTGTAATACTATAATATGTTAATGTTTTCAGATTTTTCGTGTCGTAAAAAGGCACACACAAAGTTAAACTATTTTTTCAGTCAATCCAAAATAGGGCACACCTTGTTAATGAGTTTTAATATTCAAACGATTGCATAAAGAGAAATTAGATGTTAGAGATTGGATTTTTGGGAAGTTAAGACGAGTTTTTGGGAAGTTAAGACGATAGTTTTTAGGGCTGGTTTTTCGTGTAGTGTGGTTGATATTCAAAAAATTAGTGTAAATTTGCAGTGGATTAGGATTAAACGATTTTTCGTTTCGCAAGTCATATTATTGATAGTGGAATTTAAAATTTTGTGACTATGAAAAAAACTTTACTTACTATATTATGTGGCTCATTGTTGATGGGCTCTACCACCAGTTGTGGTTTGGCTGAGTGGGCAGTGATGTCGGACCCCGACGCAAGCAATTCTACTAAGGGAGCCGTGGTGGGTGCCACTTCGGGCGCAAGCGCAGGCTCTTTCATCGGTTCGCTGATGGGCAATGGTTACTACTCAAGCCGCAACAACTCGATTATCGGTGCCGCTGTGGGTGCTGTGGCAGGCGCGGCTATCGGTTCCGCAATCGGTAGCGACATGGACAAAAAAGCTGAGCAAAGGCAGCAAAATGCAAGTGGAAACTACTATGGCGGCGATGAACTGTATGGCACTCAAACGCAATACACCTATCGCACGAGCGCTCCACGCCGTGGCGACAACTGCATCTACTACGCACAAAGCAAAACCAAACTCGACGGTGGCGCAAAGAAGGCACTCGACCGTGTGGCGCGCAAACTCATCAACGACCCAACGGCATGCGCCGAAATCTACGGTTATACCGACAATACCGGCACCTACAATCAGCGATGTCGCCTCTCGGTGGAGCGTGCCCAAGTGGTGAAAGCGTATTTGGTGAAGAAGGGTGTGCCGTCGAATCAAATTTTCTGCAAAGGTATGGCTGACCAGCGTCCGGTGGGCGACAACCGCACCTCCGACGGGCGTGCTCTCAACCGCCGTGTGGAAGTGGTGATTACGCACAATGCCGACAGCGGGAATGACGCTTCGGCAAATGGATGGCACTTCAGCGCACCTCAATCTGGCACGCCACAGTCCTATGGCAACTCTAATGCGATAGAGTGACGAAAGTCGGAGCAATAAAACATGGTTATGTGTGCATGAAGTGGAGAAGTGGAGTTTTTCTGCAGGAATACAAGTTTTTTTGGCCAAAAAACTTGTTTTTTTTTTTTTGAGTAATTTTGGGGCACTGATTAATCTATAAAATCCCTTGTTCGGGCGTAATATCAAGTCCGGCGGCTTCGACAAGTTGCCGGTCTTTCTTCATCA
>ENA-UERK01002526-UERK01002526.1-human-gut-metagenome-genome-assembly--contig:-NODE-2526-length-11947-cov-3.137405_pt1 | contig 11947 bp, 6 predicted proteins | sample MGYA00242957_ERZ507957 | MGnify/ENA primary metagenome ERZ507957 (study PRJEB26167, sample SAMN06115538) | human gut metagenome | host: Homo sapiens | place: China:Heilongjiang | collected 2015-11-06... | reverse complement strand
AAACGTAAGATTCAATTCAGTCTGGTCTATCGAGACATGTTCCAAAGGAGCGGTAAGTTCCAGCCCCGCAAAGACCAGTTGGAGCGTATTGCACCTGTAATCATCAAGATGGGTTGCTTTGCCCGCGTGGAAACAAACGGCGGCGCTTTCGAACAGGTGAATCTCCTTTATGGTGAGAACCCCAACAAGGCCGTGCGTGCCTTCACGAAGCCATTCAACGAAGTGGGCATCAAAACCCACATGCTCGACCGCGGCTTGAACGCGTTGCGCATGTTCCCCGTGCCGGCTGACGTGCGCCGACTCATGTATAAGGTGAAGCATGCCCAGGGTGTCGACATCACGCGCATCTTCTGTGGTTTGAACGACGTTAGAAACATCATTCCTTCCATCCATTATGCCCTCGAAGCTGGCATGACTCCGCAGGCCACGCTCTGCATCACCACCTCGCCAATCCATACAGCTGAATATTACGCCAATATCGCCGACCAACTCATCGAAGCTGGTGCGCCTGAAATCTGCTTGAAGGATATGGCAGGTATTGGTCAGCCAGCCATGCTCGGCAAGCTCACCAAGATGATCAAGGACAAGCATCCTGAAGTCATCATCGAATATCACGGCCACTCAGGTCCGGGCCTCTCAATGGCCAGCATCCTGGAAGTCTGCAAGAACGGTGCAGACGTCATCGACACCGCCATCGAACCGCTCTCGTGGGGTAAGGTTCATCCCGACGTGATCTCCGTGCAGTCGATGTTGAAGCATGCCGGCTTTGACGTGCCTGAAATCAATATGGACGCCTACATGGAGGCCCGCAAGCTCACGCAGGAATTCATCGACGACTTCTTGGGCTACTTCATGAACCCCGCCAACAAACTGATGAGCTCTCTTCTCTTGGGCTGCGGTCTGCCGGGCGGTATGATGGGTTCTATGATGGCCGACTTGACAGGCGTGATGAGTGCCATCAACAGCAACCGTGCCAAGGATGGTCTCGAACCGCTTTCTGAAGACGCACTGCTCGTGAAGCTCTTCAACGAAGTGGCTTATGTATGGCCGCGCGTGGGCTATCCACCCCTCGTGACGCCGTTCTCACAATATGTGAAGAACATCGCCCTCATGAACCTCCTGACCGAGTCAATGCACAAGCCGCGCTACTCTATGATGGACGACAGCATCTGGGGCATGATCCTCGGCAAGAGCGGTAAGTTGCCCGGTGAGGTGGCTCCGGAAATCATCGAATTGGCCAAGGAAAAGGGCTTCGAGTTCACCACGGCCGACCCGCAGAGCTACTATCCCGACGATTTGGCTCGCTTCGAAAAGGAAATGGAAGAAAACGGATGGGAGCGCGGTGAAGACGATGAAGAGCTCTTCGAATTTGCCATGCACGAAACGCAGTATCGCGACTATAAGAACGGTGCAGCCAAGAAGCGCTTCCTGGCCGACTTGCAGGCTACCAAAGACAAGGAAGCATCGAAGGGCATTTCTCCTGAAGAGGCTGCTGCCTTCAAGCACGCCAAGGCCGATGCCATCGTGGCTCCTGAGAGCGGCATCATCCTTTGGGAAATCGGTGGCGACGGCGAGTGCGTGAAGAGCATCGAACCGTTCATCGGCAAGACTTACGCCGAGGGCGACCGCTTCTGCTATCTCGAAAACACTCATGGCCAGATCAACGAACTGCCTGCTGCTTTGGGTGGCAAGCTCGTTGAAATCAACGCCAAGCAGGGTGCCCACGTCAGCAAGGGCGATGTTATCGCCTACATCGAACGCGGCGAATAATCTTGTGTAGAAAAGGATAATCAACGGCAGGGATGGGATATATCTGCATCCTTGCCGTTTTTTTTATCTTCGGGAGAGAAAACAGTGGTTGGTATATATGAAATTTCGTTTATGTCAAAGAAAACAGACTACATACAGTGTAATGAAGCCTTCGTGAAAACATTCGGCGAGGGCGAGGAAATCATTGAAATGCCTTGTGGCGTGCGCGCCCGCAGAATCGCTTCTGGCGAGGGCGACCGTCACCCCAACATCCGCAGTGTGGTGAGCGTACACTATACGGGCCGCCTCATCAACGGTCGTGTTTTTGATGATACGCGCCGCACTGGCATCCCTGCCGCCTGGCAGATTGCCTTGCCACGCATGGTTCCTGGCGACCGATGGGAAATTTGCATCCCTGCCGCCGCTGGCTATGGCGCGTGCAAAGCGGGAGATATTCCTGCCAACTCCACGCTCATCTTCGATGTGGAGTTGCTGAGCATTGCTTGATAAGTAATGGTCGACCTTTACTTATACCCCCCGCCTGACTGGGCCGTTACGGCAGCCCGGTCAGGCGGGGATTCTTTTTTCGGGCAGACGGGATGGCGTGGCCGGCGTTTGGTCAACGATATCTTTCCGCGTTGAAAACAAGAACTACCAATTTGGGGCGTTGGGGAATGCAGCCCCGCAGGCTTTACCCTCCATGTCATCTTTTTTCACTATCTTTGCGGGCTGATATGCGTCCGTTCAGGCAGCATCGGTTTGAGGCTGCCGAGGAGAGGCATGTCAGTGTAATTAAATAATTTATTTTATGTTATCATCACAAACACAGAAAGGCGCAACGCTCACGTTCCGTCATTTCAACCGTAAAGGCTACGCCCTCTTTTCCTGCTTAGGACGCGAGGTGCGTGTCGGCGTGCTCGGCGTGGCAACACTGCTCAGCGCAACGCCACGGTTGATGGCCGCAACGGGTTGTAGCGTTGAGGGAGGCGACACATTGGCGTCGTACCTCGACGACAACGACACGCGTCTCGACGAAGCCGTTGTATCAGCTTCGCGTGCACCTTTGGCAACAGATGTTGTTGCCCGACAAGTGATGACACTCACACGCCGTGATCTCGCGGCGGCGGGTGTCACGAGTATTAACGATGTGCTCAAGTTGGCAGCAGGTGTCGACGTCCGCCAGCGCGGCGGCTTCGGAGTCCAGACCGATCTCAGTGTAGACGGCGGCACTTTCGACCAACTCACCATCTTGGTCAACGGCGTGGCGGTCAACAATCCGCAGTCGGGGCATAATGCCGCCGATTTTCCGCTGAATCTCGACGACATTGAGCGCATAGAAATCCTTCAGGGCGCGGCTTCGCGCGTCTTCGGCAGTCAGGCTTTCTCCGGCGCCGTCAATGTCGTGACGCGGCATGGGGGCAGTCCGCTCTCGCTCTCCGTTCAGGGCGGCAGCTATGGGACACTGTTGGCCGAGGGGCGCACGGCTTGGCAAATCGGTCCGCGCTTCACCACTTCGGCCTCCGTCGGTTACCGCCGTTCCGATGGTGCCGTCAAAAACGGAAGTTTCGATGGCATCAAGGCCTTTTGGCAAGGACATTACGAAGACGAGGCCTTCAAACTCGAAACGCAGGCCGGCATCACGTCGCAAGACTTCGGCGCCAACACCTTCTATTCTGGTGCCTATCCCAACCAGTGGGAAGCCACGCGGCGCTATCTCTTGAGCGCTAAGGCCGAAACGAAGGGACGCGTGCATCTCGCTCCGCAGGTGTCGTGGTTGAGAAATGTTGACCATTATCAACTCATCCATAACACCAACACCGGCGAGAATTTCAACCGCAGCGATGTCTACACCGCAGGCGTCAATGCCTGGACCTCTTGGGCTTTGGGGCGCACCGCTGTCGGAGCGGAACTGCGTGAGGAAGGCATCTACAGCACCAACTTGGGACGCCCGATGGACGCTTCTCAGCATTTTGCCGTGCCGGGTGAAGACGGTATTCTCTACACCAAACACGACAGCCGCACCAACATGAGTTATTTCGTGGAGCACAACGTCGTGTTGCAGCAGTGGACTTTCTCTGCCGGTGTGATGGCGCAGAAGAACACCGCCGCCTCGCGCCATTTCTCCTTCTATCCGGGAGTCGACGTGAGCTACCGTCCCACACAGGGCGTGAAAATCTTCGCTTCGTGGAATAAGTCGATGCGCCTGCCGACATTCACCGACCTCTATTATAAGAGTCCCACCCAGGAAGGCAACGTCGGTTTGCGTCCCGAAGAGAGTTCTTCCTTCCGTCTCGGTGCCTCCTGGAACACGCGCGTTGTGGCGCTTTCCGTTGACGGCCATTTCAATCGTGGCACCAACATGATAGATTGGGTGATGCGTTCTGCCACCGACATCTACCATGCCACATCGTTCAGCCTCGACAATATGGGCTATTCGGCTTCCGTGGCTGTCGACTTCAACCAGTGGCTGGGCAAGCGCCAGCCGCTCTCGCGTTTCACGGCATCCTATGCCTACCTGCACCAGCACCGCCGTGCCGGCGAAGACTATTTCAAGTCAAACTATGCCCTGGAATATCTGCGCCATAAGTTCACAGCCAGTTTGTCCCACCGCATCATTTCCGACCTCTCGGCCCTTTGGACCCTCCGCGTGCAAGACCGCGAGGGAGCCTACCTGCGGTATGAAAACGGCGTTTCGACCGGTGAGCTGCATCCCTATGGCGCTCATGCCTTGCTCGACTGCCGCGTTAGCTGGACGCAGCCCCATTACGATCTATTCGTTGACATGACCAACCTCACGTCCCATCGCTATTACGACCTTGCCAACGTGCGCCAGCCAGGATTTATGTTGATGGGTGGAGTTAAGGTGCGATTGTAGGTCTCTGTTGTTTGGACCAAATATAACGAGGAATGTAAAACGGCACGCTTTTCGCCTCCTGCATTTCTCTTTATTTGGACCAAATATAATAAGGCATAAAGGGGTGTTCCAAACCATTGGAGCGCCCCTGCCTGTCATTTGAAATTAATCATACACATCATCAATAATTTCAAAACACTGCAAATGAAGAAAATCTTACTCTTCTGCACAGCCCTCGTGCTGTGTCTCTCCAGCGCCCGTGCCGACGAAGGCATGTGGTTGCTCAAACTCATGAAGCAGCAGCACCTTGAAGACTCTCTGCGCCGCGCAGGACTTCAGTTGCCGCCAGAGGCGCTTTACAGCGAAACGTCGCCCTCGTTGCGTGAGTGCATCGGCATCTTCGGTCGCGGTTGCACCGGTGAGGTGGTTAGCCCCGATGGTCTCATCCTGACCAACCACCACTGCGGCTTCTCTTACGTTCACGAAATGAGCGGTATCGGCCACGACTACATGAAAGATGGCTACTTTGCCAAGAGCCGTGCCGAAGAACTCCGCACGCCGGAGAGCCTCACTTTCACCTTCGTTGTGCGCATCGTTGATGTGACGGCAGAGGTTGAGGCTGAAGCAGCCAAGCAGAAGGCCGACGACTATACGCGTCAGAGCCAGGCGTTTCTCGAACCTATGGCCAAAAAGTTGCTGAAGAAGAGCGACTTGGCCAAGAAGAAGGGTATGGATGTGCGCATTGTGCCTTATTTCGGCGGCAATCAGTTTTATGCCTTCTTCGAGCAGACCTATAGCGACATCCGCCTCGTGGCCAACCCGCCCTACAACGTGGGCCAGTTTGGCGGCAACAGCGACAACTGGATTTGGCCGCGCCAGAACGCCGACTTCGCCATGTTCCGCATTTACGCCGACAAGAACGGCCAGCCCGCTCCTTACAGCGAGAAGAACGTGCCACTCAAGGTGAAGAAATATCTGCCCATTTCGCTCAAGGGCATCAACGACAAAGACTACACCATGATCATGGGCTTCCCTGGAAGTACGAGCCGATACTTGACGGCTTCTGAAGTGGCTTTGCGCACGCAGCAAATGAACGCCCCCATCGTTTTGGCCGGCAACCCGTTGCTCAACTATTACAAGCAACTCATGGACCAAAGCGACGAGCTTCGTCTCTTGCTCGAAGACGAATATTTCTCATGGGGAAATGCTGTCAAGAACTATGGCGGCATGAACGAAGCCGTTGAGAAAATCCACCTCATCGATCAGAAGAAGGCCGAAGAAGCACAGTTCCGCGCTTTCGCCGCCAAAGCCGGCAAACCAGAATATCTGCATGTCATCGACAGCATCGACCAGCTCTGCAAGACCTTTGGCGACAACGTCCACGATCTCGCTCTCTTCCGCATCACGCTTTCGGAGCAGGAACTTCATTTCCCAACTCGTCTCATCGAAAAATACCGTGAGGCACTCAAGGGCGGCAAGGCCAAGAAAATCGAAGCTGCCAAGGCGGCCATCCTCGCCGCTGCTGGCAACCACGACAAGACAAAGCACGACATCGACTACGGCAAGGTGAAGCTTCTCTTCCCTTATTTCCTCAAGGCCCACAAACTTCCGGCAGTGCCGGCATTCTTGGCCGAGGGACACAACTGGGAGGCAACCATCGACTCTGTCTACAACATGAGCCTCTTCACCAACAGTGCCCGCTTGGCTGAGGCTTTGGCCAAGAACGATGCCGACCTTCTCGAAGCCGACCCATTGGTGCGCGAACAGAAGGCCATTGCAGAATATATTGAGAAATTCTCAGCGCCGATGAAGGAATACAACGCCAAGCGCCGTGCCTTCGACCGTATTTACGTGCGCGGCCTTTGCGAGATGTACGATTGGGCAAAAGCCCCCGATGCCAACTTCACGCTCCGCATGACTTATGGCCACGTGACCGACCTCAAGCCGCGCGATGCCGTTCGCTACGACTGGCGCACCGTGCTCGACGGCATGTTTGAGAAAGAAAGCAAAACGGAGAGCGACTACTTCGTGAACGAGCGTCTGCGCCAGTTCTATGAGAAGAAAGACTTCGGACGCTATGCCCGCGAAGACGGCAAGCTCCCCACGTGCTTCCTCTCCAACAACGACATCACGGGCGGTAACTCCGGTTCTGGCGTGCTCAACGCCAAGGGCGAACTCATCGGTTTGGCCTTCGATGGCAACATCGAGAGCCTCTCAAGCGACCTCAAGTTCAACCCGCAACTCCAGCGTTGCATCAATGTTGACATCCGCTACGTGCTCTTCATTATTGACAAGTTCGGCGGTTCTTCCTATGTCATCGACGAGCTCGATTTGAGATAAGTAATTCTATCATTACTAAGAACAACGAAATAATCCCTCTGAGAAATTTTTCCTCAGGGGGATTATTCGTTTTGACGGCATTCTCGGATTTCATAGGAGAGACGTTCTGGCAGTTTTTGCGGCGAACGGGGAAAGGTCCCACCATTACTTGAAGAAAACCATAAATGATTTTGACAATCTGCCAGTCTTTTGTAATTTTGTGTGGTAGGCAGATGACAGATTTTCTTTAGACAACTAATACCAATCGCCTGCTTTTTTCTGCAACTCCAATAACAAACATTCCATGAAAAAGAACAGCTATTCCGTGCGTGGCGGCTTTTTACGCAACGCGAAACGTGCCCTGCTCACGTTGGCCATTTCCAGCGCAGCCTTGCCAGCCAGTGCCGATGTGTTTCAGCAAATCATCGACAATGTCGTGGCCCGCGAACTCTCCATAAGCAACGTGACATCCTTGGTTGCTTCGGCCAAGACCTATATGAGCAATATGAAAGACGATGGCTCTTGGCCCGATGTCAATTATGCCTCAAAGGCGCAGACCAACTGGCCTGCCATGACGCACCTCAACCGCCTTAAAACCCTTGCCGTGGCTTACGTGTCGCCAGGGAGCGCATTGAAGGGAGACGAGAAACTGTATGCACAGATTGTCAGCGGACTCAATTATTGGTATGCCAAGAAGCCAGTCAGCACCAACTGGTGGTATTGGGAAATCGGGTGGCCGCAGGAGATGGGCGTGATTCTCTGCCTGATGCGCAGTGGCGAGAAGCAGCTTCCTGAATCAACGGAAAAAAACATCCTTGCCTGGCAGAAGAGCATCAGCAAAGGGCCTAATCAAAGCGGGTCGCAAGGTTCTGGTGCCAACAAGATGGACATTGCCCTGCAATGGATTTATCGCACGGCGCTCCAGAAAGACAAACGCAATCTTGATTTCGCCGTCGACCAGTTTTTTCTTCCAGTTAAATTCAATATGGGAGAGGGACTGCAGAGCGACTACAGCTATCTCCAACACGGCATGCAGCTCTATGCCGGTGGCTATGGCGGTTCGGTGCTGACAGCCACCATCAAAGTGGCTTATTATCTTGTCGGCACGTCCTATGCCGAGCAAGGCGACTATCTCGACTATATCAGCGGATTTGTGCGCTACGGCTACCTGCCGAGCGTGCGAGGCCAATACATGTCGTTTAACAACGTCGGGCGCGGTGTGGCCCTTCCAAACGGCATGTTGCGCAGCAGTTTCTCCACGATAACCACTGCTATGGCCGACCTCGACCGCGCACATGCAGAGGAATTTAACGCCGCCACGCTCCGCCTGAAAGGCAGCAAACGGCCGGATTATGGCGTTGCGCCCTTCCACCGCCACTTTTGGCGGGCAGATTACACCGTTCATCAGCGCCCAGGCTACAATATAGATGTGCGCACCGCTTCAACGCGCACTCTCCGTTGCGAAAACGGAAACGGCGCCAACCTCAAGGGCTATTTCTTGACCGAGGGCAGCACGTGGATTGCGCGTACAGGTAAGGAATATGCCGACATCTCCGTCGTTTGGGATTGGGCGCATCTGCCGGGAACAACCGTTCCCGCCGTTTCTGCCATTCCCCAGCCGCGGCAGTGGGGCACGAAGGGGCAGAGCACCTTTACAGGCGGCGTGAGCGACGGCACGTACGGCGTGATGACCTATCAGATGAACAACACCGAATATGCCATCAACACGCAGGCCAAGAAGAGCTGGTTTTTCTTCGACAACGAGGTGGTTTGTCTGGGCAGCGACATCCGTTCGTCGAACGCCAATGCGGTCCACACCACCATCAACCAGTGTCTTTCTTCCGGCCCCGTCTCCTTTGCCGCCAACGACGGCCATTCCTCCGAAACCCTTACTGCCGCTGGGCAGGTGTCGCGCAATGATGTCGCATGGGTGAACCACGACAGCATCTCATACTTTTTCCCGCAGGGCGGTGAAGTCGTTCTTTCCGACACCATACAGAGCGGCACGTGGAAATCCGTGGATTCCGCCTCTGCCAATACGACGATGCAGAAGAAGCGTGTGTTCAAACTCTATCTCAACCACGGAAAGCAACCCTCCGGCGCAACATACGCCTATTATATCGTGCCCAACACCGGCAACATCAGCGATGCCCGCGAACGCATCGACAGTCTTTTGGTCGTGAACACCGATTCCGTTCAGGCCGTGTTCAATCCTTCGCTGGGCATGCTGCAAGCCGTGTTCCATCGCGCCGCCAAACTTAACGTGGGCGAAATGGAAGTGTCGGCAACGGCCCCTTGTGCCGCCCTCTTCCGCGAGGTCAACGCCAAGGAAGTTCGTGCCTTCGTGAGCGACCCTTCCTATGCGTTGGATTCTCTGACCCTCTATGCCAAATTCCCCGCGCTGAAATGCAAAGAACTGAAGTGCAAGTTCAATACAGAAACGATGTACAAAGGCTCAACGTCGGCTTTCGTGGTCAACGAATCGACGCCCGATTCCGTCTACCGTCGCGTTGACACGCTAACACTGAGTGCCTCCGAACTCTCCTTCGACAACTCCACCCTCTCTGCTCAGCTCAAGGCCGCTGTGCTGCCGCTCAATGCCTCGCGTCCGTTGACGAAGTGGGAGAGTTCCAACAACCAGATAGTTCGTGTGGACCAAAATGGCCGTGTCTTGGCCTTGCGCAGTGGTGAAGCCGACGTCAAGGTGTCGGTGGATGATGGCCTTGAGGCAACCTGCCATGTGGTGGTGGCTCCAGGAGTGGCCACTTCGTTTGCAACGGCCGATGCTTATGTTTATGACAAACAAGGGACAACGAATTTCGGTTCCGCGCCAACGCTTGTGGTGCGCAACGACGGCACAAACTATCGCCGTGCGGCCTACGTGCGTTTCCCGCTCGAAGCCCTCGACAGCCTTGACCTAACCGCTGGCAAAGCCGAAGTGAAACTCCTGTTTCAGGTGCTTTCTGGCTCAGAAAAGGTCAGTGAGGTGAAGTGGACGGTTTCCTCGCTCAAGTCGCAAGCGTGGACGGAAAACGCCGTGACATGGAACAATGGCCCTTCAGTGCTTTCGCAGCAGACCACTTCCCCGTGTTTCATCCCGAGCAAGGATTGGACCAGCAATTTTGTGACTTTCGATGTGACGTCCTACGCCTTGTCGCGCTATAAAAGCGGCGCCAAAGACCTCTCGATTTACATCTACCAGAATGCCCGGGCCACGGGTGGAAAGGGTACTTCAGAATTTGCTTCGCGCGAGAATGCCGCAGGATATATCTTCGCGCCGCGCCTGGTTGTTGTTGGGAGCGAGCAAGTCACGGGCATTTCCTCGCCCGCAACAACGGCATCCGCCCCGCATGCCGCCTTGCAAGGCGACATCCTGACAATGCAGACATCGGCCCCCGAAGAAACTCTGCTTTACAATGTTGGCGGCGTTCCTGTCCGTGCCTTTCGTGTGGACCAGCCAGGCATTTGCAGCTATAACGTGGCTACACTCAGCAGAGGCGTCTATTTCCTGAAAATGAAGCACGAAACCATTCGGCTCATCAAGCGTTAAGAAAATATTTCCCCGAAGTCCTTGACAAGTTATCTACCGTCGGCCGCGAGTAGCGCTACCTGCGGCCGGTGGTAGCGCTACCTGCGGCCGCGAGTAGCGCGATTTGCGGCCGACGGCAGATGACATGTCGAGGTTGGCGGAGACACTTTAATCATTACTATATATAGGAATTTATGTACGACAGAAGATATACCCCCGAAAGGATTTTGGAATTAAAGGGGAATGAGATATTTGTCTTTGGTAGCAATCTGGCAGGCGCACATGCTGGCGGTGCCGCACGGCTTGCTTATGAGCGGTTTGGTGCCGTATGGGGCGAAGGCGTTGGTCTGCATGGCCAAACATACGCCATCCCTACCATGCAGGGTGGTGTGGAACCCATCCGCTTCACGTTTCTGGTCACACGAATAGGTTGCGGTATAGCAGGATTTCGCGATGAGGAGATTGCTCCACTCTTTATGGATGCCATTGATGTGGAAAATATCATCCTTCCGATTGAGTTTGTCACGTGCTTGGTTAAGCATGTGACACAAACCAGGATGGACAATGGAATTACATGGAACTCCAATGTGTTTCTTGCAAAATATGCTCCTTTAATGTATAAGGCAAATCAAGGTGATCATATTGCATATAATCAGGTAAGGGAACTGCGTGTCCAAGAGTATCGAAATACGATAGAGATTGTAAATCAAGGATTCTACACAACGGAGGAAGGACGACGTGTTCAGTTTCCTATCCCTACACGCATGGAACATGAAACGACTTTTTATAGCCGTGCATTCCGTGTTGATTACATCGCTGTAAGACCGATGGCTACACAGGTTATTGTCCGCAATGTGGATTGTTTGGAAGAAGGTGTCCGCCTTACCCATGAAGGCTACAATCCTGCTGTGTTAAATATGGCGAGTCGCAGGATTCCGGGAGGTGGAGTGATGACAGGAGCTGGAGCACAGGAAGAAACTCTCTTCCGTCGCACGAACCTGTTCCGCTCGCTCTATCAGTTCACGGAGTGTTTCATCAATCATGTATGGTATGCAAAGCATATAACGCCAGTTCGTACAGGCGAGCGTTATCCTTTGGAGCGAAATTTCGGTGGTATCTATACACCTGGAGCCTTACTCTTTCGTGAGGACGAACATCATGGTTACAAGTTGATGGATTCTCCTCAAAGGCTCTCATTCATATCAGTGGCGGGCATCAATCGTCCTGACCTGAAAGATGCAACCCATCTTGCAGACAATATGATAGAGGGGACAAAGAATAAGATGCGGACTATCCTGCGGATAGGATTACGTCATGGCCACGACTCACTTGTGCTTGGAGCATTGGGCTGTGGAGCCTTTTGCAATCCCCCTTCGCATATAGCCCAGCTCTTCCACGAGGTGTTTGAAGAACCAGAGTTTAAGGATAAGTACCGCCTTATCAGTTTTGCCATTTTGGATGACCATAATGCGCACCGCAGTCACAATCCAGAGGGT
>ENA-UERK01002523-UERK01002523.1-human-gut-metagenome-genome-assembly--contig:-NODE-2523-length-11951-cov-6.089692_pt1 | contig 11951 bp, 7 predicted proteins | sample MGYA00242957_ERZ507957 | MGnify/ENA primary metagenome ERZ507957 (study PRJEB26167, sample SAMN06115538) | human gut metagenome | host: Homo sapiens | place: China:Heilongjiang | collected 2015-11-06... | reverse complement strand
ATAGATATTTTTTTGTAATATTGCAGAGGAAAAAATTATAAAGGTAAAAAGGTAAAAAAGGAAAAAGGTAAAAAAAAGGCTAACGCCGTTGGCGCTTAGCATGTAGCTGTTCCGTTTATCTGCCTGTCATTCAACCTCTTGTCTCTCTGTAGCGCTGTTTGCGTTAGCTGCGCAAATTCTTTTGCCTATGTAAGGATATGGAGAATGATTTTAAGAAACAATGATGTTTTTTTATAGAACATCAAAAGAAGATCTTCAATAAACGAAACGCCAAGATAAGATAATAGCCGCCTATTGGTGGTTTTGAGGATAGCTAAAAGATAACAATAACAACATATTCCAAGATGCATCCATTGCTGAAGTATGAGTACTGTCCCATGTGTGGCAGTCATCATTTTGTAGAGAATAGTGAGAAGAGCCGCAAGTGTGAAAACTGTGGCTTCGAATTGTTTATGAACCCCAGTGCCGCCAACGTGGCGTTCATCATGAACAAGAAGGGCGAACTGCTCGTTGAACGACGCAAGCAAGAACCTGCCAAGGGCACGCTCGACCTGCCCGGTGGCTTCGCCGACCCTGGCGAGACAGCCGAGGAGGGTGTGTGTCGTGAGGTCTTGGAAGAGACCGGTTTGAAGGTCACAAGCGCACGTTACATCTTCAGTCAGCCCAACATCTACCGTTTCAGTGGTGTTGACATCCCCACGCTCGACATGTTCTTCGTCTGCGAGGTGGAGGACGAGAGCAAGCTTCAGGCTGCCGACGATGCCGCCGAGTGTATGTGGGTTAAGCTCGACGACATCCACACCGAGCAGTTTGGTCTCCGCTCCGTGCGTTGGGGCCTGATCAAGTTTATGGAGAGCCTGAAGAACAACGGCTAAGAAAATGCGCTTCGCGCTCCTTGTTTTTCTTAAAAGCGCGAAGCGTTAAAACATTCTTTTTCCCGTTCTTCAACAAGCCGTCACAAAGCTTCAACAAGCTCTTAACAAAGTTTCAACAGCCCATCACAAAGGCTTGAACCTGAAAATGGCGTCTGCAAACGTCTGTGGCTGAAGAAACATCAGCATATAAACGGGACAATAGGTTATCCTGCCCACAACCTCCAGGTTGCCGTTAGAGAAGACCACGCCTTGAGGAATGTTATATTCGGGTGTCGCCATAACGTTAGACAGAGCGTTGTGGCGCTTATAGTCCTTGCCCGATTTTATCTCTATAGGCAGCACATTGCCGCGGTCTTCCACCACAAAATCGAGCTCGCCTTGTCGCTTGCTGTTAAAATAATAGAGGTTGTAGCCATGTGCATGCAGCTCCTGTGCTGCAAGGTTCTCATATATCGCACCATAATTTATCTCAGAGACCCCGTTGAGCATGTCAAAGGCAATGTTGACGGCATATTGGCTCGCCAACAGTCCCACATCGCTGAGAAACAACTTGAACAGGTTGCGCTGCTCACCGAGCTTTAGCGGCAGACGAGGCTCCTCCACATTATATGTAGGCAGAGCCACGCCGGCATCGGCAAGCCACAGAAACGAGTTGGCATAACGCTCAAACTTGGCTTTTTCGTTGAGAGCCTTCAGGATAAACCGCTTGTTCTTGGCGTTCAGTTCGGAAGGCACGAGGTCAAAGATGTTCTTTATGTAAAGCTTGTTCTCGGGGTCATATTTGGCTATGTCCTTGGCATAGAGGTGCATGATGTCAAGCTGTGCTGAGCGCACCGTTTGCAGATTGTTGGTGTCGATGTATTTCTGCACAGCCTCAGGCATTCCGCCGACAACAAGATACAGGCGCACGAGATCGTTCATCTTTTCATGTATGACCTCGTCAACCGCCTTTTTCTCCTCATAACAGACCCTCACATGGTTTATGACCTCCTTGCTCATGCCCACCGCTTCGGCAAACTCTTCCAGGTCAAGCGGAAACATCGGCTTCTCCGTAAGATAACCCACAGGCACGCTGCGTATGTCTTTCAGCTCTACGCCAAGCAACGAACCGCTCATCACATATCGGTAGCTTCCTTCGTCGACCAGAAACTTTATTGCCGTCACTATTTCCGGACACTCCTGCACCTCGTCAAAGAAAATGAGTGTGTTGCCGGGTTCCAAGGTCGTGTTTGCCAATGCTGACAGGCGCAAGAGAATGTTTTTGGCATCTGACGGCACAGAGAACGCTTCTCTAAACTTTGGTTGGTTGATAAAATTTATCTCCACCACGTTCTTGAAACATTCGCTGCCCGTTTTCCTTATAGCATACGTCTTGCCCACCTGACGGGCTCCCTCAACAAGAAGAGCTTTCTTTTCGTTCTTGAAGAAATTGCGTAAGTAGCTGTATATCTTTCTGTTAAGCATAGTGAAACTTGTTATGTATTTGTTCTTTTGTCATTTTTCCACCCTGTTTTGGCGGTGTTTCTGCCACTTTTCCAACCCGTTTTAGGGCTGTTTTCGTCACTTTTCCAACCTGTTTTGGTGTCATTTCTGCCACTTTTCCAACTTTAGGTCGATGCAAAGATACATTATTATCGGAATAAAAGCAAGGAAAAGACGGAAAAAATCAGCGAACATACCGATATCTGGTTGACGCGGGAAAATGAATATATATGCAGAAACGGGAGGAAGAAATGTATAAATATCCAAAATAGCGGTTGTAAGCAAAAATAGGGGTTTTGCTTTTGGTTTTGAAAAATAAGGGGTGCTTTACTTATTGTTTTTGTTAACAACTCTTAAAATAGGGGCGGTTTTGTCAAATGGCCTCTTTGAGGCTGTCAAAGGGCCTTAATGAGCTCGTCAAAGAGCCTCTTTGAGGACGTCAAATGGGCACTTTCAAATCGTAAGTTGGGCTCTTTTAGAATTGCACAAAAATGAGGGGCAAAAATGCATAAATATGCAAAAACATGAGGACGAAAAAATCCCCGAAGAGAGCGAACATTGCAAGGATAAATTTTGTTGCTGTTCGCCATCTTCGAGGACGGTTTGTCTAAGCTTCATTTGCCACCGCAGGTTCCGGTCGCTTCGCTCCCTTCACCAGCGGTTATGGATATTCGCCCTCTTCTTGCTCTGGCAAGCGACAAAGTCGAGCGCGAGGACGGCTTGTGGTCATAAGCGTTCAAAACATGAACGTTCTAAAGCGTTGCGTGTTCTTTTCTTTCTGACCGATCTCGTCGGCCATTCTCGTCATTGCCATCTTGAAGAAAAAGCGGATAAGGTGCTCATCGGTGCCCTCGGTGCGAATCGTGCGCAAGGAGGTTATATATTCCTGACGGCATGAGGAAGGTATGATGATGAGCGGATGACCCATACGCAGCAGAATGTGGTTGCTCACCAGACGGCCTGTCCTGCCGTTGCCGTCGCGGAACGGGTGCAGATACTCGTAGAAGCCATGGAAACGTGCCGCCAAGACCACGGGGTGAGCTGCCGATGAGGCTATGGCCCTCTCTGTAGATACAAGGAGCTGCGGCACCTTTGCCACGAGCTGCTCATGGTCGCCAAACACGGTGTCACCGGCCGCCATGTCGGTGGTGGTATATTCGCCTGGCGTGGCATCGGGTGAGCGATAGGCGAGCGTGTGCAAGGTCACGAGCCTGTTAATCTCTTTCAGGAACGCCTCGTCAAGGGCATGGCCGGTGTTGTTAAGCACATATTCGTAGGCTTTGAAATGGTCGAGCATCTCAAACGCCTCAAGCAACGACTTGCCTGTGGGTATCATGCCCAACCCCTTTTCTTTCAGCTCCCGTGTGTCGTCGACAGAGAACGAGTTGCCTTCAATGGCGCACGAATGGGTGGAGAACAGTATCTCGTTAAACTGGCGATACTCTTCTCTATCCATCCTGTCTACCACGACCGTCTGATATTTTGTTCTCAGATTTTCGTAATCGTTGATCTCTTTCTCAAATGCCATTCCGCTTGTCTGAGGTTGTTTCAATTGGGCTTTGTAAGCCATGCTTGGACTTTGGAAGCCATGCTTGGGCCTTGGACCCAAGCACGTTTTCTTGCCCTTACAGCAGCGAACGGATCTCTGCCTCCAGGTCCTTGACCTGCGCGTCGCGCTTATAGACAGCGTTGTCGCGGGTGATGAGGAAGAAGGTGGGGATCTGCTGCACGTTATAGTCGGCGAGCACGTTCTGGTGCTCCTGGTCGGCACGCACGCTGATCCACGGCAGGGCAGCGGTCTGCGTCTTCCAGAAATGCTCGTCGGGATCAACGCTCACCTGATAGATCTCCAGACCCTGGGCGTGATATTTGTTGTAGAGCTCACGCATCATCATGATGCGCTTGGTGCTTGCCTCGTTTGCGAAGAGATGGAAATCGAGCAGCACCACCTTGCCCTTGAGCTGAGAAAGCGTGCGCACGGTGCCCTTGTTGTCGGCAAGCTGAATGTCGATGATGCCCGTTGTCGACACCTTGCTCGGGTCGATGGTCTGTGCTCTCTGTGAGCGTATTATGCGCACGTTCTTCATGCCCTCGATGGCGATGTTGTGCAGGTTCTCGCCGCGCTCGGCCTTGGGCCAGTAGGTGTCCCAACTTGTTGCCACGGCAGCAAACACCTTGACATCTTCCTCGCTGTTGCGGGGGTTGAAGATGAGCGATGAGGCGTTGCCCAGACTGATGGTCTGGAAGAGCGCGAAATAAGAGTAGGCCTTCATGGGCTCCTTGAAGATGTAGTGATACTTCACCGTGTTCTTGTAACTTTCCACCACGCGGTCAATGCTGTCAGTCACGGCATCGACGCCGAGGTATGCCGACTGTGCAATGGCGTTGACCTTTGCCTGCAGGCCCATCTGCATGGTGGCGAGCTCCTTGATCTTCATACACTCCTCTGAGCCTGTCACCACATAGTTGGATGCCATGCCCGGATATTCGGCCGTGATGCCGATGGTCTCTGTTGAGTCGACAGCCACATTGATGATCTGGCCTGCTATGCGCAAGCGGTAAAACTCGGGAGCCTCTGACGCTTTCTCTGCAAAACTGAACTTTCCGTCCTCCGAGAGCTTCACCGAGTCGACAGCCACGGGGCCGTTCAAGCTCATGTTCTCAAGGTAGAGCGTAGAGTCGTTGGCGCCTTTTATGGTGCCCTCCACACGAAATTTCTTCTCCGTGCACGATGTCATGTTTATTGCTGCCACCGCCATCAGCGCGGCTGCAAAAATTGCTTTTATTTTCATGTTATTATTATTTTTCTTTTTTGTTTCTGCAAATTTACGCTTTTTTCTTGAATGTGGTGAAGAGAAAGAGATAAATATTGCGTTTCGTGGGTTGGGTAGAAAGGAAATCATGAAAAAATATTAAATAATGTGTTGAAACAAAGGATGTAAACGGCGTGTTGACGGCTTTTTTGTATTTTTGCAGCATGAAACTAACGCCACAGCAATATTATGAGAGAAATATCTCGCGTTACAACGAAAAGATAGCCGCCCTGCGCCACCGAGGCCGCCTGCTTGTGACAGGAGAAATAATGTTCTTCGTCATGGCCCTTGGCTTTGTGGTTCTCTACACCATAACTCCCTGGGGATGGCCCACGTTAGCTGCTGCCGCCCTGACATTGGCCGCCTATGTGGGCGTGCGCCGCACAGACGAGCGCAACGACGAGCGGCGGGAGCGGGCAGAGGCGCTGCGTGAGGTGTGCCAGCGTGAGCTGGCATGTCTTGACGGCACGTTCGCACCCTTCGACGACGGACAGCGTTATGTCGACGCGCACCATCCCTACACGTTCGACATCGACGTGTTCGGGCCCCAGAGCCTTTATAACCGCATCTGCCGCACGGTCTCAACAGGAGGCAGTGACCGTCTGGCTGCCATGCTCTCGGCACCACGCCTCGACACCGTCGACGCTCAGGCCGATGCCGTAAGTGAGCTCGCCTCGCTGCCCGACTGGCGTAAGCACTATTGTGCCGAGGGCGTGAGCGCGACGGTCGACACCGAAGGCGTGGCGCGTGCCCTGCACGCCGTGGCAAAGGTGAAGGTGGGGCGGTGGGTGCTCTCGCCCCTGACCCCTGTCGTGGCGCTCACGGCGCTTGCCGCTTTCTTTGCCACCATCGTGCTGGCATCTGTGACCACCATGCCGTCGGGCGTGGCGGTGGTGAGCGGCATAGCGTTGCTCGCTGCCGTGCTGGGTCTCTGCCACGGCACCCTGATGGAGGCCATGCGGGCCACGGGCAAGCTGCAAGAGCAGATCACGATGTTCGTGCGCGTCGTGGCACACATTGCCGACCTGAAGCCGGAGAGCGCCATGCTGAAGCAGCTCCACGGCGAGGTGGCAGGAGCCACGGCGGCGTTTCACGAGGCAGGACATATCGTGAAGGCCCTCGACCGACGCGGCAACATCCTCGGACTGATCCTCTTTGACCTCTTCCTCCTCAGCGACCTGTTCCTCCTGCGACGCTTCGCACGCTGGCAGAAGGGCTTCGCGCTGAACATGGACCGCTGGACGGAGGCGGTGAGCTGCACCGACGCGCTCGTGTCTATGGCGACATACGCATACAACACTCCGCAGGGCGTGAGGGCGGAGGTGGCAGACTGCGGCGGTGTGTGCTACGAGGCGCGCGGGTTGCGCCATCCGTTCCTCGGCGCACGGGCGGTGGGCAACGACTTCTCCATCGCCGACCGACACTACTACATCGTGACGGGCGCCAACATGGCGGGGAAGAGCACTTTCCTACGGTCCATAGGCATAAACTGGCTCTTGGCGGTCTGCGGCATGCCTGTGGCGGCAGACAGTCTGCGTCTCTCACGCTTCAATCTCTTCACGAGCATGCGCACGACCGACGACCTGACACGCGGCATAAGCTATTTCAACGCCGAACTGCTGCGTCTGGAGCAACTCATAGACTACTGCGATGGACATCCGCACACGCTCATTATTCTTGACGAAATACTTAAAGGCACCAACTCTGCCGACAAGCTTGACGGCTCGCGTATGTTCCTTGAATACATCGCGCAGCGCGACGTGACGGGCATCATAGCTACTCACGACCTCGAACTGTCGCGCATCGCAGACGACAAACCGCAGCGTTTCGCTAATTGGTGCTTTGAGATTGAGCTGGGCACCGACGTCACTTATTCTTATAAGATAACACCTGGCGTGGCGCGAAACCAAAACGCGACGTTCCTGCTGAAGCAGAAGTTGAAAGGAAAAGAAAGCCCCTCTCCAACTCTCCCCGGACTTTTAAAGGTAAAAAGGTAAAAGGGTAAAAAGGTAAAAAAGACTTTTAAAGGTAATATTAAGGTAAAAGGTGAGATTCCGTAATAAAGAGTCAGCCCTCTCTCCGTCGTGTGGTGACAGAGAGAGGGCTGCTTTATGTAGAGGCTTTAATCCTCTTATGTAGGGATTTTTATCCTCTTATATAAGGCTTTTATCCTCCCCAAATATATCCATCTTCGTCTTCTTCCGGCAGGTTTTCGCCGTCGTTTTCTCCCTTAGGGATGTATTGTGTTGAGCCTGCCATTATGCTTACCGCTTCAAAGGAGATGATGGCGATATGGGGCTTGTTATATTCTTTCTTTTCCATAGTTGTCTTTACTGTTTTTAATAACTTGGTTTTTATCTGATGATTATCTTCTTTGTCTGTCCCGACTTCAAGCGCACGATGTTGACACCACGCTGGAGCGACTCTATGCGTTTGCCGTTGAGGTCGTAGTATTCGGCGTCGGCGGCGTTGAGAACGTCGATGGCGCTGGCGTCGATGCCTGTTGTTGTGTCTTTAATGCGCATTGCAAGTTGTGTTGTGCCGCTTGCGGATGTGCCGCTGAGCCATGCACGGAACGGCCCTACCTTCACACCTTTCACCGTAGACGATGAGTTCTTTAGGTCGGCAACACTCCAGAAGTGGTCTTTGGCAATGATAAAGCCCTCGTCCAGTTCCTTAGTCCAGAACGTACCGTTAAGTGTCATGTCGGCAATGTCTATGGTTCTCGGCGTCACATTCAGCCATGCTCTATCTGCCTTAAAGCACAACTCTGTCTGCTTGCCTATGCGCTGAACTACGCATGGCGTTCCTGCTGCCACCTTTCCTCTGATGGAACTCAACACCAGCTCGCTTTCGTTGATGGCCTCAATGGTGTATATGCGGTACGGCTCTTTACCTGTCGGCACTATGGCAAAAGGCAACACGAGTGTTCCCCACTTGTCAGACAGGGTGCGGGTGTATGATATTGTGTCTATGTTCATTGCGGGATGTGGCTTGTCGCTAACAAATGAGGCATCGGTCAGGCTTACAGTTCTGGTTGTAACATCATATACATAATTAAAGACACCTTCAGGCAACGATTTGAACTTTAAAGTCTTAATGTAGTTGCCGCCAAAAGCATGGTCTCCCATCGCTTCCAACGATTCTGGCAATGTCACTTCAGATGGAGTCTTTGAGTTCTTATTTAGGTTTTCGCACTCTTGAAAAGCACCCATCTCAATTCTCTTAATCGTGGATGGAATGACGACTTCGCCAGAAAGACCTGAACACTTCTCAAAAGCCCATTGGGGAATGACACTCATAGAGCTTGACAACTTAAGATCTTCAAGTCCAGTACAAGCGCTGAAAGCATATTTTCCAATATTTTCTAATGAATTGGGTAACGTCAAAGTGCCTGTAAATCCGGAGCATTTCTCGAAAGCTCTTTCCCCGATAGTTGTTAATGAATTGGGCAATGTCAGAGTGCCTGTAAATCCAGAGCAACCAGAAAAGACTCCTTGCTCCACAATTGTTTTTCCTTGGGGTAATGTCAAGGTGCCATTAAATCCAGAACAATCCATGAAAGCACACAAACCAATAGATGTCAGTGAGTTGGGCAATGTCAGGTCGCCTGTAAATCCGGCACATTTGTTGAATGCGCTTTTCCCGATAGTTGTTATGGAGTTGGGTAATGTCAAGGTGCCATTAAACCCGGAACACTTTTCAAAAGTCGATTCTTCAACAGTTTTTAAGGAGTTGGGCAATGTCAAATCGCCTGTGAATCCAGAGCAACCATAGAACGCACTTTTTCCAATAGACGTTAATGAGTTGGACAATGTTAAATCGCCTGTGAATCCAGAGCAACCATAGAACGCACTTTCCCCAATAGACGTTAATGAGTTGGGCAATTTTAAATCGCCTGTGAATCCAGAGCAACCATAGAATGCTCTATTCCCGATAGTTATTATTGAGCTGGGCAATGTCAAGGTGCCATTAAACCCCGTGCAACCCGAGAACGCCAAGTATTTAATAGACTTTATCGAGTTAGGCAATGTCAGGTCACCAGTAAGTCCTGAACATCTAAAGAAGACACCATTCTCAATAGATGTTATAGTGTTGGGCAATGTCAAAGTGCCTTTAAACCCAGAACAATCCATGAAAGCTGCTGCCCCAATAGACGTTATGGAGTTGGGTAATGTTAAGTTTCCTGTGAGTTTGGAGCATCCATCGAACGCATTTTCTCCAATAGTTGTTAATGAATTGGGCAATGTCAAAGTGCCATTAAACCCAGTACAATTGCTGAAAGCCCTCGTTCCAATAGTCTTTATGGAGTTGGGTAATGTCAAATCGCCTGTGAGTCCGGAGCAACGATAGAACGCACTGGCTCCAATAGATGTGACGCTCTTAGGTATGCGAAGCTCTCCAACCAAAGTAGAAATACTAAAAACGTTGTTAGGAATTTTGGTGATTGGCGCGTCAAACTCTATCACACACTCATCATTCACGATGTCGTGCGACACCACATTGGCGCCAAAATCATGCCTATCAATATTCCATTTGCTGTTGTTAGAAGTCTTGTAGCGGAAGAAACTATGCCTACACATTTGGCAGACGGCACCGTCTTCCTTATGGCCAGCAGCAGCGATTTTGGACGTAAGTCCGCATATAGTGTCGGTCGTAGAGAACGCATTGGGGAGGAACGTAACGTTGTAGTCTGCCTTACAGCTAAACTTTTTCTTTCCTATGCGGAGCGAGTGCTTATTAGCATCCACCTCTCCTACCTTGACACGCTTGCCGCCTTCGCGCTTGTACATAATCCACTTGCCGTCGGTAGACGCATCGGTGTTGTAGCCCTCCTGCTTCCATGAGAACTCCAAGTTGTTGCCAGAAGGCTTCACACTTATGTCGGTAGGACGGACATAGCCGTTGATGGTCTGTGCGACAGATATATTTTCATATCCTTTATTCTTCTCACAGTTGTCATACCACAAACCGCGAACAGCTATCTTATGGCCATAGAGTGGAAACTTGTTGTTGAAGGCGAGCTTAAGATCTACGCAGTACCATGTGGGTTCATACGGCTTTAGTCCCTCGTAAGTCATGCCTCGCCTAAGATTGCCAAACTGCGCTGTGCCTACATCTATGCCATCGTGAACAATAAACCTGGAACTTCCCAGCGCAACGTTTTGCGGGTTTTTAAGCATATCCGATTCGCTTGTTACGTTGGATATGTCTTCCCACAGACCGTTGAGTATAAATGATGGTGTGTCGTCAATGTCGAGCCAAACGTTACCTCCGTAGTGCGCGGTGTTGCCCTTAGAGTTGAACATCCACAATCGGAGCATCACTTCTGTGCCGCTTGACGTGTATGTTGTGCTGACAAGTTGTAACTGCGGCTTGCGCTCAGTTGCGGCAGATGCGCTGCTGGCGCCTGTCATGAGCATCACGAATAATAACAACGTTGAGAAAAAGACGTTGCGAGTGTGCTTTGAGTTGTTGTGTTGCATAATGAGTATTGGTTTTGTTATTCTGTTCTTTTGGGTTGCGAATTTAATTCAAAAACGTCGCTCGACCAAAAAACGGCAGCCGTAAATAAACGTAAAAGGAAGTAAAAAGAGGGGTAAAAAGGCGTGAAATAGATAAAAAAAGGGTAACTTTGCATAACATAATACATTGACTATGAAATCGAGACTCATACAACGGCTAACCTCATTTCTTGACCAACGCAGCCACAACTGGCAGCAACGGCTGTGCCTTATAACGTTTCTCATGCTCAGCTTGTCGGTGTTGGTGTTGGGAGTACCGATGCACATCGTCGGACTGATAGGTCGCTGCGACGTCGCGCTGTACACACTGTCTACCCTTTTGTGGGTGTCTACGGGAGTCGTTTTTGTGCTCTATCTGATGCAACGCATGTCGCTGCGGGTCGCCATATCGACGTTTGGCATTGTGACACAGCTGGTCGAAAGCGTCCGCATAGTGTACATGGCAATGGAGCGTCCGGCAGGGTTTGAAGAGACCATAGTGTTTAACCAGATCATATCGCTTGCTCTTATCATCTACCTCGTCATGGCAGCCGTCAGACATATACCGTCTATCGTGGCACTGATGAGCATCGCCACGATAGTTGCGGCATATCTCTGCACCGACAAGGCGATAAGCCGTCAGATTGTGGTGATATTCATTATTGTGGAAATATTCACTTGTGTGCTCGGCGACATGATAAGGCGAGGCATAAGGAACATGCAACGGGAGAACGACGACTACCACACGACGCAAAACCGTCTGCTATCTTTTTTCCACATGACCAAGACCGAGTTGCTGGCTTATCTGCAACTGGGGCGTGGGGGGTAAGAGCGACCGCGACATCAACGACTTCTTCGATCATATCGGCGAACGCACCGAGGCTAACCTCATAAGGGCTGTCGAACAGCGTGTGGCGCTGCGCAAAATGAAGCATGCCGACATATCGGCGACATTCCCAAACCTTACTCCCACCGAACGGGAGGTGTGCCGCTTGATAATAGGGGGCAAAACGATTGTGGAGATTGCAGCCATCCTTAACAAAAACACTAACAACATTAGCTCCGTGCGCATACATATACGCAAGAAACTGGGACTCGCTACAGGGAAAGACCTTAGGGAGGCACTGATAGAAGCAACGAGAAGGGAGTAAAGGTAAAAAAGGACCCCCTCTCCAGCTCTCCCCGGCGGGGGGAGCTGGAGAGGGTCTTCCGTGGAGATGGAGAGGTTTTTTGATTTACAATTAATAGTTATTTCCCTTGGTTTTTTTTACACCTTT
>ENA-UERK01002520-UERK01002520.1-human-gut-metagenome-genome-assembly--contig:-NODE-2520-length-11957-cov-29.510438_pt1 | contig 11957 bp, 13 predicted proteins | sample MGYA00242957_ERZ507957 | MGnify/ENA primary metagenome ERZ507957 (study PRJEB26167, sample SAMN06115538) | human gut metagenome | host: Homo sapiens | place: China:Heilongjiang | collected 2015-11-06... | reverse complement strand
AAATCGTTATATTTAACCCTTTCCCAAATGATAAGGTAAAATGTTTAGCAAATTTCGCCCTTTCTTATAGTAAGAGATACAACTTGGTGCAAAAGTACAAAAAATAGTTGAATTACGTGTCAGTTTTTTTCCTTTTCTGTATGTCACTCCCCAGATTTAACACAATTGTTTAGCAAATCTGCCTCGGAAGAACTCTCCAAATGGCAGATTTGCGGTCATTTCGGCTGTTTTTGCTCTCTTACTATAAGAGTGTGCAACAAATGTAAGATAAAGATACATGTGCAGAGGCTACATGCCAAGCACTCATATTACGATTAAGATTATGCACAACAAGAACAAATGGACTAGGCTTCCACAACCATCATGTATGGTTGCAGCTGAGGACATAAAGTAGAGCAGAATTTATGAAACCGGATGGTACGAGTTCTTTTTCTACAGCCGACGAGAAACTTGTTTCTCCAAAGGGCAATCACGTTACTGAGCCAGACGTAAAGACTGGTTCAGAGGTAAAGAAGTGTCGTCAATCGGACGGAACCACATGGTCGTATCTCTTTATGCATCATAGCAAAGTGAAGAGTATGGAGGCACAGCTGATTAAAGACGGCAGAACCTATTTTGTGCATAAAACCATTCGGTATTTCAAGAAACAGGGCAAACATAGGGTGCAGCATCAGGAAGTGCCGACCGTCAGCGGTCTGGTCTTCTTCCAAGGTTTTCCAGAAGAAATACAAACCTATCTTGACAAGAATTTCCCACGTACTTATTTATGCAAGAACTGCAGCACAGGCAGAGTGGCAGAAATCAAAGATTCACAGATGCAACCCTTCATGCGTATCGTAGAGACTTCACCTGAGCGTATCAGGTTCCTTCTCCACCCTTATCATTATTATGCTCGCAACCGCATTCTTCTCCGTATCACCACAGGTGAGATGGCAGGATTGGAAGGCTACATCATTCGTATTGACCGAGATCGCCGTCTGGTGATGGACATCGGTGGAATGAGTGTAGCAATCAGCGGTGTTCATGCCGAGCATTTTGAGGAAGTGGAGCAAAGCAAAACCTCAATCGCCCATGAGAATATCTTTTACCAGCGCAACCTGCAAGAGCGCCAAGTACTGATAGACCGCTATTTCCATCCTGTGAAAGATGACAAGGAAGTGGCGTTGCAGGCAGAAAACATCGACTATTTGAGAAAATATACCTTGGATGAAGTGGCACACAATCGCATCACCTTCAATGACACATGGAACATCTATTCCTTCATCATTGAGGAGATTGGCTACTATTATTCACCATTCATAGAACAGTTCAAGGAACACCTCGACCCCATCATGCGCGAAGGAGGCAAGGTACTCCAAGAAATGGAACAGATTATCAAAAGTCCTCATATCAGTCCTAACGACAAGACCAGATATGAGAATGATTATCAAAGAATCTTTTCGCAATATGATTATCTGTTCTAAAGATTCATACATCATACCATGACCGATTTCGCAACTTTTGTAAACATTATCATCGACGAGCTTACGAAAGAAGGTAGAAAGCATACCGCTGAAACACGCAAGTATTCAGCCAATCGCCTATTGATGTTTATGGGCGACAATCCCACACCTATGGACAAATGGGACGATTTGTTTGTTCTGGACTACGAAACATGGTTGAAAACACAGGGGCTGTCGGCATCTACAACCGCTTTTTACCTGTCGCAATTGTGTGCATTCTATAAGCAAGCTGTAAAAAAAGGCAAAATACAAGGGCACGACATTTTTCGCCTGGTAAACAAGACTCCAGCGCCAAAACTTGCCGCCCAACAGTTTCCCTCGATAGCCGAGTTGCGCTATTTGCAAACTCTCAATCTTAATAAGTCGCAGGATTTCGCACGAGACATGTTCCTATTCTCACTTTATGCAAGAGGTATGAACTATGTGGACATGGCATATCTGAAGAAATCCAACGTTAAAGATGGAATGCTCACCTACATTTCCCATACATCAGACAACAATTCTGCTGTCACGATCAAATGGGACAAGGCAATGCAGCAGATAGCAGACAAATATACCTCCGACACAGAGTACATGTTCCCTATCATCACCAAGGAAGGAAATGCCGATGAAACAGAACAAATAAAACGAAGTCGCCATAATGTGGTGTACAACTTGCGTTCTATTGGCAAGCTATATAAATTCAGCGTGTCCCCTACCATCGCCATGACCAAGGACCTATGGCGCAAGATTATGGATGAGGTGAGCGTGAGTGAGGTGATATAGACAAAATGATCTTAATGTCAATGAGTTGGTAAAGCTCTGAACGGCATTGAGGCTGCATTATAGCAATAAGATATAAACCAATGAATATAGTAAAAACAAATATTGAAGGTGTCCTCATTATAGAGCCACGTCTCTTCCGCGACTCTCGTGGCTACTTCTTCGAGTGCTTCAGCGAGCGAGAGTTTGAAGAGAAGGTCTCTCCTATCCTGGGGCACAGTGTTCACTTCTGCCAGGACAACGAGTCTATGAGCAGCTATGGCGTGATGCGTGGCCTGCATTTCCAGCATCCACCATATACCCAGAGCAAACTGGTCCGCTGCGTAAAAGGCAGAGTGCTCGATGTAGCAGTAGATATTCGCAAAGGCTCCCCTACTTACGGCAAGCATGTGGCAGTAGAACTGACAGAAGACAATCATCGCCAGTTCTTCATCCCTAAGGGCTTTGCTCATGGTTTCGCCGTTCTCTCAGAAACAGCAGTCTTCCAATACAAGTGTGATAACTTCTATCATCCAGAGGCAGATGGAGGTATTTCTATTCTTGATGATACCCTCGGTATTGATTGGAAAATCCCAACAGAGCATGTAAATCTCTCAGAGAAAGATACGAAGCATGCGATGCTGAAGGACTTTAATAGTCCATTCGATATCAATGTAGATTTATACAAATAAGTTTCTTATGGCAGATAAAGAATTTTTAGAGCGAATGCTCTCGATGCTCCCAGAAGAGTTTCAAGACATTTACGATGATACGATACCAGAGGCAAAGGAGATACGCAAGAAGATGGGGAAGAAGGTTTCTTCCGTCAAGTCCTATTCCTGTGCTATGCCGATGTTTGAAGACATTCGAAAGCTCAATTACAAAGGGCAAACCCAGGTCTGCAAGACTTTTCATCAGTACTTAAAGAAGCATCCCAAAGTGGTATCCTTCTTTCTCGACCGTTTCGAGGAAACCTATTCTCGAATCAATATGAAAGACCTTGAAGAATCCATTGAATGGATAGGCTATGCCGTAAATGATATGGATAATGCCATTTCTGAGATAGACTACAACGACCCCATGACCTTCTTCGATATTGAGAAATCAATGGGGAAGGTGATCTGTCAAGAACTGAAGAGTAATTCTCTAAGATAAGATATTACTTGTAATATAGTGAGGACCTGTATTTGTAGTTTACATTTAAACATATAGTAATATTGTGGATAAAGAAACAAAAGAAAAGATGGATTTTTGGCTTAGTCAACATCCAGAATCAACGCACCCATTAGATGAAAAGCGTAAGTTTCGTTTTGTTTTAGAGTTGTATCTAAACCACGACAATATTCAATTTGAAGATTTGTATGAATCATTTCGTCATAGTCATCCAACTTATGATGAACAATATTCAAGAGAATTGTGTCAAAAGTGGGATGTTGAAATAGCAAATCTAAAACGTTTCGCAGAATATCTTTTAGATGAAGAATAAGCTTAGGTGACGTATCACCGAAGGCTGTATATGTAATGGTTGTGTTATAACTTAGTTAAAATACAATTATGAGGTACACTCGTAAAGAAATTGATAAAACAGGCAAGTTGATGCTGACTGCTACTAATCAGGAAATTTTCAAACAAGCAATTGAGAAGATTAATGATTGGCGAAGTTTGCATTTAGTTCCTCTGGATATGTTACAACAAAAGATTGCGGCCTTCTTGGATTTCAATAATATTCGCCCATTTTTGATTTCCAGAAGATTGAAGCGTTTGACATCTATCCAATATAAATTGGACTTGAATCCAGAAATGGGATTAGGTGGAATGCAAGATATTGGCGGTTTGAGGATAGTCATAAATACTGTGGAAGAATTGCTCCGCTTACAGGCACTTTTGCGTAGCTTGCCAATTGCTGATTTTGAGTGTAGGAGAATGTACGATTATGTCAATGAGCCTAAAGACAGTGGCTATCGCAGTATACATTTTGCTTACATATACCATTGTGAAAACAAGGACTATGATGGATTGAGAATAGAGTTGCAGATACGCACACGACTTCAACACTTATGGGCAACGGCAGTGGAAACAGCGGCGTTATACACTAATACACCCTTGAAATCAAGTCAAGGAGATGATGAGTGGCAGGATTTTTTCAAGGTGGTTAGTGCTTTGTTTTGTTTTAAAGAACAATTGCCTGTAGCTCGTAGTTTTGCCAATATACCGATGAAAGAATTGATGGTAGATTGCTATTGGAGAAACAAAAAATATCACTATTCTGATATATTGAAAGCATTGAATGTTAGTGTCCATGAAACAGAAGATAAAACTCAGGAATATTCATACTATTTGATTTTTATTAATTTTGAGAATACAACTGTTAATGTGACTTCCTTTAAAAGGAATGAAGAAAAGTTGGCCTCAGAAAAATATACAGAAATTGAAAGCAAATTACAAGATGGCAAAAATGCAGCAGTATTGGTTTCTGTTAGTAAGGTGGATGAGCTTAGAAAGGCTTATCCAAGCTATTTCTTGGACACAAAAGAGTTTACTGGCAATATTGATAAGATATGCAAGAATTGCTTAGATTGGAATTTGTTGTCAAACTAATAAATTAGATGTTATGGATACATTACAATTGACAAATTACAGAAAATTCAAAGACACAGGTGTTATACATCTTAAGCCTATTACCTTTTTGGTAGGTGCTAATAGTAGTGGCAAGAGTTCATTTTTAAAGTTCTTCCCATTGCTTAAGCAAAGTTTGGGTGTGAATCGAAATGGAACTTTTCTGTGGTATTCTTCGGATGTAGACTTCAAGGATTTTCTTAATACGGTGCATAATGGTAAAGGAAACATTGATATAAGTTTTACTTTTTCGTCACAAAATTTACGTTTCCAAAGATTTAGAAGACGTGCAAATGTAAAGGGATTGTCGGAAGAGGATATAGCCAAAACTGTTGAGATTTCGGTTAAACTCGAAATTTCAGGTAAGAAAACGAATGGAAAAGAAAATGAAGACTATTTTTCGTTGGTTGTCATAAAGTATTTGGATCAAGTCGTTCAAATTCTGATATCAGAAGACGAAAATACACAGATTATAATTAATGGGCATGGCATAGAAGCAAAGTTTCATCCTGCTTTGAGTAATAATGCGATTAACTTGATTCCACGTATATACGAAGATAGAGAAGATAGTTTATATATGGGAGTAATCCGAAAGTCTCTCGATTTTTTTAGGAAAAATATCAAGACAGCAGAAAATGAGGAGTCATATCCTTTAATGGAATTGGAAGATGCTTTTTACTTGATTGACAAAAAAGTAAGCTCTCGTTATTTGAAAAGTCTCAATATTGAAGGTGAAGATGAAGTGCTGAATGAGATGTATATTCTTATGCACTTAAATGAAATTATCGAGAATATCAATTATTATCTTTTCGATATGAGTACATGCATTACTTATGTACGTCCTTTGCGTGTCTCTACAGAGAGATATTATAGATATCAGAATTATGCAGTAGATGAAATCGAATCTGATGGCAAAAACTTAGCTATGTATCTTGCTAATTTATCAGAGAAAGATCGTATGTTATTTCAAGATTGGACTTCTTCTTTGTTTGAGTTTTCTATAGATGTAATTAAGCATGAAGGTCATATCGAGTTGCAGATAAAAGATGGTGTCAACTCTCCAAGAAATCTTGTGGACACAGGATTTGGATATACACAGTTATTGCCGATTCTTACGATGATTTGGAATGCAATTAAGGCTCCTTCTCGCCGTTCTATATTTTATAGAGGTGATGGGGATATTCCAAAGTTCATAGTTATAGAGCAGCCTGAGTTGCATTTACATCCGAGAATGCAAGCTAAGTTTGGAGCGATGTTAGCGAAGGTTATTGCAAGTGAGGCTGGAAAAAATATGAGATTTATTATAGAGACTCATAGCGAAGCTATATTGAATTCTGTTGGCATTGAGATAGAACAGAATAACTTGGATAAGGACAAGGCTAATATTGTTCTGTTCAATGCGGCAGAAGAAGGTTATGAGAATTACATAGAAGAAGCTCAATATAATGAGCGTGGTTTTGTCGAACATTGGCCAACTGGTTTTTTATCAGAAGATGTTTATTAAAGTAGAAAGGGATATTGTCGATGTGATTCTTAATCAGCAGCGAGATAAAAAACGAGAAAGGGCTATAGATGTTATAGTGCAACTAATGACCGCTTCACGATTGAATCATCATAAGGTTTATTTGAAGTGTCAGTTAGATGATGGGGAAGAAAAAGAATTGCAGGCAGCTTTAGACGAAAATTCCTGGAGAGAATTTTGCAGACTTCAAAAAGAACGTATAGATGTCAATGGATTGGTTGGAATGTTGGATGTATATGCTGTTATATCAATATCAAAGCATTGTTCACGTGTAGGGAAAGAACTTCAAATCAATCCTTTTGAAGCTTCTGGTTTCTTCTTGGATGCTCCAACCTACCTCTGTACTGAAAATCAAAGAGATGGAAAATTCTACAAGATTGTTTGTAATTATTATCTTTCTCTGAAAAGAATATTAAACATGTCTTCAAATTATAAAAAATGGAAAGGTGGTGGCTCAGACTTTGGTAATGCATTAAAGGACGATAGTGTTTTAACGGATAATTTTGTATTGGCAATAGCTGACAGTGATAAAAAATATCCTAACGGAAAAATTGGAGAAACAGCTAAAAGCATAAAGTTTCTAGCTCATAATCGTTATAATGCTGATTATTATATACTGGTTAATGTTTCTGAGATAGAAAATCTAATACCGATAAAGATGGTAAAGAAGTATAATTCCAACATTACAAACATAGAAGATACGGATCTTTCTTATTTTGATTTTAAGGAGGGGCTCAAATATCAGATTCTTTATGAGAAAGATTGCCGTGCTTATTGGAAAAGTAATTTTTCAAGAATGGATATTGATTGGGAAGAAATATTAGAGTTGGTTAAAGATAAATCTTCATCAGACTATTTTGATGTAGTTCGTGGTAAGGCACCTTTAGTGTCTGGTTGTGGTAAAAAGCTACTTGATTCTTTATTGGATGATGATGGCTGGAAGAATATTCGGGAAGAAGATTTTACACAATCTCAGCTATCTGAATGGGAAGAAGTTGGAAAGAAAGTATTTAGTTGGACATGTTGTTCTAAGAAAAAGGTATAATATCAAAATAGAAGAATATGCTATATTGGAGCAATTCGAAAAAAGTACATACTTTACCAATCAATGTATATCCAGGCGGTCCCATCCCGCACAACATGGCGAAGACCTTTGATGGTCCGCCAACCTTATAGCGTAGCGGTTCCGAGCACCGGAGGGCGGTTTCCCTCTTCTTCCCTGAGGGGAGAAGACCGAGATGAGAGGTGGAGCCTTCTTTAATGGTAAAGAAGGACGGGATGATTTTAGAAAAACTTTAATATGAAAGAAAAAGAATTATGCATGATTACAACGATATTCAAATTATAATCATGGCCGGCGGCGTAGGCAGCCGCTTCTGGCCAATGTCAACCCCCGATTACCCAAAGCAGTTCATTGATGTGATGGGAGTCGGCCGTTCCCTCATACAATTGACAGTAGATAGATTGAAGCCAATCTGTCCTGTCGAGAACATGTGGGTAGTGACAAACGAGAAATACATTCGCATAGTCAAGGAGCAAATCCCTGATATGCCAGTAGATAACATATTAGCAGAGCCGGAGGCTCGCAATACCGCTCCATGTATTGCTTATGCCTGCTGGAAGATCCAGAAGAAGCATCCTGATGCCAACATCGTGGTGACACCATCCGATGCCCTGGTGATCAATACCTCGGAGTATCAGCGAGTGCTCAGCAAGGCATTGAACTATACATCCGATAAGAACGCCATCGTTACCATCGGTATCAAGCCAAGCCGCCCGGAAACAGGCTATGGCTATATAGACGCAGCAGAGCCAACATCCGTAGATGAAATCTACAAGGTTGAGGCTTTCAAGGAAAAGCCAAATCTGGAGACAGCCGAGCAATACCTTGCCGCCGGCAATTACTATTGGAATGCCGGAATCTTCGTATGGAACATCGATACTATCAGCAAGGCAATCCGAACCTTCCAGCCAAACCTTGCCAGCATCATGGACGAGATGGCACCTTCTTTCTATACCGAACAGGAGAAAGAGGTGGTCGGCAAACTCTTCCCAACCTGCGAGAAGATAAGCATTGACTATGCCGTGATGGAGAAGTCGAAGGAAATCTATACCCTGCCAGCCGAGTTTGGCTGGAGCGACTTAGGCAGCTGGGGCAGCCTCCGTACCTTGCTTCCACAAGATGAGGCTGGCAATGCCAAGGTAGGCAAGGACATCCGATTGTATGAATGCAAGAACTGCGTGGTTCATGCAGCCGATGAAAGCAAGGTGGTAGTTCAAGGCTTAGATGGCTATATTGTAGCCGAGAAGAATGGACAACTGCTTGTCTGCTCATTGAAAGAAGAACAGAGAATCAAGGAATTCGGAAAGTAATTCAACTTTTCCAAAACTGTTTATACCAATAGGTATTCAAATCAACACATATATTTATTAATTTCTATCAAAAATTTCATGGATAATAGAAAAGTAGCCCTTATTACAGGTATTACAGGTCAGGATGGCTCATACTTGGCTGAGTTGTTGTTAGAAAAAGGTTATGATGTTCACGGAACTATCCGTCGTTCTTCAACAGACTATCGTGAGCGTATCGCTCACTTGGAGGGTACCCCAAATTTCCACCTTCACTATGCCGACCTCGGTGACTCTATGAGCATCATCCAGGTAATGAACAAGGTGAAGCCAACAGAGGTTTACAACCTTGCAGCGCAGAGCCACGTACAGGTGAGCTTCGACTCTCCTGAGTTTACAGCCGATGTAGATGCCACAGGCGTGCTCCGTATTCTGGAGGCTATCCGCCAGTGCGGTCTGGAGAAGACTTGCCGCATGTATCAGGCTTCAACATCTGAGCTTTACGGCAAGGTAGAAGAGGTTCCTCAGAACGAGAACACTCCATTCCACCCTTATTCTCCATACGCTGTTGCCAAGCAGTATGGTTTCTGGATTGTCAAGGAGTATCGCGAGGCATATAACATGTTCTGCTGCTCTGGTATTCTCTTCAATCATGAGTCTGAGAGAAGAGGTGAGACATTCGTTACCCGCAAGATTACATTGGCTGCGGCACGCATCAAGCAGGGTAAGCAGAGCAAGCTCTATCTGGGTAACCTGGATTCACTCCGCGACTGGGGTTATGCCAAGGATTACGTAGAGTGCATGTGGTTGATTCTCCAGGCAGAGAAGCCAGAGGATTTCGTTATTGCAACAGGTAAGCAGCACTCAGTTCGTGAGTTTGCTCAGTTGGCTTTCCACTATGTAGGCATCGAGCTGAAGTGGGAAGGCAAGGAAGAGAACGAGAAGGGTATCTGTGTTGAGGGTCCTGAGGAGCTCATCGGCAAGACACTCGTAGAGGTTTCTCCTGACTTCTACCGTCCTACCGACGTGGTAAACCTTTGGGGTGACCCAACAAAGGCTAAGGCTAAGCTCGGCTGGAATCCAAACACCACCTCTTTCGAGGATCTCGTAAAGATTATGGTAGAGAGTGATATGGCTAAGGTAGCTGCCGAGGCTGCTGGCGAGAAGGTTCGCTGCAATCTCGCAGAATACTTGGAGAAAGGTATTGTAAAGTAATCGCTTTTTCAAAAATTTTAGAATTTAAGAATTTTCATTCTGTATCGCCATGAGAGAAGAAAGAATTCTCTAATTCTAAAATTCTTGATAAAAAGAAAAATAGAAATATTTCATTGGATAAAAACGCAAAGATTTATATTGCCGGACATCACGGACTCGTGGGTTCTGCTATCTGGAATAACCTCAAGAAGAGAGGCTATAACAATCTGGTAGGCCGTTCTCACAAAGAACTCGACTTGACCGACCAGTATGCAGTAGAGAACTTCTTTGATGAGGAGAAACCGGATGCAGTAGTATTGGCTGCAGCCTTCGTGGGCGGTATCATGGCGAATTCGCTCTATCGTGCTGACTTCATCATGCAGAACATGAAGATGCAGTGCAACGTAATCAGCAATGCTTATTCTCATGGCGTGAAGAAACTCCTCTTCCTGGGCTCTACCTGCATCTATCCAAAGAATGCACCGCAGCCAATGAGTGAGGACGTTCTCCTTACTTCTCCTTTGGAATATACCAACGAGGAATATGCCATCGCCAAGATTACCGGACTGAAGATGTGCGAGAGCTACAATCTTCAGTATGGTACCAACTATATCGCCGTGATGCCAACCAACCTCTATGGTCCTAACGATAACTTCCACCTGGAGAACAGCCATGTAATGCCTGCGATGATGCGCAAGATTTATCTTGCCAAACTCATCCACGATGGCGACTGGCACAGCATCGAGGTGGATATGAACAAGCGTCCTATCAACCCTACTGATAAGCTTCGCGAAATCATCGGCGAGAGTAATGTGGATGGAAGCAACTCTCATGAGCGCATTCTGAAGGCACTGGAGTTCTATGGCATCTACGACAACAAGGTGGTGCTTTGGGGAACTGGTAAGCCATTGCGTGAGTTCCTCTGGAGCGAGGATATGGCAGATGCCAGCGTTCATGTGCTCCTGAATGTAGATTTCAAGGACATCATCGGTATCGAGAAGTACAGTTCTGTATTCTATGGTGCCAAGGTAGATGGTGCTGTGGATAGAAATAACTCTGAAGGCCGTGGCGGCGCTATCCCATCATTGGGTGAGATTCGCAACTGCCACATCAACGTGGGTACCGGCAAGGAACTCACCATCCGTGAGCTTTCAGAACTTGTAGTAAAGGCAGTAGGTTTCGAAGGCGAGGTAGAATTTGACACCAGCAAGCCAGATGGAACCATGCGCAAGCTCATCTCTGTAGATAAACTCCACAGCCTCAGATGGACTCATAAGGTAGAAATCGAGGATGGTGTGAAGAAACTCTTCGACTGGTATCAGGAGAGTCTTAAGGACTAAAGAATGTATCATCATGCTTGCAAATGATGAGGTTGGCAATGCCAAGTTTGGTAATGATATCCGCTTGTATGAATGCAAGAACTGCGTGGTTCATGCTGCCGATGAAAGCAAGGTGGTAGTTCAAGGCTTGGATGGCTATATCGTAGCCGAGAAGAATGGACAGTTGCTTGTCTGCTCATTAAGAGAGGAACAGAGGATCAAGGATTTTGGAAAATAAAAATACAATGAGAATTTCAAAAATACATATTCAGAATTTTCGTAAGTTGAAGAATTGTACGCTTGACTTTGGAGAAAAGCAAACAATTCTTATTGGGGCAAACAATAGCGGTAAAACATCTTGTATGCAAGCTATCGTTCGCTTTGTGAAAGAATCAAAAAAAATATTGATAAGATACTTTACTTTATCTAATTGGGAAAAACTCAATAAAGTGGCAGAAAATTGAACAAATGATGAAAAGTTAAAGCCTTCTTTGGTTGATATCATAGAATACCTTCCCCAAATGGATGTAAACGACAATTGGAAGCGTTCTGTAAGGTTGGCAAGGTATGTGTCCAGAAGATGAACGCAAGTGAACCATTGATGAAACATCATTAGCAAAGAAAGCAAGTCACATCAACCTTAATTCCGCAACACTATAATTTAACTTTATTTATAAGTTCCTGAGCAACAAAAAGTTGCCCAGGATTTTGCCA
>ENA-UERK01002513-UERK01002513.1-human-gut-metagenome-genome-assembly--contig:-NODE-2513-length-11983-cov-5.141861_pt1 | contig 11983 bp, 10 predicted proteins | sample MGYA00242957_ERZ507957 | MGnify/ENA primary metagenome ERZ507957 (study PRJEB26167, sample SAMN06115538) | human gut metagenome | host: Homo sapiens | place: China:Heilongjiang | collected 2015-11-06... | reverse complement strand
AAATGAACACTCCTGAGGCTGTAGAAGGAAGTATGGTACTCCGTGCGAAGCTTGACATGGCTAATCCAAACATGCACATTTGTCTTATCACCCTCATATTTCTTCACGACGTTTTACATGACGGTCATATTTCATTGGCTTGTCACCGCCCCAATAGTCCATGATTTCCTGCTTCATATCAAAATTGGCAAACCAGTCTTTAAAATCCAAACATCTGGCTCGCTCATATTCAGCACGCCTATCATTCTGTCCACACATTTCAATGCCCTTTTCTATAAGTGATAGTGACTTGCCCTTATTTCCACTGAAAGCGTTTATATATGCTGCATTCACATAATCCATCGTTGTAGCTTTTTCCTTTGCATCTACCTCAGAGACTTTCATTTCTGCCGCCTTATTCAGCAATGCACGACCTTCTTTCCAAAATCCGCATTTTGCAGTCAGAAGTCCCTTCATAAAAAACATATCAGGCGTTACCTTTGACGGATTTGCATGCATACATTCATCCACGGCCTGCAATGCCTGTCTGCAACTGTCCATTTCAGCCAAACGTTCAGCCAAGCAAATGTACGAACTGATTAATGTTGAATCTATGTCAATAGACTCCCTGTACAGTTTGACAATTGGAGGATATTTCCGTATATCTCTTCCACTGGTCACATAGAGTTCAAACGCCTCTTTGTTCAACGCTACCGCTTTTTCACGAGCAGCATTTGCATCTTTCTGAGCTACCACATTATTGCAACAACACAGAAGACACGAGATTGTCATAAAAAAAATATATTTTTCATACTTTTGATATATGTTTGTTTTCATCGTCACTAAATACTTATCGCATCTTTACCACAAGGCAAGCCTCTTCATGAACTTCCTGTTTGCGGTTTACAGACTTCATCTCTGCCAACATTCTCTTTATGTCAGCGTAAAGATGCGCATAAGACTTATTGGCAAGTGCTGCCTCAAGCACCTTACGCTTGCTTTCTGTACCTTCAAGCCAGCCTGTCAGCATAGCCCTGCTAAACACTCCAAACGGTACCTTATCCTCATTCTTGGTTATGTACGCCAATGCTGTTCGGTATTCACTATCAGCCTGAGCTGTAAGATTCTGCTCGTCGTACACATATCCTCTATATACATGGACCATATAGCGACTGCTTCCTGAAAGTGTCTCAAACATACTTATTGCATCCAACGCCTTTTTGTATTCGCCCTCAGTTATGTAGGCACTGGCAAGGAAACGCCAGGCATTATCTTGCGCTGGATATATCTGCAACACGGTTTTAAGGTTTGATATATAGCCGTCAAGTTCACCACCCGACAAGGACTGGCCTTTCCCGAGTGTGTTTAACACGGACATCGTGCTTTTTTCATACAAAGCATTGGCGCGTTTCATCCGCTGTTCAAGTGAGTCGGCAGGGATAAAACGTCCGTAGAGGAACGATACCGGCAATACCATACGCACGCTAACATTCTTGCCGTTCTGCCTGCCAGGAGTCCAGTTCGGCATATAGGTCACAAGGCGCACGGCCTCATCGGCATACTCGGCAGAATAACTGCCCTCTGCCTTTGGACTTTGCACATGTCCGTTCTTATCAATCACAAAGTCCACATTCACCTTGGCCACAATATGCTTTTGAGACAGAGATTTTGCGTTTTTTGCAAAATATGAGTCCAACGCCGAAGTGCCTCCGGCAAACTGAGGCTTGGTTTCCACCACCTTATAGTCTGTTTGTGCACTTACATCCAGACATAACAGCAAAAAGAGAACAAGTGTTTTCATACGCTACTTTTCATTGTGGTAAAATCCGTTCATATCTATTCGGTAATCTATCATCTTATCAGAAGTTTGTACTACCCAAGAAAAAGTTGAATGGATTTGTACTGTAAGCCTGAGGTTGGTTGAATGATTTTCGCCTTATCCCCAAACTCTGTTGAATAAATATGCTTAAACACTGATTATAGTTGAATGCTGCGTTAAAGCCTGCATTCAATTGAATTCCGTGTTTGTGGTGCAAAGTTAGTGGCTCCTGCTTGAAACTCAAAATTTTGCAGGTGCTTTTCTCTGTAACTGATCCATTTTTTATTAATTTTTCCCTTGTAGGATGCTGCCTGATGTGGCGTCATATTGTCAAGACTCATGTGAGGACGCTCATTGTTATAAAACTCAACCGCCTTTGCCATGGCTCGTTTTACTTCTTCTATGGAATGAAACTTGATATCTTTAAAGAGTTCGTTCTTTATTGTGCTGTTCAGTCGCTCTGCCACAGCATTATCCTTTGGATCTCCACTCTCGGTCATACTTATATGTATGCCCGCTTCATAGAGCAATGATGTATATGCTGCACTTACATACTGAACCCCTCTATCTGAGTGATGGATAAGATTTATAGGCTTTTCATCCCCTAACGTCTCGATAGCTTGCAAAAGGCACTCTACACTATGCCATGCCTCTAATGAATCACCGACATACCAGCTGATTATTTCTTTGGTATAGTAGTCGGATATAATGGACAAATAGCAGAAGATGTACTCGTCTTCACTAATCCATATAGGAATGTAAGTAATATCTGTAACCCATACCTGATTCTTACGTGTGGGGATGAGGTCTTTTATGAGATTAGGATATGTAGGGAGACCATGACTTGAATCCGTTGTACGAGGCTTACGCCTTGGTTTTCTGACATTCAGATTGTTTTCGGCAATAATCATCTCCATCTTATCCCTGCCAACCATATACTCATAATCACGGCCAAAACGCCCTAGATACATCGCATGTAGCTTTTCGCCGCCGATACCTGGGTCGTGCTCGCGCATCTCGCGAATGAACTGCAAAACCATCTCTTCCGTAAGGTGTACTACCCTAGAAAAAGTTGAATGGATTTGTACTGTAAGCCTGAGGTTGGTTGAATGATTTTCGCCTTATCCCCAAACTCTGTTGAATAAATATAAGAGAGAAGAAGATATAAGAGAGAAGAAAATATAAGAGAGAAGAAAAGAAAGAAACCAAAAGGGCTGAATTCGTTATTTATCGAATTCAGCCCTTTTGGTTTATCTATATCTAAAGACTATAGCCTGTAGCGTTTATCTATATCTAAAGGCTATAGCCTGTAGCGTTGCTGTTGTTTAGATGTTGAAGCGTTATGGTGTTATTGCTATTGCTTCACGACCTTTTTTCCACCTATTATATATAGGCCCTTCGGGAGAACCGAGAGGTCGGTGCCGAGACAGATGCCATCGATGGAGAAGATGCGGTTGTCGGTAGATAAGGGAGCATCGGTAACAACGTTTTGGAGACCAGAAGTTGTGACGTCAGCAACAAAGCGGAAGCTCACCTCGTGAGTAGATTCTGTGTCCTCCACGATGTTGTAAAGTCCCATTTTGTTGTCCTTAGGAGCATCACGCCAAGCAAAGTTGGGCAGGTTCTGCGTTGCGAGAAGCGTCGTGACCTTCAGCGTTCCGGGGAACGGGTCGGCAGCCATACTGCTCTTATAAGCAGAAAAGCTCTTAGTGTTGTAAGAATTGAGCACACATCCATCTGCAGGAACAAGTGTGAATCCAGGGTCGCCAACGATGTTGTTGATAGGAGTGTTATACTGCATGTTGTTGTTGCGCAAGCTCACGCGATAAGCAATCAGTCCGTGTCCAGGCAACTTAGTGTTCCACCCCTTGTTTTGCACATTTTCAAACACGAAATAGTCGGCCACACGTCCCGATGCCAACGTGTTAGGGTTGTAGTACACATGTCCAAGCTCTCCCTTATCGGCTGTTTTCAGCGAGTATGTTTTTCCATCCTCCATCTCAACATAGTCGCGCCATCCCATGTGTTTACGTTCAAAGGCAGTGTATGCTGTTGGGCAATAGCCATTATTCACATTCTCTCCACCGTCCATGATGCTCCAATATTCCAGTTCCTGATTATCCTTTTCGTTAGCAGGCGAAGTTGTAGAATAGAAGTCGGGCAGTCCCATTGTGTGCGACATTTCATGACAGAACACCCCCACTCCATTGATTTGTGGAGTAGAATAAGATCCACCAGATCCAAGAAGGGACTTTTTGGCGTTCAGCTCACTAATCATCATAGCCGTCTTAACGCTCTTGCCATTATAAGTGCCGAAGTCTTGCAATGAGGTCTTTGGCCACAATGTGTTCTCATCAGTAGGATCATTGTTCTCTCCGAATCCAGCAAAAATTATCGCCACGAGGTCCACACACCCATCTCTATCGCTGTCAAAATCAGCGTTGTCGAACGACAGTAGTTTTGAAGCCTCAGTGCACGCATCCTTTACGAACTGTCGATAGTTAACATCTTTAGAGCCCCCTGTGTTGGCACCATAATATTCCATTGACTGTGGAAGCGTTACAGGTCCCACAATCTTAAAATTAGGTGTAAACTGTCCGTCGCTCATATCCGTGAAATATTTCTTCACGCTACCATAGTTTCGGTTTTCACCATTACCGAAGTCTTTCTGCTCATCGCCATTGAAATATTGTTCAAACGACTTCACAGGGTTAGGCAGATAAAATTCAGTGTCGTTAAACTTTGCAAGAATGACCACGGCTGTGGGCGAACCCTTATGTGGGAAATAGTTATATCCTGCACGTCCCGTCTGCTGCACACGCATAGCCTCCCTACGCGCCACTGCCTTTGGTGTGTTAAAGAGGTTTAGGTTCTGTTTTGCTGCGAGCGAAGCCTCCGATGCCGACCGTTGTTGTGCGTTGTGTGCGAGCTGTTCAGTGGCCACAATTGCCCCATCATTAGCAATCTGTGCCACAAAGAACTGTCCGTCGGCCCTTGCTAAAATCACTCCATCGACAGTGCTATACCAATGAAAATGTTCGTCGCCATGCAGCACGACCGTCAATTCTGTTCCATCTGCCTGTTTAACCTTAAACGGTTCAGAATTAGCTTTTGAAGCGAATGTAGGCAGCGCCATGAACATCGCTGCTATCGCTGAGAGTAAAAATTTCTTCATATATGGAATGCTTTTTAATTATCTATGATGTAAGTAACGGTTTTGAATGCTCTTTACCAGAGCTTTACGTCATTAAGAGCAATTGATTATTGTTATTTCAAGCTTTGTTGTTGCGTCACGTTTTGTTGTTGCGTCCGAAGAAATATTGTCCTTTGTTTTTTGTGCGCGATCCAAACTCGATGGCGTGCGTGGGACAATGGTGGAAGCAGTTGAAACAGGTAAGACAATGGCCGTTGTGCAACCACTCTGGCGTCAGGCCCTTGCCGCCCTTAATGTCGTTCACGGGACAGACATCAGCACACTTGCCACACTTTATGCAGCGGTCTTCGACGACATGAAACGGTTTGTCTGTGACGAGGCGGTTAACAAAGAACGAGCCAATAAGCCTACTGTTTATTCGTGGCCAGCGCCCTCTGTCGGGCTTCGACCTGAACGGTCGGCAATGCATGATGTCATCGATCATGCGGTTAAGCCTTATCTGCGATGTCTCAATTTTCTCTGCCTCACGTTCAGGCGTGTCCACATCCATGAAGGGCAGACCCACATAAGATTCGGGCATGAGCAACGAAGAGCCCGCATCAAGGTTTATGCCTCGGGCCTTGAGGTCAGAAGCAAAGATGTCGAGCGTCTCACCGATGGTGTCGCCCGCTGTGCAGAGAGCATAAACGAAGTGGCCCTGAAGATTGTTAACCTTCAGTCGGCTGATAAACTGTCTAACGATAAGCGGCGGGCGCCATCCATGCACAGGAAAACAAAAGCCCAGCCGTTCACCTTCTTCGAGAGAGATCTCTACGTCGGTGTCGGCTGTGGTCATGAGTTGCATGCGGTCGCGCGTGGTGGCCTTGATCTGTTCAGCAGCCCATTTTGTGTTGCCTGTTGCGGAAAAATAAAATATCATGCCGCAAAGTTAATAATATTTTTTCTTACAAGCACGATGAAGGAGCCACAAAGCGAGCAAAAAATAGATTAAAGCCTGTATCCAGAGCATGCGACACTCGTAAACGATGTCGGAAATGAGCGCGCCCATGGTGTTTAGCTTCACAAAGCCCTGAATGCCAAACGTTGACGGGAAGAGACATGCGAAGGCACGCCAGAACGACGGAATGTTGCTCTGCGGCCATGACACGCCGCTCAAGAACAGCAGGCCCACCGACGTGAACACCACCACCAACATTACATCCTCGCGTTGCGGTATAAGCATGCCTATGGTCATGGCAAAGAAGATGCACGCCAAGAGGTAAGGCAAGACAAAAAGCACGAGGTCGGCGGGATGGAGCAGCTGCACGAAATGGAACATCTTGGGTATTGCCAGCAAGACGTAAGCCGTGACCGCAGCATAGATAAGCAACATACAGAGCGTGCGGCCCGTGATGATGCGAAGCATGGGCAAGCGGCGTTTGAGGATGGGCAGCGTGGAGGTTGTTATGAAGAAGCCACGCTCTCGACGCGAGCCATAGAGCAAGCCTGTGCCGAGGAGCAACGTCTGCTGGATGATGAGCATGAGCACGCCGGGCAAGATGAAGTTGCCGTAACCGCCCGTTGAGTTGAACATCGCCACCTCTTCATAGTTGAGCGGTTGCGTTGTTATGCTGTTCTCGTGGTCGGTATAGCCTGGTGCCAGCGCCACCTGAAGGTTTGCGTTCATAAGCGACGACACCGATGTGGCAGCTGAGAAGATGGCCTTATAAGCAAGCATCAGGCTCATGTCGCAATAGACGCTGACCGTTGTCTGCTCCATGCGGTTGAGCCTCTTCGACAAGTCTTCAGGCAGATAAACGATGCCGTTGACCTCCTGTTTTGCCACCAGTCGTCGCGCCTCCTCTATGCTGTTACAGAAATAAGCCACCTTCACGTCGGGCGATGCGTCGTAACGCCGCACGAACTCGCGGCTCATCGCCGAGTGGGATGCGTCGACCACCGCCACAGGCACCTCACGCACCACCTCGTTGTTGTATATCCACGAATAGAGAATGGGATAGAACAAGGGGACGAACAGCATGAAGAGCACCACACCCTCGTCGCGCACGATTGTGCGCGCCTCCGAGTAGAACGAGCAGAAGATGTCGCTTAAAAACTGTTTTATTTTGTCAAATATGTTCATTATATTCAGAAAATATCCTTTTTACAATAAGATGCCTTGCTGACGAGCCTCAACGCCATCCACCTGCATCGGTCACACTCCTTGCATGACGAGACAACTTAAGAGAGGTAGACATAACTGTTGAACGCACGCCTAAGGTTGCGCACCACAAGCAGAGGCAAGAGGGCGAACGCCAGGAGCGCCACCACATTGGGCCAGTCGTAGACCAGGGCGTTGCCATTGAACACACACGTCTGGTAAAGGCGGAAATAGTGGCGCAAGGGGAAGAGCTGTGCAAGCACCTCCAGAGGTGCGTCCATGGCAAACGTTGGGAACGCCGTGCCCACCATAGAGAAGCTGAGCACACCCCACAGCGAGCAAAGACTCATCGACATGCGGAGCGCGGGAACCAAGCCATACATGAAGACGGCAAAGCCCATCGATGCCACCACGCTCAAGAAACCGAGGAGCAAGATCACGGCAACGCTGCCTTGGTAAGGGAAGTGCATGACCGAATAGACGTAGAACAGATAAAAATAGAACACGGCAAGGTTTATAACCATGTGAGGCAACATCTTTCCGAAGAGCGCCACAAAAATGTTGTTGTTTGCCATCTTCATCAGTTCCTTAGATGTCTGCATCTTCAGTTCCTGACCCAGAGCATAAGCCGTTATGAGGAACACGAACAGCAGCAGACAGCCCGGTATGAGCATTGTGCTGAGATAGGTGTTATAGTTGACCCACGGGTTGGAGACCGTGTGCAAGTCCACCTTTATGGGTTGCAGGAACGTAGCTATCTGTTCTGGCGTGAGCCCTTTGGCCCGTAACGTGGCCTGCCCTATTGCTGCCGACCCGAGCGTGGATATGGTCTTGAGGTCGCGGAAGAGCAAGGCACCCGCCGTTAGCGAGGTGTAAGTGTAATAAAAAGAGATGGTGGGACGACGCGACGACAGCAGGGCATCGGTTGTGCCTTCAGGAAAATAGAGAAAGGCATAGATGTCGCCGTGCTGCATGGCCTGCCGTGCCTCCTCGAAGCTGGCATAACGGGCCACGATGCGCGTTGTCTGGAAAGCGTCAAGCGAATGGGTGAGCTTGCGTGTGAAGGTTGTGTTGTCCTGGTCGACAATGCCCACGGGCATGTTCTCTGGCTGTCCTTCATCCATGAGAGAGGTGAACAGAAAGGTCACCATCAGCGGAAAGACCAGCATGCAGAGCACATACATAGGGTTCTTCGTCAGCCTACAGCACTCGCGACGCGCTATGTTAAAAATTCGAGACAATGTTGTTTGTTTTAAATTCAAGATTCGTTCACAGCAGCCCGTTGAGCTGTCACTTTATTTCTTAAGGACGAGCGACATGCCGGGACGCAGACCCTCAACCTTTGTCACGGGACGGGCCTTCACCTCAAAGGTCTTGAGGTCATACTGTCCGTTGGCCTTTGTGGCCTTCCATGTGGCATAAGAGCCCTGGTCCTTGATGTAATAGACCTTCATCTTGATGTCCTTCTTGAAAGCGGGAGCATAGGCTGTGATGACCGACCCTATGCGCATGCCGTCGAGCTGGTCCTCACGCACGTTGAACGTTCCCCACATGTCGTCGAGCAACGACACCGACATGATGGGTGAGCCTGTGCCGATGAGCTCTCCCTCCTTGGGATAGACATCGCTGACCTCGCCAGCCTTCTGTGCTGTCTGCATGGTCTCGCTGATGTAAGAGCTGACCTCCTGCACCGCTCCCTTGGCACGGTTCACCTGTGCTGCCGCCGCCATCTTCTCCTCGCGGCGGGCGCCGTTTACGGCCATGTCATACTGGCTCTGTGCCGCCTTGACCTGTGCCTCGATGGCCTTATAGTTAGCAAACGCCTCATCGCGTTTCTGTGCCGACATCACGCCCTCATCGTAGAGACGCTGCACGCGGTTATACGATTTCTGCGCAATTTCCAGTCCGGCCTTTGCCTGCTGAAGCAGAGCGTAAGCACCGTTGATCTGTTCGCGACGAGCACCGTTGTTTGCCATCTGGTCCATGGCCGATGCAGCGCTCTCAGCGCTCTGAGCCTGTGTGAGCTTAGCCTTCACGTCGGGAGCATCGATAATGGCGAGCGTGTCGCCAACATTCACATAGTCGCCCTCCTTGACACGCAGTTCGAGCACACGTCCAGGCACCTTGCTCGACACGCGATATTCAGACACCTCGACATATCCCTGTATAATTTCCGGCTCGCTCTTGAAAACAAGAGTGCCGATAACTGCTATGATTACAACCACGACGGTGAAAGCCGCCACCGTGAGCAATATGTTCTTATGTTGTGTTTTTTCAGACATAACGTTTGTTTTTATTGTAGTGTTCCAAGTGCCTTCTTGAGGTTCACCTGACTAAGTTTAACTTCTATTTCAGCATCAATCATCTGCGACTGTGCCTGCATCCATGCCGTCTGTGCCTCCATGACATCAGTAGACGGAATGACTCCCTCGCTGAAGCCGAGGTTGGCGCAGCGCAGGTTCTCGTTGGCCTTGTCCACATTAGACGAAGCCATGGCGAGCTTGCGGCTTGCCTCAGACACCTTAAACTGGCTTTGGTTGACCTGCAGCTCTATCTTCTCGCGCACCTCGCTGGCCTCGAGCTGTGCAATGCAGGTGGCTGCCTTGCTGGCTTTAACCTTATATTCGCCCTCGAACCAGTTCCACACAGGCACGCGCACCACGACCCCAACGTTCCATACCCCAGCAAACTTTCTTTCAAAGCCGTTGTAGAGATTAGGGTTGGTGGCGGTGTAGCCGCCAGAGAGGAGCACCTGAGGCAGATAAGCGGCACGCACCAAGCGTGTGGCCTGACGCGACAGGTCTATGGTGTTTTCAAGAAGTTTCACCTCGGGACGGTTTTCAATGGCCGACTCCACGTCAACAGTCTGTGCCGTGGCATCGAGCGGCAGGTTCTCGCTGTCCTCATCGGCAAGAGTGATCTTGCTGTCAAGCGGCAGGCCGCACAGCTGACACAGATACATTTTTGCCAGCGACAATCCGTTGTCGACCTGTGTGAGAGCCATCTCTGCCTCGTTCACCTTGACGTCAACCTTCAGTCCGTCGGCCTTTGTGGCCACGCCCTCATCAATCATCTTGTGCACATCGCCGCTGAGCTTCTTGACGAGATTGAGGAAGCTGTTTGCCAACTTCTGCTTATGCTTGAGCGACACCACCATCCAGTAGGCCTGGTCGGTGCTGTAGAGCGTTCCTTGCAGCTTTGCAGCATAGTCGTTGTCCACCATCTGCTGCGAGATCTTCGCCATCTTGTTGGCAGCAGTAATGGCGCCACCCATGAACACAGGTTGCGTCACCACGGCCGAAGCCATGAACATGTTGCGCGTGTCGGTGTCTAAAGCTTTCACGATGCGTTGCCCACTGTGGTTGAGTGCATCGCCCACAGACGTGCCCATGTTGTTGAGCACACCACCAAAGTGGTTAGCCTGTTCTGGTGTGAGCACGCCATCCTGTGTAAGTTTTGTCAGCACCGAAGATATGTCCTTTCCGAGACTTCCGCTGAGAGCGGTGCCAATGCTGCTGAGAGTGCTTTTCTGCTCATTGTTGAGCAGCGATATTTCTCTGCTCGTGAACATGTAGCCTCCCACAACATTCAGTTTTGGCAAATACTGAGTTTTGGCGGCCTTAACGGTATATTTGGCCGCCTCTTTCTTGTATTGCGTTATGCCCAACTGCTTGTTGTTTCTCATAGCCAAAGCCCTGCAACTGTCAAGCGACAGCGCCTGCTGCGCCGCCACAGGGACGGCACATGCAACGAGAAGCAATAACAATATTTTTTTTCTCATTTAACTATCTAAAAATCTTTACTTTCAAATACTTTCAACAAAAGAGATGCGTGCCCAAGACGGGCTTTGTCATTAATTGAAACTGAAGGTTCGTGAGCCGATCATGTTGCCGTCGGCAAACACGCTCACGTTGTAAGAGCCTTCCATGAGAGCCTGACTGATGTTCCAGTAGGTCACGACGGTTGTTTCCTGTCCGGTGTACTCGACCGTCTTTTTCATTGTGCACTGGAGCGAGCGGTTGGCATAACTGAACGATCCGTCGTTGCCGAGCACAGCACCTGTGGGCGTTGTGACACGCACATAGAAGGTCTTCATGCCGCTCTTGGCCGTAACGTTCTTAGAGACGGTGAACGAGACCTGCATGGTCTTACCCTTGTTCAGCTTTTTGGTTTCCTTGCCACGTTTGTTCTTCAGCGTCATGCGTATGCCAGTGGCGTCGAGCTGTGCGGCAATGGCCACCTTCTCTGAGAGCGATGCACGCTCTGTGTTGAGACCCGCAATCTGACGTGTGGCCTCATCATACTGGCTGCGCACGCGTGTGTTCTCGTCCTTGAGGTTCTGGTTCAAGCGGTTGAGCGAGTCGATCTCAAGCACATAGTTGCGGAGGACGGCACGCACGGTTGCCAACTCTTTCTTCAAACGTGTAATCTCGCGAGCATCGTTGCTCTTCACCTGACGCAGCTCCTCAAGAAGCTTCTGGGTCTTCTCTTGTTCAGCGGTGAGCTGAGCCACGATAGAGTCGTTGGTGATCTGCGTCTTCATCTCGCTGTATTGGTTTGCAAACTGCTGATACTCGTTCTCCATTTCTTTCTTATCGAGCTCAGCCAGCTCCTGCATTTCACGGTTTTCCTGTTTCTGTTTGTCAAGACGAATGGCGAGGAACGCAATGCCTGCCACGAGCAAGATTCCGACAATAACAACCGGAATCAAAACTTTTTTGTTCATATCGGGTACCTTTTTTTGTTTTTTATAATGTTATAACGCTGCAAAGTTATAGCTTTTGTTTCAAAAAACCTAATTTCTTTGCATAATTTAAAAATTCATTTCTTTATCTTTTCCACTATTGCCCCGAAAAGATTAGGCAGCCTTGACATTAACCTTTTTGTTCGA
>ENA-UERK01002512-UERK01002512.1-human-gut-metagenome-genome-assembly--contig:-NODE-2512-length-11988-cov-4.249181_pt1 | contig 11988 bp, 8 predicted proteins | sample MGYA00242957_ERZ507957 | MGnify/ENA primary metagenome ERZ507957 (study PRJEB26167, sample SAMN06115538) | human gut metagenome | host: Homo sapiens | place: China:Heilongjiang | collected 2015-11-06... | reverse complement strand
TTTTCAAGAGCTGTGTTTCCGGTTTTATTTTTTGAAAACCGAAGCACGGTCTTTGTCGTTGCCGGCTTAAATTTCAATGACATCTTGCCTGTATAAGAGCTGGTATCATAGGAACCATTAAACTCACTTTTCTTAGTTACTACAACCGCCCACAGCTTCTCATCATAGCTTACAAGTGCATATTTCAGTCCGGTGCTCTCATCTACACCCATACCTTTATAGTAATCTGACTTTACTGCATAATCATATTGGAAGGAACCGTCACTGGCATTTGAAAATGTATGTGTGTTCTCGTCCTGTGATAATTCCTGTTTCTTTACTGATTCCGCAGCCTGCACATTTCCGGTATTTTTCCCGGCTCCCATAAACAATATCAACAAAGCTGCTACACATAGAAGTATTAATCGTTTATTCTGCTGTTTCATTTTTCTTTTTATCCGCCTTTTCTGTCCATAAATACGGGGTTATCTGGTATACGTAATAATTCAGCCAATTGGCATATAATGTATTAGCATGGCAGCGCCAGGATTTGATCGGTGTCTTGCTTGGATCGTTGTCCGGATAATAATTTACCGGAATATCCGGATTCAGTCCCTTTGCAAGATCACGCTTATATTCTTTATCAAGCGTCAGAATATCATATTCCGGATGTCCGGTTACGAATATATTCTTTCCTTCATCGCCAATGATCAGATAAGGACCTGCCTCATCGGACTCCGCTACGATCTCCAGGTGCGGATTTTTTACGATCTCATCTTTGTCTACACCTGTATACCTGGAATGCGGTACATAAAAGATATCATCAAACCCACGAACAAGCGGTGTCTTTCTGTGGAAGGTATGATGCATATAGATTCCTGATAATTTCTTATCCAGCTCATGCTTCTGCACCCCATACCGATAATACAGACCTGCCTGTGCGCCCCAGCAGATATGGATCGTAGAGGTTACATTTTTCTCCGACCAGTCCATAATTTCTTTTAATTCATCCCAGTATTCTACATCTTCAAATTCCATCTTCTCGATCGGTGCTCCTGTGATAATGAATCCATCCCATTTCCGATCTTTGATGCTGGAAAAATCGGTGTAGAACCGTTCCAGATGGCCTTTGGGTGCATGCTTGGATTCATATGTCATCGTACGGATCAGAGAAATATTCACTTGAAGCGGCGTATTTGACAGACTTCTCATAAGCTGTAATTCTGCATCCTGCTTTAAAGGCATCAGGTTCAATATCAATATATCAAGCGGACGGATATCCTGACGGATGGCTCTGTCTGAACCCATCACAAAGATATTCTCATCCTCCAGTATTTTCTTTACCGGTAAATCATCGTCAACTCTAATTGGCATTTTCTATCAAGTCCTTTCTGTTTCAACTGCCATTTTTCTGTTTCTATATTATCAGGAAAACTGTTCCAGAAACTGCGCTTCTGAAATGATCGGTATTCCCAGACTCTGTGCTTTTTTATTCTTCGAAGATGTGGATGTCACATCGTTATTGACCAGATATCCGGTCTTTGAAGATACAGAACCTGCTACCTTTCCGCCCCGGTCTTCGATATACTGCTTCATCTCATCCCGGTTTGCAAATTGTACCAGACTTCCGGTTATTACAAAGGTAATACCTGCAAGCGTCTGTGGTACCGTTTCAGTCTCTGCTTCAAACTCTAATTCACGAAGCAACCTATCTATAATAGCACAATTCGACGGATTTTTAAAATATCTTACAATTTCCTCTGCGATCACTGTTCCGATTCCATCAATCTCTGTATATGCTTCTACATCCGCATGCATGATCTGATCCAGGTTATTTTTAAAATGTTTGCAGATCAGCTTCGCTGTTGCATCTCCGACCCCAGGAATTCCAAGGCCATAGACAAAACGGTTCATCGTTGTGTGTCTGGATGTATCAACAGCCTGAATCAGCTTCGCATAAGACTTCTCTCCAAAGCCTTCCAACTCAACGATCTCTTCTTCATGACGATTCAGGTGATAGAGATCATCCAGATGATCCAGATATCCCTGTTCAATAAATTTGTCTATCGTGGCTTCTGAGAGACCGTCAATATTCATAGCATTTCTGGATACAAAATGAGCAAATGATTTTAACTTCTTTGCAGGGCAGAATTCATTGGTACAATAAAGGGTCTCTACCTGATCTACACCCTCTCCCTCCGTCACGATCTTTGTCAGACCACCACAGGCAGGACAGGATTCCGGAATCGATACATTTCCACTTCTGGTATGATTTTCGGCAATCTGCGGAATGATCATATTTGCCTTATAGACCGAGATCTCATCTCCGATCCCAAGCTGCAACGACCGAAGGATACTGACATTATGGATACTTGCACGGCTGACTGTTGTTCCTTCAAGGGACACCGGATCAAATACTGCAACCGGATTGATAAGTCCCGTTCTGGAAGGGCTCCACTCCACATACTGCAGATGGGTCACTGCCTGTTCATCCGCCCATTTGAATGCCATACTGTCTCTTGGGAACTTCGCTGTTCTACCGAGGCTCTTTCCATATGCAAGATCTTCTAACACCAGTACCAGACCATCCGAAGGAAAATCGTTCTGCTCAATCTGTTCTGCAAACTTTGCTACACGCTCCGGCAGCTTATCAGCATCGATCAAATAATGCCCTACGACATCAAAGCCCTGCTGCTCCAGCCAGTCTAATTCATAGGAAAAGGAATTCTTAAAGTCCACATCTTCTCCATCCACCAGATTAAAGGCAAAGAAATGTACGTTTCTCTCTTTTGTAATGCGGTTATTCAACTGTCTGACAGAGCCGCTGCATAAGTTTCTCGGGTTTTTATATTTTGCATCTGCATCTGCGATCTGCTCATTTATCTTCTCAAAATCAGAATACTTGATAACTGCCTCTCCACGGATCGTCAGCTTACCCTTATATGGAATCTCTTTCGGAATATTTGCAAATACTCTTGCGTTGTTCGTTATAACCTCGCCCTCTAAGCCATTTCCTCTGGTTACTGCTTTTACAAGCGTGCCATTCTCATAGGTAAGGACAACGGTAAGACCATCTAACTTCCATGAGATCACACCCTGATGTGTGCCAAGCCATGCTGCCAGTGCTTCCACACTCTTGGTCTTATCCAGAGAAAGCATTGGATGCTCATGAGCCTCTTTCGGAAGCTCACTTACAATCTCATATCCGACATGAACCGTCGGACTGTTCGACATTACAATTCCTGTCTCTTTTTCAAGTTCTACCAGTTCATCATACAAGGCATCATATTCCAGATTGCTCATGATCTCGGTATCTTCCTGATAATATTTCTTTGATGCCTCATTCAGTTTTTCAACTAATTCTTTGATTCTGTCTCTCTTTTCCAACTGACATACCTCTTATTTCCAACAACATTCTGTTCATTTTTATTATCCGGCTGTGCTTCTTCCCGCTTTGTTTTTACTTCTTCTTTTCGTTCCACTAAACGTCTGAGTTCTGTTTCTTCTTCCTTTGTCAAATGGCGGTACTCACCCGGTCTCAGATTCCCCAGACGAATATTGATCACTCGAAGCCGTTTCAGATTTACGACCTTATATCCAAAATATTCGCACATTCGGCGGATCTGGCGATTCAGCCCCTGTGTAATTATGATCTTAAAGGAATAATTATCGATCTTATACAGACGACATTTTTTTGTCACCGTATCAAGAATCGGAACACCTGCCGCCATCTGTGTTAAAAATTCGTCCGTGATCGGCTTATTCACACGGACACGATATTCCTTCTCATGATTATTGACTGACTTCTGGATACTGTTTGACAGGTCTCCATCGTTTGTCAAAAGCAGTAATCCCTGTGAATCCTTATCTAATCTTCCTACATACTGCAATCGGATCGGATACTTAATATGATCAAAGATGTTATCCGGATCATCATGACTTGCCGTACAGGTCAGTCCCAGTGGTTTATTGTATGCAAGAATAACTGTCTCTTCACGCTTTCTTACAGGCTTTCCATCGACCATTACCTTGTCATTTGCCTCTATCTTCTGTCCCATTTCCGCAGGCTTCCCATTTATTGTGATCCTGCCTTTTAATATATATTCATCTGCCGCACGTCTGGAACAAATGCCAGCTTCGCTCAGATATTTATTAATTCGAATGCCTTCTGCCATATCATGACCCTTCCTGTTCTGTCTCTCTGCTGCGACTGTTTTGCCGCTCTTTTTATCTGTTTTCTTTATAACCATATCTTTTTAATCATACCATTCTGATCATTAAAAGTAAACAATTACAACTTTTCAATTTCGGGGCTTGTTTTTTCTCTTTTTCCGACGTATAATAAGGCAAACGCAAAGGTGTGTTTCTACGGAAACGCACCTTTTTTTGTATTTAAATTTAGAAGCTGAAGTTATAACATTTTATAAAGGACGTGAATATATGGATAATATTGATAAGAAAATATTACATTTATTACAGCACAATGCCAGAACCCCTTTAAAGTATCTGGCAAATAAAGTATTTCTCTCCTCTCCTGCGGTATCCGCAAGAATCGACCGGCTGGAAAAGGCAGGTGTGATCACCGGATACCATGCAGGCATCAACCCGGAAGCTCTGGGGTATCACATTACCGCATTTTCCCCAATGCCATCATCATCCACATAACTGGTATTTGCCTTTCCAGTCATACCAGACACATTAATGACGTTCCTGCCCTCATACAATGCCGGGACCTGCTGCATCGTGTAATTATACACACTTTTTGAAATCAGTTTTCTCTCATAGGCGCTTGTCTCCATCTGTCTGTAAGTCAGTTTATCGGCATTGGACTTATTTACCAGATTTCCTGTCATCAGTGCTGTAACGGAATGCACCATTGCCGCATCCGCATAATCCATTTCAACCGGTGTCACAGCAAGCGCTGCCAGAATCACAGCCAGAACAAAACAAACTCTCTTTTTCCACATTTGTCTGAGCATAAATAAATAATCCTTTTTTGTTATTATTTTATTCTATCTTTCCGATTCCTTCAAGTACTTTCTGCTCTATTTTCATTATCTCATAAACAAAACCATCAGCCACCTTATCGCAAATGCTGCTACCCAGGCGATCATACACTGCCAGATCACCATGCCTACTGCCCATTTTCGTCCAAGTTCCCGGCGAATGGAAGCAATTGCTGCAATACACGGCGTGTACAACAGACTAAATACCAGAAGGGAAGCTGCCGCTACCGGTGTCAATGCATCCTTTACTGCTCCTCCAAATAAAATTTCCAGAGTTGAGATCACGCTCTCCTTTGCCATAACGCCGCTGATCAATGAAGTACAGATCCTCCAGTCTCCCAGTCCAAGCGGTGCAAAAATTGGAACCAGGCAGTTTGAAATCATCGCAAGAATACTGTCTTTAGAATCTGCCACCAGATTAAAATGCAAATCAAATTTCTGTAAGAACCAGATACAGATCGTTGCTACAAAAATAACGGTAAATGCTTTCTGCAGGAAATCTTTTGCTTTCTCCCACAAAAGCTGCATAACATTTTTCAGCCCCGGCAGACGATAATTTGGCAGCTCCATGACAAACGGAACCGCATCTCCACGGAACAGTGTTTTCCGATACAACAGCGCAACCAGGATTCCAATCACAATTCCGGTCAGATACAAAGCACACATCACGAGTGCTCCATACTCCGGGAAAAATGCGCTGGTAAAAAATGCATAAATCGGCAGTTTTGCCGAACAGCTCATAAACGGAGTCAGCAAAATCGTCATCTTCCGGTCTCTCTCACTCGGCAGCGTGCGGGTCGACATCACCGCCGGAACTGTACATCCAAATCCGATGAGCATCGGTACAATGCTTCGTCCGGAAAGTCCGATTTTTCGCAGAAGTTTATCCATAAAAAATGCAACTCGCGCAATGTAACCACTGTCTTCCATCAATGACAGAAAGAAAAATAATGTTACGATAATTGGCAGGAAACTCAGTACACTTCCGACTCCGGCAAAAATACCGTCAATGATCAGTCCGTGAAGCACTTCATTGACGCCCGCTGCCGTCAGCGCACGGTCTGTCACATTAGACAGTGCGTCAATCCCCATGGCAAGCAGGTTCTGTAAAAAAGCGCCGATCACATGGAACGTAAGGAAGAACACCAACAGCATAATACCAATAAAACATGGAATTGCTGTATATTTTCCGGTCAGAATCCGATCAATTTTCTCACTGCGGATGCGCTCCCGGCTTGCCTTCGGCTTTACTACCGTTTTCTCGCACACCTTTTCGATGAAATTAAAACGCATATCCGCAATCGCCGCACTGCGATCGAGCCCACGCTCTTTTTCCATCTGTACAATCAGATGTTCCATTGCTTCGTGCTCATTCTCGTCCAGTTCCAGTTTCTGCAGAATCAGATGATCCCCTTCTATGATCTTAGAAGCTGCAAAACGCAGAGGAATCCCTGCATGCTCTGCGTGATCCTCGATCAGATGGCTGACTGCATGAATACAGCGGTGCACGGCTCCACCAAACTCATTTTCACTACAGAAATCCTGTCGTCCCGGCCGCTCCTGATATTTTGCGATATGCAGTGCATGCCTTACCAGTTCATCCACTCCCTCATTTTTTGCAGCAGAAATCGGGACCACCGGCACACCCAGCATTGCTTCCATCCCGTTTACATCCACCGATCCTGAATTTCCGGTCATCTCATCCATCATATTGAGTGCCACAACCATCGGGATATCCATTTCCAGCAGCTGCATCGTCAGATACAGATTCCGCTCGATATTGGTTGCATCAATAATATTGATGATCGCCTTTGGTTTATCCTCCAGCACAAAATTTCTTGAAACAATCTCCTCACTGCTGTAAGGGGACATCGAATAGATTCCCGGCAGATCTGTCACCAAAGTGTCTGGGTGTCCTTTGATCGGCCCATCCTTGCGGTCAACCGTAACCCCCGGAAAGTTTCCGATATGCTGGTTTGAACCGGTCAGCTGGTTAAACAGCGTCGTCTTTCCACAATTCTGATTTCCCACCAGCGCATATGTAAGCCTCGTCTTTTCCGGCAAAGGGTTTCCATCCCCTTTTACATGATACTTTCCTTCTTCGCCCAGTCCCGGATGAACCGACTGATTAATGTTTCTGGCTCCTTCATGCTTTCTGGTACGGGAAGAAATCTGCTCAATTGTAATCTGATCTGCATCTGCCAGCCGAAGAGTCAGCTCATACCCATGGATCTGCAGTTCCATCGGGTCGCCCATTGGAGCAAACTTAATCACCGTCACTTCCGCTCCCGGAATCACTCCCATATCCAGGAAATGCTGCCGAAGCGCACCCTCGCCGCCTACGGTTTTAATGACTGCACTTTTCCCGATTTCCAATTCTTTTAATGTCATATTGTCTTATCCTTTGCATTCTTTCTTTTGTGTTATTGATAATTTTTCTTAATTATACACGTAAATTACTAAAAGAGAAAGTTTTTCAATAAGAAAATATGGAAAAGAACAAGTCTATAAAGTTAGTTTTTTGTACATGGAAATTGTTTCTTCATTCGTCTCCCCGTAAATAAAATAATAGTCGATCTGATCCTCGCCCAGTGTACTGATGTAAGGCCCATAGGTTTTGATATTACAGAGCAAAACGGTTTCTTTAGCCGCTATCCCAAGCCCATACCCCTTCCTGGATAAAACAAGAGGCATCCGCATAGGCTTTCCTCCAAAAGAAATATACTTTGCCTTTGCACGCAGCACGAGCAGATCCGTAGAAAGAATTCCCTTTGCATTAATCTTTTCCGAAGAATCCCATTCAAAAAATTCCCAGGTCTGCTGATCCATAATCAGGCGCGGTTCCACGGAGCGTTCCTTTAACAGTACCGTCCCATCTGCTGTTTCAAATTGTATGGCACCTGTTTTTTTATCAATCACAGCACTGACTTTTTCCGTGGAAACTTTTAATGCCGTCTTTGACTCTCTGACACTCCACGAAAAAACATCCGTTGCCTCCGGTTTCCAGTAGGTATCCTTGATTTCTGTCGTCACACCTTTGACGAAACTTACCCTTATCACCTCGGGTGTCATCGGTGTCAGCCGAAGAATTCCTGCCATACTTGCAATGTCTATATGCTTTTTCGTTTTTTTTGCCCATTTCACCGTATAATTCATGCGGGAATGTCCACGTACCGGTAGCAACCGGTTATCCGGCAGATCCCCAAATGCATAAGGAGACGGATTGATCTGCGCAATCTCCGGGGCCTTCGACACCTTTGAAACCGGATGGATGTCAGATTTCTCTTTCTCGGGTACAGACTTCTCTGAACCCGGATGGATGACAGGTTTCTCTTTCTTGGGTACTGACTTCTCTGAAGCCGGATGGATGTCAGGTTCCTCTTCCTTCGGTGCAGACACCTCGATCCGTTCCGGACCGATATAACTTCGCGCATTGCGTTCCTTATCTGCCTCCGTCCGTCGCTGCTGCTCTATTTCTTTTTGCGTAAAGGTTTTCTTTTCATATTCCTTTGCCTTGGTCAGTGTTTCTGCTGCAAACACTTTCTGCTTTTTCTCTTTTGAAACCGGATCTGTCAGAATTCTGCTCAGATTTCCGTGATACAACACCACAAGCTCATGCAGCGCGCGGGTTGCCGCAACATACAAAAGTTTCACATGTCCGTTATCTGCCGGATATTTTTTCTGCGTCGGATCATACAAAAGAACCGCATCAAACTCCAGTCCTTTCGTGTAGGCAACCGAAAGCACCATAACACCGTCTCCAAATTCCGTAGTTCCCGGGTTACAGTCCACAATCTCCATATAAGATTTCAACTGTTCCGCCAGCTCTGCTGCCTCTTTTTCCTCACGACAGATCACCGCAATCGTTTCATATCCATCTTGCTGCCACTTCTGGATCGTGTGTACCGTCTCTTCTAAAAGCACTGTTGCATCCGGCTGTTTCTCCACCCTCACGGCTGCTCCATGCCGGATAATCGGTTCCACCGGATACACAGCAAAATCTCCATGCCGCAAAATATCATTTGCAAATTCGGAAATTTCCACCGTATTCCGGTAACTTTTCCGCAACAGCCCAAACGCATCATACGTGCCGGTCAGCACCAGTTTCCGCAATTCCTCCCAGTCATTTAGCCCATACCGGAAATGTATGTTCTGGGAGGTATCCCCCATGATCGTGTATGTGCATCCCCGCAGACAATAGTGCAGACAGCAATATGCCATCATTCCAAAATCCTGTGCCTCATCGATGACCACATGACTGGCCTCCCGCACCGGATCAGTTTCCTTGATCCGCTTGTAAATATAGGCAAGCGCTGCAAGATCGTATACATCAAAAGAAGTTTCTGGTATATCTACTTCTTTCCCGGCAACTGCCTGCACCTGTAAGAATTCCCGGTAAAAATCGTAAATAGATGTCTTCCATTTTCCATCTCCAAAAAAAGAAGCATATTTCTTATCCAGTGCCTTTTTTACTTTTGCCGGATAGGATATTTGTTTTCCCAGAACTTCGTTTTCGTATTTGGAATATAAAACCTCGTTGAGCATAAGAATTTTGCTCTGCATGGAAAGATCCGGATGTTCCCGCAGATAAGTATTGATCAGCACATGCCCGACCAGAAGTGTCTTTGTGTTTTCCAGATAAACTTCCTCGTGTGAAATTTCCCTCTGTTCATAAGCTGCACAATATAATTCCAGATCATGAAACCACTCACGGTTTCCTTTCTGCGCATTCTTTTCATCATCTTTTTCCAGGAGGTGAAAACAATATTTCCGTTCATCCCAATCCTCATACAACAGACGGATGAACAGCTGTTCCATCGTCATCTGCCGGATGCCATACACATCCAGTTCCGGCAATACCCCCGTAATGTAATTCAAGAGTATCCGGTTGCTCCCTATAATATAGAAATCTTCCGGCCGGAAATCATCGCTGTAATTGTATAAAATATAGGAAATACGGTGCATAGCGACGGTTGTCTTTCCCGAACCGGCTACACCCTGTACAATGATATTGGTCTTTGGCGAACGCCGGATAATCAGATTCTGTTCTTTCTGAATCGTTGCAATGATCTCACCGAGCACCGCCTTCTTGTTTTTCGCCAGATACTTTGTCAGAAGTTCATCATTTGCCACCACATCGGAATCAAAAAAATCTTTCAGATGATCATTTTCAATCTCATACGTGCGTTTCCGTTTCAGGTCAATCGTAAAGGTTCCCTCCGAACTGACGGTATACTGACATGGTCCCAGACCACTCTCATAATATACCGATGCAATCGGTGCTCTCCAGTCAATGACCACAGGCTCTGATGCATTCTTTGCAATACCGACTCTGCCTATATAGTAGGACTCCTCCCCTTTTACATTCGGATCTTTGAAATCAATTCGTCCAAAATACGGTTTCCTGCGCGCTTTCTCATAACGCACCAGATCATACTCATTTTCCTTCAGACGCGCGGTTGCATTATTCCACAACGCCAGGCCTTCCTTATCCTGTGCCTCATACACGTCCAGCAGGTCTTCCAGATCCTCGTTCACTTTCCGTATATCTGCTCTGGCGCGTTCAAGATTTTGCTGTGCAATCCCGATAATCTCCTGCAGGTTTTGTTCTTCGGCCTCCCGCGTCAGTCCCGGAAGCATGTTTTTCTGTTCCAAATGTATTACCCTCCTGTAATTTACAGAATGTTTGAAAGACACAGGTTTCGCAACCGGCGTGTCAGGGAAAACGTGCCTGCATCTTTTTTCTGTGCTCCCATAAGGATCGTGATATCCTGTTCCGGTAGATTTGCAAAATATACGCCCAGCCAGCCATCCCAGCCATATTCTCCCTTTACACAGATTCCCTGCTGCAATTCAGGTGCCACACATCTCCGCATAAAATTTGCATAGGTATACCCTTCCAGTCCGATCCACTGCTGCATTGCCTGCTGCTGGTTTGCCGACATACTGCCAGCTTGTCCCAGGTGCAAATACCAGTGGACATGCCGCAATTTTTTCTGCCATTTCCTGTGTGCTCACCGGGTGATCACTTTCCAGACGCGCACATGCTTCCTCAAACACTTTTGTGACTGCACGTCCACCCATGGTCTGTTCCTCCGGATATACCAGCCCGGAAGTCATCGCCAAAAGATCATGCATCAGTATCGGCCTCTCCGGTGTATACAATTTTCCGTCTCGCTCCACTTTCTGGTTTGCAAATGCCGGAAGGATATCCGCTACCGGCTCGTACAGATCAAGCATTCCTCTTTCCATCAGAATCATTGCCGCCACTGCTGTAATCGGTTTTGTCATGGAATATAACCGGAAAATAGTATTCCGTTCGATTGGTTTTTCCGCTTCCCGGTCCGCCATTCCAGCCTGTGCATAGACCAGTTCTTCATTTCCTTTTGTTATGAAAAGATTAGCACCCATGACTTCGCCGGAGGCGATGGAATGTAATATCAGATCTGTAGCCTGTTGCGTTAATTTTTTCAACATTTTTTCTCCCTGTTTCATCCCGTTTTTCACTATTTATAAAATTTTACTCTTAATTCGTAGAATGTGCAATTTATTTTACTTTAAAATTAAAAAGAAACGGTCACCATACTTTCAACTTTAAAAATACAGTGACCGTTCTACTCGGTTTCGCTATTCAATTTTTTATTCCTTTCTTTTGTAATTTAATTCTTCCAGCTCACAAATGTTTCCACCTGTTTAGAAAATTAGTGATATGTATGCTCTATATTGAATAATAATCTGAAGTATGCTCTCTCGCTTTTTATAGAATGAACTTCTTCCGCACATCCTACCCTCAAATTACCTTCCGTGGTATCTTTCCGCAGTATCTTCATCTGTAAAATGTCTGTACATATCCATTGCCTTCCATCGTCTCTGTTATCCTCTACTAATAACTTTAAGAATTATTCTCATCCATTTGAAAAGGCTTTTCCTGCTGAACACTAGTGCATATTTGAGACTTATCGCTCGCTCGAAGACTGCAAGCCCAACGCTCTTGAACCCATTT
>ENA-UERK01002497-UERK01002497.1-human-gut-metagenome-genome-assembly--contig:-NODE-2497-length-12045-cov-3.911096_pt1 | contig 12045 bp, 9 predicted proteins | sample MGYA00242957_ERZ507957 | MGnify/ENA primary metagenome ERZ507957 (study PRJEB26167, sample SAMN06115538) | human gut metagenome | host: Homo sapiens | place: China:Heilongjiang | collected 2015-11-06... | reverse complement strand
TTCGACGGTCTGCCCAAGACAGCGTTCGCCATAACCAACGCCGACGACAAGAACGGCATGGTGATGGTGCAGAACACAAAGGCTCAGGTGAAGACTTATTCTACACGCGCCACAGCCGACTTTAAGGCACGCATCATCGAGTGCCACTTCGAGGGAATGTACCTTGAGATGGACGGCCATGAGGTTGGTGTACAGTTCATTGGCAAGTTCAATGTCAGCAATCTGCTCGCTGTATACGGCGCTGCCGTTATGCTCGGAGCCAACAAGGAGGACGTGCTCGTGGCTATGAGCACGCTTCACAGCGTGAGCGGACGTCTGGAACCGATACAGTCACCGGAAGGCTACACGGCTGTAGTGGACTATGCCCACACTCCCGATGCTCTGGAGAACGTGCTCAACGCCATCCATGAGGTGCTCAACGGCAAGGGACACGTCATCACAGTATGCGGAGCAGGCGGCAACCGCGACAAGGGCAAGCGTCCGCTCATGGCGCAGGAGGCTGTACGTCAGAGCGACCGCGTGATAATCACCAGCGACAACCCACGCTTCGAGGAGCCACAGGACATCATCAACGACATGGTGGCAGGACTCAACGCCCAACAGATGAAGAAGGTGATAACCATCACTGACCGACGCGAAGCCATCAAGGCTGCCTGCATGATGGCAGAGAAGGGCGACGTTATCCTCATCGCTGGGAAGGGACACGAGACCTATCAGGAGGTAAAGGGCGTGAAGCACCACTTCGACGACCATGAGGTGGTACGCCAGTGCTTTTAAGTTGTAACGGCTTGCCACAACAACTCAAAATTCAAAATTCAAAATTCAAGACATGTTATACTATCTTTTCCGCTTCCTTGAGCAATACGGCATCAGCGGCGCCCACATGTGGGGATACATCTCGTTCCGCTCGCTGCTGGCTCTGATTCTCTCGCTCGTAATCTCGGCATGGTTCGGCGAGAAATTCATCAAGTATCTCAAGAGCAAGCAAATAACCGAAACACAACGCGACGCAAGCATCGACCCGTTCGGCGTGAAGAAGATCGGCGTACCGTCAATGGGCGGCATCATCATCATCGTCTCCATTCTCGTGCCCGTGCTACTGCTCGGACGACTCCGCAATATCTACCTCATACTGATGATCGTAACGACAGTATGGTTGGGATTCCTCGGAGGAATGGACGACTTCATCAAGATATTCAAGCACGACAAGGAAGGTCTGAAGGGCAGATACAAGATTGTCGGACAGTTAGGTATCGGACTTATCGTGGGACTGGTGCTTTGGTCATCGCCCGACGTAAAGATGAACGAGAACCTCACGTACGTCAAGCAAGGCAACGAAGTGGTGGTGAAGCATCAGACTGAAGCGCATAAGTCGCTGAAAACCACCATTCCCTTCGTCAAGAGCCATAACCTCGACTACTCGCGCATAACGAGCGTATTCGGCGAACATCGTGTGGCAGCAGGATGGATTCTCTTTGTCATCATGACCATCTTCGTGGTGACGGCGGTCAGCAACGGAGCCAATCTCAACGACGGAATGGACGGCATGTGCGCCGGCAACTCTGCCATAATAGGTGTGGCGTTAGGCATACTGGCGTACGTCAGTTCGCATATCGAGTATGCCAGCTACCTCAACATCATGTACATCCCAGACTCGCAGGAGCTGGTGGTGTTCCTATGCGCCTTCGTCGGTGCGCTAATCGGATTCCTGTGGTATAACGCTTACCCCGCGCAGGTGTTCATGGGCGACACCGGATCGCTGACCATCGGCGGCATCATAGCCGTGTCAGCCATCATCATACACAAGGAGCTGATGCTCCCCATACTCTGCGGCATCTTCTTCGTGGAAAGCCTGAGTGTCATCATCCAGGTCTACTACTACAAACTCGGCAAGCGTCGCGGCATAAAGCAGCGCGTATTCAAGCGCACTCCTATACACGACAACTTCCGTACACAGCAGTCGCAGCTCGACCCCGAATGCCACTATCTCTTCACCAAGCCGAAGGGAGCCATCCACGAGTCGAAGATTACAATACGCTTCTGGATCACTACCATCATCCTGGCGGCACTGACCATCATAACACTAAAAATAAGATAAGGCTAACGTAACAGTAAAGAAATGAAAAGAATCGTTATACTCGGAGCCGGCGAGAGCGGAGCCGGCGCAGCCGTCCTGGCAAAGAAGGAAGGCTTCGACGTGTTCGTCAGCGACATGTCAGCCATCAAGGACAAATACAAGAAACTGCTTGACGACCACGCCATCGAGTGGGAGGAAAAGCAGCATACGGAAGAGAAGATTCTCTCCGCCGACGAGATAATAAAGAGCCCCGGCATTCCTAAGGAGGCTCCCATGGTAAAGAAAGCAATGGAGAAGGGTATACACATCATCAGCGAGATAGAGTTCGCAGGACGCTATACACGCTCGAAGATGATATGCATAACCGGTTCGAACGGCAAGACCACCACCACGTCGCTTATCTACCATATCTTCAAGACAGCTGGTTACGACGCCGGACTGGCAGGCAACATCGGACGCTCACTGGCACTTCAGGTGGCAGAGGATCCGCACGAATACTACATCATAGAGCTTAGCTCGTTCCAGCTCGACAACATGTACGACTTCCATGCCGACATCGCCATCCTGCTGAACATCACGCCTGACCACCTCGACCGCTACGACTTCTGCATGCAGAACTACGTGGACGCCAAGATGCGAATCATACAGAACCAGACACAAAGCGACTCATTCATCTACTGGAACGACGACCCCGTCATCAAGCGCGAGCTGGAGAAGTATGACATCAAGGCCATACAGTATCCCTTCTCTGAGCTGAAGGAGCACGGATCAATAGGCTACATGGCTGACGGCGAGTACACCATAGAGAAGCCGACACCGTTCAACATGGAGCAGGAAGAGCTCTCGCTCACCGGCAAACATAACATTTACAACTCATTGGCAGCAGGTATTGCAGGCGACATCAGCGGCATCAAGAACTCCGTGATACGCCAAAGCCTCAGTGACTTCCCCGGTGTGGAGCACCGTCTGGAGAAGGTCTGCAAGGTGGGAGGCGTGCAGTATGTCAACGACTCGAAGGCGACAAACGTGGACGCTTGCTGGTATGCTCTCGACAGCATGAAGACACCGACCATCCTTATCTTGGGTGGAAAGGACAAAGGCAATGACTACAACGAGATAAAGGAACTCGTGAAGGAGAAGTGTAAGGCGCTCGTGTTCCTCGGAGCCGACAACAAGAAGCTGCACGACTTCTTCGACGGTATGGGCATCACCATCCGCGACACACACTCAATGAAGGACTGTGTGGAGGCTTGCCACGAACTTGCCGAGTCCGGCGACACCGTGCTGCTCAGCCCCTGTTGCGCCAGCTTCGACCTCTTCAAGAACATGGAAGACCGTGGCGAGCAGTTCAAGACGCTCGTCCGCAGCCTTTAGACACCCCATAAACAATAGCCATCACACAAAAAGCCCGGACAACAACAATATATGAGCAACACAATAGGCAACCTGTTTAAAGGCGATAAGGGAATATGGATGGTGTTCTTCTTCCTTTGCATCGTCAGCATCGTGGAGGTATACTCTGCCTCTACCATGCTTACATACAAAGGCGGAAGCTACATCACACCGATTCTGAAGCACATCTTCCTACTTGGCTTGGGACTGACAGCAATGGTGGTGACCGCCAATATCAACTGCGGATACTTCAAGTTCCTGACGCCATTCGTGCTGGGAGGTGCTTTCGTACTCCTTCTGGTAGTATTAGCCATCGGTACAGCCACCAACGGTGCGCAACGATGGATAAATATCGGACCAATACAGTTTCAACCATCCGAATTAGCGAAAGGCGCATTGATTCTGTCAACGGCACAGATTCTCAGTTCGCTGCAAACTGAAAACGGAGCTGATCCCAGAGCCTTCAGGTATATCTTGGGAGTCTGCGGTGGTATAATACCGTTCATTATGGTGGAGAACCTGTCCACTGCCGCACTCCTATGCGCCGTCATACTGATGATGATGTTCATCGGACGCGTACCGATGAGACAGATAGGCAAGCTCCTTGGTGCCGTGGTCATACTGGGTGCCTTCATGCTCTCGATGATTATGATGTTCGGTCATGCAGAGGAGAAGACAGAGCCAAACAAGCAGAACCTCACCGAACAGGTGCAGACTGAGAGCAAGAAGGAAAAGGAAAAGGGCGCCATTGGAAAGGTTTTTCACCGCTTCGACACATGGAAAGGACGCATCGACAAATTCCTCGACAGCAAGGAGCTTACGCCTAAGGATGTCGACCTCGACGAAGACGCGCAGGAATCGTACGCAAAGGTGGCGATAGCCACGTCCAACGTGGTGGGCAAAGGTCCCGGCAACTCAGACCAGTGCGACTTTATCTCGCAGGCGTTCTCCGACTTCATCTACGCCATCATCATAGAAGAGATGGGCATAGAAGGAGCATTCGGCGTGGCAATGCTCTACATCATATTGCTGTTCCGAACCGGAAGAATAGCCAACCGGTGCGAAACAAGCTTCCCGGCATTCCTTGCCATGGGCTTGGCACTACTGCTCGTCACGCAGGCATTGTTCAATATGATGGTGGCTGTTGGAATGGTGCCCGTAACCGGACAGCCGCTTCCACTCATCAGTAGAGGCGGTACTTCCACCATCACCAACTGCATCTACATAGGCGTGATACTGAGCATTAGCCGGTCCGCCAAGCGCAAGCAAGAGCTGGTGGTGGAACCGATGCCACAGAACGGTGACGCTACGCCAAGCGCCACAGTAAGCACTACAGACAATAGCGACAGAGCAGATAAGGCAGACAATGCCGCAGAATAGACACACGACAAGAAAAATAGCACAATAATAATCAGCGCAATACTGAGCTTTATCAGAAAAAATGATTAATTTTGTGATTTGAAAGAAACTTGAGAAAATGGAAAAAGACATCAGAGTCATAGTCAGTGGCGGAGGAACCGGAGGACACATCTTCCCAGCCGTCTCAATAGCAAACGCCATAAAGGCAAAACGTCCCAACGCAGAAATACTTTTCGTAGGAGCATTGGGCAGAATGGAGATGCAGCGCGTACCCGCCGCAGGATACAAGATAATAGGTCTGCCGGTAAGAGGTTTCAAGCGACCGCTGTGGTCGCCTGCCAACATCGGCGTGGCTCTCGACTTTCTCAAGAGCAAGCGCATGATAAGGAAGACCATCAAGGAGTTTGCTCCTGACGTGGTGGTGGGAGTTGGAGGATATGCCAGCGCAGCGACGCTCGACGCGGCAAGCAGCCTCGGAATACCAACGCTCATTCAGGAACAGAACTCATACGCCGGAGTGACCAACAAGCATCTCGCTGCCAAAGCCAAGAAGATTTGCGTGGCTTACGACGGTATGGAACGCTTCTTCCCCGCCGACAAGATCATCAACACCGGCAACCCCGTACGACAGAACCTCATCGAGTCAACCATCACACGTGAGCAGGCCATCGAGTCGTTCGGACTGGATCCGCAGAAGAAGACCATCCTTCTCGTCGGAGGAAGCCTCGGAGCACGCACCGTCAACGAAAGCGTTCTGCAGCATCTCGACCTCGTTGAGAAGAGCGGAGTGCAGTTTATCTGGCAGACGGGCAAGTACTACAGCGCCGCTGTGGCTGACCGCCTCAAGGACCACAAGAAGCTGCCGATGCTGAAAGTGTGCGACTTTATCAGCGATATGGGAGCAGCATACAAGGCTGCCGACCTCGTCATCAGCCGCGCCGGAGCCAGCTCCATCAGCGAGTTCTGCCTCATAGGCAAGCCCGTTGTGCTCGTACCGTCGCCCAATGTGGCTGAAGACCATCAGACAAAGAACGCCATGGCTCTCGTAAACAAGAACGCCGCACTCTATGTCCGCGACGCCGACGCACCCCAGACACTCCTACAGCTCGCCGTAGACACCGTCAAGGACGACGAGCAACTGGCACAACTGTCAGAGAACATCAAGAAACTCGGAAAGCCGAACTCTGCCGACGTCATCGCCGAAGAGGTTCTGAAGCTTGCAGGAAAATAAAAAAAACAAAGAAGAAAATGGAATTCAAAGATATCAAGTCAGTATATTTCGTGGGAGCAGGTGGCATCGGAATGAGCGCCATAGCACGCTACTTCATCCGCAAGGGAGTGGTTGTAGCCGGATACGACAAGACACCTTCAGCCCTGACACACCAGCTTGAGCGCGAAGGAATGCTCATCCACTATGAAGAAAACGTCAACGAGATACCCCACGCATGCTGCGACCCGAAATCCAGCCTCGTAATCTACACACCGGCGATACCCGCCGAACACAAGGAACTGCAGTTCTTCCGCAACGGAGGATTCGAAATACAGAAGCGAGCCCAGGTGCTCGGTACGCTCACACTCGCACACCACGGACTCTGCGTAGCCGGCACACACGGCAAGACATCCACTTCCACAATGTGTGCACACATCATGCACCAAAGCCATATCGACTGCAACGCCTTCCTTGGAGGAATTTCCAAGAACTACGGCACAAACTACATTCTCTCAGATCAAAGTGACTATGTAGTGATAGAAGCAGACGAGTTTGACCGCTCATTCCATTGGCTGCGTCCGTGGATGACCGTCATCACAGCCACAGACCCTGACCACCTCGACATCTACGGCACCAAAGAGGCTTACCTCGAGAGCTTCCGCCACTACACCACACTCATTCAGCCGGGCGGCGCACTTATCATCCACCGCGACCTGGAGATGAAGCAGGACGTGCAGGAAGGCGTAAAGGTTTACGACTACAGCCGCGACGAGGGCGACTTCCATGCCGAGAACATCGTCATCGAGAACGGAGAGATAACATTCGACTTCGTTTCGCCCATTGAGACAGTCAAGGGCGTTGAGCTCGGACAGCCCATACCCATCAATATCGAAAACGCCGTGGCTGCCATGGCAATGGCACAGCTCGCCGGATGTAACGCCGAAGAACTGAAGTACGGCATGAAGACATACCGCGGAGTGGAGAGACGCTTCGACTTCAAGATAAAGAACGACAAGCACGTGCTCCTCTCTGACTATGCCCACCACCCGAAGGAGATTTATCAGAGCGCCAAGAGCATACGCGAACTCTATCGCAACCGTCATATCACCGCAATCTTCCAGCCGCACCTCTACACACGCACTCGCGACTTCTATAAGGACTTCGCAGATGCGCTCAGCCAGCTGGACGAGGTGATCCTCTGCGACATCTATCCCGCTCGTGAGCAGCCCATACCGGGCGTAACGTCGCAGCTGATTTACGACAATCTCAAGCCGGGCGTAGAGAAGAGCATGATTCACAAGGAAGACGTGCTCGACCTCGTGAAGAACCGCGACTTCGACGTGCTCGTAATACTCGGAGCCGGCGACCTCGACAACTACGTTCCGCAGATAGCAAAGATAATAGAGGCTAAAGGCTAAGCCACCAAGACATCTTAATCCACACAATCACAAGAAAGACGTAAAGTGAAAAAGAACTGGAGCAAAATACTCTTCATCGCCAGCGATGTAATACTCGCCGTTTATCTGCTCTTCGCGTTTACAACCGTAAGCAAGAAGAGCAGCGCTACGACGGTATGCTCCAAGGTGGACATACGTATAGCTGATGAAATGACCAACGGCTTCCTCGACGCCGCCACTGTGAAGCACAACTTGCAGAAAGCAGGATGCTACCCCGTCATCAACAAACCATTGACGGACGTAAACACGCGAAACATCGAGGAAACGCTAATGCTACACACACCCTTCGTCAAGACAGCGGAATGCTATAAGACGGAGGGCGGCAACGTATATATCACCGTCACACAACGAATGCCTGTAATAAGGATAAAGGCGGAGAACGAAGACGACTACTACGTGGACGACAACGACCGCGTGATGAAAAGCTCCAACTACACCTCCGACCTCATCATCGCCACAGGAAACATTAGCCGCCAGTACGCCACACGCTACCTATCCTCACTCGGAAAGGTGATAATGGGCAACGAACTGTGGAAGAACCTCATCGAACAGGTGAACATCCTGCCCGACAAAAGCGTAGAGATAGTGCCACGCGTCGGCGACCATATCGTATGTCTCGGACCACTGCCCGCATACAAGGGAAAGAACGGAGAGAAAGAGATAACGGAGTTTATGACGCGAAAGATGGGACGACTGGTCAAGTTCTATAAGTACGGACTGAACAACGTGGGATGGAACAAGTACTCATACATCGACATCCAGTTCGACAATCAGATAATCTGCCGAAAGCGAGATGCCGCGCTGCATGCCAGCACCACCCCTACCACACCCGCAGTAAACACCGAACAGCCTGCCTCGCTGTCAGAAGGCGAGAACACACCGACCACTGCCGACAACCAGACAACAGCCGACAAGAAGGTGGAGAAATCCAACGACAAGCTGAAAGCAGACAGTGACAAGCACAAGGCGGAAACAAAGAAGGACAAACCTGCGGAAACAAAAAAGAAGAAATCAACCGATAAGACAACAAAGACGGACAGCAAGAAGACTTCAAAGACTGAAAGCAAGAAGCCTAAGAGATAAAAAGGCCACTGTGGCTGCTGACGCAAAAGACATAGAATCAAGTAACCGAGAATACAAACAAACAACAATACATAGAAACGTATGGCTAAGGAATTTATAGTAGCTATTGAGCTAGGGTCGTCTAAGATGACCGGAATTGCAGGGAGGAAAAACCCCGATGGCAGCATGACAATCCTTGCTGTTGCCAAAGAAGACTCCACCTCGTACATACGCAAAGGTGTTGTCTACAACATCGACAAGACAGCACAAGGACTCAGCAATATCATCTCCAAACTCAAGAATACACTACAGACTGACATAACACAAGTATACGTAGGCATAGGCGGACAGAGCATACATAGCATCAACAACTCCGTAATAAAGGACCTGCCCATCGACGCCATCATATCTCAGGACATGGTGAACGAGCTGATGGACAACAACCGCAACATGACCTACCCCGAATACGAGATACAAGACGCCGTAACAGAGGAATATAAGGTCGACTCGCAGTATCAGGACGATCCCGTGGGCATCCAGGCCAAGCACCTCGAAGGCAACTTCCTCAACATCGTATGGCGCCGCTCGTTCTATCGCAACCTCAACAAGAGTCTGGAGAACGCCGGCATCACCATTGCGGAGATGTATATAGCACCGCTCGTAATGGCGGACAACGTGCTCTCGGAGGCAGAGAAGCGTGCTGGTTGCGTGCTCGTCGACCTCGGTGCGGAGACTACCACCATGTCCGTATACTATCGCAACAAGCTGCGCTACATAGCAGTAATCCCGCTCGGCGGAAACAACATCACAAAGGACCTCGAGTCCTTACAGCTCGAAGAGACCGAGGCAGAGGCGCTCAAGACAAAGTACGGTTCGGCTTACACCGACCCCGCAACCATCGACCCCAACGAGGTTATCAACATCGACAGCACACGAAGCATCAAGCGTATGCAGCTCGTTGACGTCATCGAAGCCCGTACACTCGAAATCATCGAGAACGTACGCTACCTCATTCCGGCTGAATATGCTGACAAGCTCATCTGCGGCATCGTGCTTACCGGCGGCGGCAGCAATATGAAGAACATCGAGACAGCCTTCCGCAACGCCACCAACATGGAGAAGGTGCGCGTGGCAAAGACCACTGCCATCAACATCAACTCGAAGGACTCGGTACGCGGCATAGCAGAGGACGGAACGATGAACACCATTCTCAGCCTCGTGGCTAAGGGTACAATGAACTGCGCAGGACGCGAGTTCAGCAACACTCTCTTCGGCGACGACCTCAACACCACCACAACAACCACAACAACGCAGACCACCACCGCCATATCCACAGTCGCCAACCTCGACGCTGCCGCAATGGCTGCCCAACGAGCAGAGGCTGCACGCAAGGCAGAAGAGGAGAGAAAGCGCCTTGAGGAAGAGGAGAGAAAACGTCAGGAAGAAGAGGAAAGACTGAAGAAGGAGGAAAGCAAGAAGAAGCCGTCATTCTTCAAGAGAATGAAAGACTCGCTCACCAACTTTGGCAAGTCGCTCGTCGAGCCTGAGAACGACAACAACTAAAGACACATACACACTACATAACATAACGGAGACATTACCATGCCAGACAACAATACAAACACAATGGTGGACTTCGGAACACCAGAAAAAGAGAACACCATCATAAAGGCCATTGGCGTAGGTGGCGGTGGCGGCAACGCTGTCAACCACATGTACAAGCAGGGCATTCACGACGTCTCGTTCGTTCTCTGCAACACCGACAACCAGGCACTCAGCGACTCCAGCGTGCCCGTACTGCTGCAGCTCGGCGAAGAGGGACTCGGTGCTGGCAACAAGCCCGCCAAGGCACGTAAGGCTGCCGAGGACAGCATCGACGCCATCAAGGAAATGCTCAACGACGGCACCAAGATGGCTTTCATCACGGCAGGAATGGGTGGCGGAACCGGAACGGGTGCCGCGCCAGTCATCGCACGAGTATCGAAGGAGATGGGCATCCTCACCGTAGGTATCGTCACCATCCCGTTCCGCTTCGAGGGCAAGCGCAAGATAGACCAGGCGCTCGACGGCGTGGAGGAGATGGCGAAGAACGTGGACGCTCTGCTCGTCATCAACAACGAACGCCTCCGCAAAATCTATCCTGACCTCACCGTGCTCAGCGCCTTCGAGAAGGCTGACGACACGCTCAGCGTGGCTGCCAAGTCTATCGCAGAGATCATCACCAACCACGGACTCATCAACCTCGACTTCAACGACGTCAAGACTGTGCTCAAGGACGGTGGCGTGGCCATCATGAGTACGGGCTACGGCGAGGGCGAAGGTCGTGTGAAGCAAGCCATCGAGGACGCTCTCAATTCACCGCTTCTCAACGACAACGACGTGTTCAACGCCAAGAAGATTCTGCTCAGCATCAACTTTGCAAAGCAGAGCAACGGCGGAGAGGCACAGAACGAAGGCGGCTTGATGATGGAGGAGATGAACGAGGTGAACGACTTCATGGAACAGTTCGGCTCTGACTTCGAGATAAAGTGGGGTATCGCGCTCGACCCGGAACTTGGCAAGAAGGTGAAGGTAACTATTCTCGCCACCGGTTTCGGCATCAAGGACGTGCCCGAAATGGACACACACATCGCACGACACAGCCAAGAGGAAGAGGAAAAGCAGACCGAGATAGACATCCGCAAGGACGGACGACGCGAACGCTACTACGGTACCGGCAACGACGGCGGCACCATCATCAAGCATCGTCCCCACATCTATCGCTTCCGCCCCGAAGAACTCGACAACGAGGAGGTTATCCTCACCGTTGAGTCAACCCCGACATACAAGCGCACGCTGCAGCAGGTAAACGAGCTTCGCCGCCGTATCAACGAGGGCAACAACGAGACTGTGGCAAGACAGAAGGAGGAGGACGACTCCGTACACGGCACCATTTCCTTCAAGTAAGCAACGGCTGTAGGGATAACAAGGCAACAATACATAAACAATAAAAACACACACTATTATGGCACTCTTTGAAACTATAAGCGAAGACATCAAGGCAGCCATGAAGGCACGCGACAAGGTGCGCCTCGACACGCTGCGAAACATCAAGAAAGTATTCCTTGAAGCAAAGACAGCTCCGGGAGCCAACGACACCCTTGAGGACGCTGACGCCATGAAGATATTGCAGAAACTCGCCAAGCAAGGCCACGAAACAGCCGACACGTTCATTGCAGCAGGTCGTCAGGACCTCGCCGACGTAGAGCTGGCTCAGGCGAAGGTCATCGAGGAATATCTACCGAAACCTCTCACAGAGGCTGAGATTGAGGAGGTGGTCAAGGCGGTGATAGCCGAGACTGGAGCCTCAACGATGAAGGACATGGGACGCGTCATGGGCACTGCCTCAAAGAAAATGGCTGGCAAGGCTGACGGCAAGACCATCTCTGCAATAGTCAAGAAACTGCTTGCATAACACTCCCAAACAGGCATAGCGCTGCAATATCCAC
>ENA-UERK01002492-UERK01002492.1-human-gut-metagenome-genome-assembly--contig:-NODE-2492-length-12054-cov-85.520164_pt1 | contig 12054 bp, 9 predicted proteins | sample MGYA00242957_ERZ507957 | MGnify/ENA primary metagenome ERZ507957 (study PRJEB26167, sample SAMN06115538) | human gut metagenome | host: Homo sapiens | place: China:Heilongjiang | collected 2015-11-06... | reverse complement strand
TCTTGCTCTTTTTTAGCCATAGCTTATTTGAAACTGATTATATATTTTGTATATTTTACTTTATCCATCTGGTAAACATGGTCAACCTCCTGCTTTACAGGACGCTTCTTGCCCTCTACCTTCACTTTTTCTTCTACGCCTACTGTGAAATCATTACCATCCACAGCCTTCAAGATACCCTTTACCTTGATACCGTCAGCATCGAGCACCTCTACCTCCTTGCCAATGAAGTTGATATACTGCTGTGGAACCTTGAATGGTTGACCCAGACCAGCAGAACCTACTTCCAGCTCATAGTCCTCGTCATCACGACTCAATCGTTCCTCGATATATCTACTCAAAGCCACACAATCTTCAATCCATACACCATCTACATGGTCAATCTCGACTACGATACGATTGTCTGGACTGATTTCAATGTCCACCAAGAAATATTCCTGATCTTGGAGCCATTCATCAACTAATTTTTTTACGACGTTTTTATCTATCATATATACCTATTTAAAATAAAATGAGGAACTCTTGCGAGCCCCTCATTCCACTGAACGTGTGCAAAATTACTAATATTTTTGAAAATCTCCAAAGATTTTTCTATTTTTTATTCATAACCTGCGCAATTTTAGGCGATTGTGCAGGTTTTTGTTGTTATTTCTTCACAGGATGGAGTATTTTTCCGTATTCTTCCGGAGAATTTAACAACTTGACAGCAGCCTTGACCTGCTTGTCATAACGCAGGGAATTCTGGATGGCTCCAGCCTGGAAATAATAAGCTGCCACGATGTCGTTTTCCAAAAGCTGCTTGATGTAGTCTTTATTGAAATCCAAGTCTTTTGCCACATTGTGACTCAACTTCTTTTTCAACGCCTCGAACTCAGGTTTTGCATCCTCGTAATATCCTTCAAACTTAGCGAGTTTCTCCAAATCCTTGAGATATTTCTCGGTCTCACGGTCGTACTTGAAATCCGCTTTCAGAACGCGGGACTTGAACTCATCATAGTCGGCATCTGTCAAAGCAAAATCCTTGGCAGGTGCGATAGTAGGATGTTTGGCGATATAATCCACTTCGTAGTTGAGCATCACCTCATTACTGTCGCGGGCACCGGCGAGATAGAAAGCTATGTTTGGCAAGGAATCCGGTTTTACCTCTACATCCGGCTTCACACCGCCTCCATCACGCACCTCTCTGCCACCGGCAGTATAGAACACCTTGGTAAGTGAGTCTGGAACATGCTCTACATAACCACCTTTGGCATGCTTGTAATTAAGCGCCTGCACGCATCTGCCACTTGGAATGTAATACTTGGCTGTGGTAAGTTTCATCTGTCCATTGTATGGCAAATCCATAGTGGTCTGTACCAATCCCTTTCCATACGTGCGCGTACCTAATATAATAGCACGGTCATAGTCCTGCAGACTACCGCTCATTATCTCGCTGGAACTGGCTGTGTTTCCACTCACCAGAACTACCATCGGCATCACAGAGTCAACAGGTTCTACCGTAGTCTTGTATTCATTGTTGGAGCGTTGCAATCTACCCTTCATTTTCAATACAGTCTTTCCCTTTGGCAAGAACATATTGACGATACTCACGGCCTCGCTCACCGAACCACCGCCATTACTTCTGAGGTCGAAGACGAGTCCCTTGGCTCCCTGCTTCTTCAGGTCGATGAAAGCACGGCGCACATCCTTGGCACAATTATCGGTGAAAGAATTGAAGTTGATATAACCGATACCACCTTCCATCATTCCGTAATATGGCAGGAAAGGCATCTGGATAGTACGGCGAGTTACCTTTACCTTCAGTATCTTACCTGTACTTGGTCGCTTTACCTTCAACATAAAGGAAGAACCCGGTTCTCCACGAAGATGATCGCTTACATAGCTCACTTCCTTATTGGTCATATCCTCGTCATCGATACTCAGGATGATATCACCCTTCTTCAGTCCCACTTCTGCAGCAGGCATATTGGCATAAGGTTCACTGATACACACACGCTGCAACTGGAAGTTATAGCGCACCACAGCACCCACACCAGCATATTTGCCGGTGAGCATATTCTTCAGTTCGTTGACTTTTTCCTCCGGATAGTAGGTAGTATAAGGGTCGAGGCTTCCCAACATCGCCTTAACGCCATTGCCCACCACCTCTTCGGCATCGAGCGTATCAACGTACATCAAGTCAAGATTCTTATAGATGGCATTGAAGATATCCATATTCTTAGCCATCTTGAAGTCGTGATCTTTATCTGTTTGTGCAATAGATGGCACCACGAGGAGCGCCATCAGCAATGAAACCAATACTTTTTTCATGTTTACCTTAGTCATATGATTATTCGACCACAAAAGTACTCATTTCTTCTCGAAAACTGCCATAATTGATGCAAAAAGTAGTGAAAACCACCGAAAAATGCACTTTTTTAAGGAAAAACAGAAAAAAGTTGCCGAAAAATTTGGCTGAATGAAGAAAAGTTAGTACTTTTGCACACGCAAATATGGAACGCAACATTCCACAATGCAAAATGCTTCAATAGCTCAGTTGGTTAGAGCACCTGACTGTTAATCAGGGGGTCGTTGGTTCAAGCCCATCTTGAAGCGCAAAAGAGTCGCAGGTTTTACTTGTAACTCTGTTCTTTTTCAAACCAAATGCTTCAATAGCTCAGTTGGTTAGAGCACCTGACTGTTAATCAGGGGGTCGTTGGTTCAAGCCCATCTTGAAGCGCATTACATAAGCCTTGCAAGTTTTCACTTGCAGGGCTTTATTGTTTATAGACATCTTAAAGCCCCCTGTTTACACCCAATGTTCTTAGGCTATCCCCCCTGTTACACTCATCGCAAATCTTTTACATATAATTCTGCAATTAAAAGTATCCTTAAGGAGAATATATTTTTTCCTTAAGGGAAAATATTTTTTCCTTAAGGATATTTATTTTTTTCCTTAAGGAAACAGTTTCATAGGGTTCTGACAAAAAAAACGGGTGCATTCCGCTTTTTTGACGAAATACACCCATCTATATTTATTAATGTATATAATACTAGGATTATTCTACATCATTGTTGTGATCCAAAGAATCGTTGAAATCCTTAGGAGCCTGCTCCTCGTTACGATGCTCGTAACGACGTGGCTGACGAGCTGGACGCTCACCACGACCCTCATGACGATCATCACGACGACCACGACGCTCACCGCGCTCTGGACGTGGACGACGCTCACGCTCTACGTAACCCTCAGGCTTCTCCATCAACACACGGTGAGAGAGCTTGTACTTGCCAGTCTTAGGATCAATCTCCATCAACTTCACCTTGATCTTGTCGCCTTCCTTGATGCCAGCCTCTTCAACTGTCTCAAGACGCTTCCAATCAATCTCAGAGATGTGGAGCAAACCATCCTTACCTGGGAGAATCTCCACGAAGCAACCGTAAGGCATGATAGAACGAACAGTACCCTCGTAAACCTCACCAACCTCAGGAACAGCTACGATAGCCTTGATCTTAGCCAAAGCAGCATCGATAGAATCCTTGTTAGGAGCAGATACCTGTACGTGACCCTTACCATCAGTCTCCTCGATAGTGATAGTAGCACCAGTATCCTCCTGCATCTGCTGGATAATCTTACCACCAGGGCCGATAACAGCACCGATGAACTCCTTAGGAATATCGAATGCTACGATACGTGGAACCTGTGGCTTCATCTCAGCACGTGGCTCAGAGATTGTCTCCATCATGCAGTTGAGGATGTGCTCACGACCAGCCTTAGCCTGCATCAAAGCCTCCTCAAGAATCTCGAAGCTCAAACCGTCGCACTTGATATCCATCTGTGTAGCGGTCAAACCATCGCGGGTACCTGTAGTCTTGAAGTCCATATCACCCAAGTGGTCCTCATCACCGAGGATATCACTGAGGATAGCGTACTTGTCCTCACCTGGGTTCTTGATAAGACCCATAGCGATACCAGAAACTGGCTTCTTCATAGGAACACCTGCATCCATCAGGGCGAGAGTACCGGCACAAACAGTAGCCATAGAAGAAGAACCGTTAGACTCCAAGATCTGGCTTACCAAACGTACTGTGTAAGGGAAGTCTGCAGGAATCTGACCCTTCAAACCACGCCATGCCAAGTGACCGTGACCAATCTCACGACGGCCTACGCCGCGCTGAGCCTTAGCCTCACCTGTAGAGAATGGAGGGAAGTTATAGTGAAGGAGGAAGCGCTGGTAGCTCTTCTCGAGCACACCGTCGATAAGCTTCTCATCCATCTTTGTACCAAGAGTACATGTAGAGAGAGACATGGTCTCACCACGCTGGAAGATAGCGCTTCCGTGAGGCATTGGGAGTGGAGACACCTCGCACCAGATAGGGCGGATATCTGTAGTAGCACGACCATCAAGACGCAAGCCCTCATCGAGGATGCAACGACGCATAGCATCGCGCATTACGTCATCATAGTAGCGGGTAGCCTCAGCGTGCTTCTCCTCCAGGTCTTCCTCAGAGAGATCGGTATGAGCTGCGTCATACTTCTCAAGGAAGTCAGCCAAAACCTTGTCGAAAGCATCCTGACGAGCATGTTTCTCCAAAGCCTGATGGTTGATATCATAAGCAGGCTTGTAAAGCTCAGACTTGATCTGCTCACGGAGTTCCTCGTCGTTGATCTCATGATCATACTCACGCTTCACGTCAGTACCCTTCTCCTTAGCCAACTCATACTGGAGCTCGCACATAGGCTTGATAGCCTCGGCAGCAGCCTTGAGGGCGCCGATCAGATCCTGCTCAGAAACTTCCTTCATCTCACCTTCCACCATCATGATGTTCTCCTTGGTAGCACCAACCATGATATCCATGTCAGCCTCTTCCATCTGCTGGAATGTAGGGTTAACAACATACTCACCATTGATACGAGCTACACGAACCTCAGAGATGTAGTGCTCGAAAGGAATATCTGAACAAGCCATGGCAGCTGAAGCAGCGAAACCTGCAAGGGCATCTGGCTGGTCAACACCATCGGCTGAGAGCAACATTACCTGTACGTAAACTTCTGCATGGTAGTTAGAAGGGAAAAGTGGACGCAAAGCACGGTCCACAAGGCGAGAGGTAAGGATCTCCTCGTCGCTAGCCTTGCCTTCGCGCTTGGTGAAACCACCAGGGAAACGGCCAGCAGCACTGTACTGCTCACGGTAATCTACTTGCAAAGGCATGAAATCTGTACCCGGAACTGCATCCTTTGCTGCACAAACAGTTGCGAGAAGCACTGTGTTACCCATGCGGAGAACCGCAGCACCATCAGCCTGTTTTGCAACTTTTCCGGTCTCAATTGTGATGGTTCTTCCATCAGGCAACTGAACACTTTTTGTAATTACGTTCATCTAATTATTAAAACTTATTGTTTTGTCTAACATCTAATATCTAAAACGGTGCAAAGATACCTCTTTAATAATTAATAAACGAATATTTGGGCAACTATTTTCTACTTTTTTAATAATTTTATCTATCTAAGGTGCATTATTCCCGATTTTATTACTACCTTTGCAGTCGATAATTTCGCAAAATACTAAAATTCATGAAGATATCTAGAATCTATTCAGCGGCAGTGATTATGGTAGCTGCGCTGGCTCTCACTTCTTGTAACAACAAGAAATTTCATATCAATGGTAATATTACCGAGGCTCAGGACTCTATGCTCTACCTGGAGAACCTCAGTCTGAATGGTCCGGTGAAGATCGACTCGGTGAAACTGGGTGAAGATGGATCCTTCGCTTTCGAAGAGAATGCGATGGACAGCATCACTCCAGAATTCTACCGTCTCCGCATTGCCAACCAGAGCATCAACCTCAGTATCGACTCAACCGAGACCGTCAACGTGAAGGCAGCTTATCCTCAGATGAGCTACAAGTACGAGGTGGAAGGCTCTGAGAACTGCAGCAAGATCAAGGAACTTTCGCTCAAGCAGATGACTCTGCAGAGCAACATCAATGGCATCATCAAGAGCCCTAACATCGGGGTAGATTCCATGGATGTCATCGTGGCTCGCATGCTGGCTGCATACAAGCAGGATGTAAAGACCAACTACATCTTCAAGGAGCCGATGAAGGCTTCCTCTTACTATGCACTCTTCCAGACTATCCAGTTGGGCAACACCAACTCACTCATCTTCAACCCTCGCAACAACAAGGATGACGTGAAGGTATTCGCTGCCGTAGCTACAAGCTGGGATACTTACTATCCAGGCGCAGAGCGTGGCAAGAACCTGCACAACATCGCCATCGAGGGCATGAAGGATATCCGCATCATCGACAGGCAGCGTGCACAGCAGCAGATTGAAGCAAGCAAGGTGAGCGTAAACGGATGCATAGAAATTGCCCTGCAGGACAACAAGGGACAGGTTCGCCGCCTCTCTGACCTCACCGGCAAGGTGGTATTGCTCGATTTCCATATCTTCGCCAGCAACGAGAGCACCAAGCGCATCATGATGCTCCGTGAGCTTTACAACAAATATCATGCTGCCGGACTGGAAATCTATCAGGTTTCCGTAGATCCAGATGAGCACTTCTGGAAAACATCTACCGCTGCCCTTCCATGGATCTGCGTACGTGAGGAGAACGGCATCCAGGGAACAAGTCTCCAGCTCTACAACGTGCAGAGCATCCCTACCTTCTTCCTCATCGACAGAAGCAATACTCTGAGAGCCCGCGACATACAGATCAAGGACATTGATGCAGCCATCAAGAACCTTCTTTAATACGAGCTTTCATACAACAGATAAGCCGGAAGTCTGGACTTTTCTCCAGACTTCCGGCTCCCATCATCCAACACAAGCTACAATAGATTAAGAGCAACAATAAATTTTAAGCACTAAAAAATGAACAAGAAACTTTTAGCTTTCGCAGCATTGGCTCTCGTAACAGCAGGAGCAAACGCTAAAGTAAAGTTGCCACACATCCTGGGTGACAACATGATTATCCAACAAGATTCAGAAGCCAACCTCTGGGGTTGGGACAAGCCTGGTACCCTGGTAGAGGTAAGCACCTCATGGTCGCAGCAGAAATATTCTGCAAAGACCGGAAAGGATGGCAAGTGGGCTGTCAAGGTACAGACTCCCAAGGCTAGCTACACTCCGCTCTCCATTACCTTCGATGATGGCGAAAAGACTACCCTCAATAATGTATTGGCTGGTGAAGTATGGGTCTGCGCCGGACAAAGCAACATGGAGATGCCGGTGAAAGGTTTCGGCAACTGCCCTGTAGAAGGCTACAACAAGGCTGTATTGGAAGCCAACCAATATAAAGGTGTACACTACGTGAAGATTCCTAGCGTGATGAGCAGCAAGCCACTCGATGACGCCAACTGCGAATGGAAGGAGATTAATCCGGAAACTGTGGGCGATGCATCTGCCACCGGATATTTCTTTGCACAGGTAGTCAACAAGGCACTCGACGTGCCAGTGGGACTGGTGATGGCAAACAAGGGCGGAAGCCGAGTAGAAAGCTGGCTCGATCGTGACTATCTGAAAAAGAACACGAAAGAAGACCTCGACTCCCTCAAGATGACGAAGAATCCTAAGTTCAAGTGGGACTTCCTCTACCCTCTTCTCTGGGGCAACGGAACCTTCCATCCTATCCTCAACTATAGCGTGAAGGGAATCCTCTTCTATCAAGGCTGTTCCAACGTGGGCGACCCGGCAGGTCAATACACACAGCGTCTTGCCGACCTCGTAGCCCAGTGGCGCAGAGACTTCAAGCAGGGCGAACTGCCATTCTATTTCGTGCAGATTGCACCTTATCATAATGGCGATGTGAATGGTGATGCTGGTCCAAGACTTCGCGAACAGCAGTTTAATGCAGCCAAGATCATCCCGAACAGTGGCATCGTCTGCACCGAAGATCTGGTTTATCCATACGAGGTAGAGCAGATTCACCCATGCCAGAAGCAGCCTGTAGGTGAGCGTCTGGCTCTTCAGGCACTCAGCAAGACCTACGGTATGAAGGGACTCTTCTGCGAGAGTATGACTTTCAAGGAGATGAAGATTGTTGGCGACACTGTGAAGGTTCACTTCGACAACACCTACGGAGCCTATAACCGCTTTGAAGGCATCAAGGGCTTCGAGGTAGCCGGCGAAGACAAGGTGTTCCATCCTGCCACAGCCAAGCATTTCTGGCAGGAAGGCAACGACGGATGGAACGAGTGCATCGTCGTAACCAGCCCTGAAGTCAAGAAGCCGGTAGCTCTGCGCTACTGCTTCCGCAACTTCCAGCTCGGCAACATGGCGAATGCAGGCGGTCTGCCTCTCTTCCCTTTCCGAACAGACAATTGGTAATTAATAACATAGCGGTCGATCTTTGTGAAATCCAAAGACCGACCGCTCTTTAATATATATATTATGAGTCACGTTTTAGACAAATTCAAGTTTTGCCCTGTTTGCGGCTCTCAACATTTCGAGATCAACAACTTCAAGAGTAAAAAATGCAAGGACTGCGGATTCACCTACTATCTGAATCCCAGCAGTGCCACAGTAGCCTTCATTCTCAACGAGAAAGAAGAACTTCTGGTGGTTCGCAGAAAAAACGAGCCAGCCAAAGGCACCCTCGACTTGCCGGGCGGATTCGTAGATATGGATGAAACCGGTGAAGAAGGCGTGGCTAGAGAAGTAAAGGAAGAAACGGGTTTGGAGGTAATCGGGGCAAACTATCAGTTCAGCATCCCTAACCTCTATCTCTATTCCGACTTTCTGGTTCATACCCTGGATATGTTCTATGTGGTAAAGGTGAAAGACCTCTCTCATGTGGAGGCGATGGACGATGCCGAGGAGTCATACTGGATTCCTCTCGGCAACCTACATCCCGAAGAGTTCGGATTAGGCTCAATAAGACAGGGAGTGGCCAAATTTCTTGCAAAACACAAGACGAAAGAATGAAAATACGCCCCAAAACATTTAAAAAACCAAAAAAATCACTATATAATAAGGTATAAGCAAAAAGTTTATTTACTTTTGCAGACCAAAAGAAATTGTGTAGAAGCGTATGCAAGAAAATTTAGTAATCGTCGAGAGCCCTGCAAAGGCTAAGAAAATCGAAGAGTTTTTAGGTAAAGACTTCAAGGTGATGTCTTCTTATGGTCATATCCGTGACCTCAAGAAGAAGGAACTCAGTATAGACGAGAAGACCATGGAACCTTGTTATGAGATTCCAGAGGAAAAGAAAAAGCTCGTCACAGAATTGAAATCAACAGCGAAGCAAGCTAAGAAGATTTGGTTAGCATCCGATGAGGACCGCGAGGGAGAAGCCATCAGCTGGCACCTTTGCGAAGTACTCGGACTGGATGAAGCGAAGACAAGCCGTATCGTCTTCCATGAAATTACCAAACCTGCCATCTTAGACGCTATTGAGCACCCACGCCACCTGGACATGAACTTGGTGAATGCCCAGCAGGCACGTCGTGTGCTCGACCGCATCGTGGGCTTCAAGCTCTCTCCAGTATTGTGGAGAAAGGTGAAACCAGCCCTCTCTGCCGGTCGTGTACAGAGTGTTGCCGTACGCCTCATCGTGGAGCGTGAGCGTGAAGTCCAGAAGTTCAAGAGCGAACCATACTATCGTGTCAATGCCGTATTCGCTCTGATCAGCGAGAATGGCGCAGCCACAGAGGTAAAGGCAGAACTCGATCACCGTTTCAAGACCCATGAAGAGGTGGAAGCCTTCCTGGAGAAGTGCAAGGACGCCAAGTTCACCGTAGAGGCTGTCACCAAGAAACCGCTGAAGCGTACACCAGCGCCTCCTTTCACCACATCAACCCTACAGCAGGAAGCAGCCCGCAAGCTCGGCTTCACCGTAAGCCAGACCATGATGGTGGCTCAGCGCCTGTACGAGGGTGGACGCATCACCTACATGCGTACCGACAGTGTGAACCTCTCTTCCCTCTGCAGCAATGCCAGCAAGGATGAAATTATCAAGGAGTACGGCAAGGAATACAGCAAGCCACGTGCCTATCATACCAACTCCAAGGGTGCACAGGAGGCTCACGAGGCCATCCGCCCTACCTACATGAGCGAGACAAGCATTGATGGCACCAGCCAGGAGAAGCGTCTTTACGACCTGATCTGGAAACGTACCATCGCTTCGCAGATGGAGGATGCACAGTTGGAGAAGACTACCATCAATATCAGCATCGACAACACCAGCGAGAAGTTTGTTGCCAATGGTGAGGTTGTAGTATTCGACGGTTTCCTCAAGGTATATCGTGAATCTACCGATGAGGATGAGAACGTAGAAGATTCAACCCATCTCCTGCCAGCCATGAAGGAAGGCGATGAGTTGCAGCGCCGTGAAATCATCGCCACAGAGAAATTCTCTCTGGCACCAGCAAGATACACCGAAGCAAGTCTGGTGAAGAAGCTGGAAGACCTCGGCATTGGCCGTCCATCTACCTATGCTCCTACCATCAGCACCATCCAGCAGCGTGAATACGTTGTGAAGGGCGACAAGCAGGGCGAGGAGCGCACCTACACCGTAGATACGCTGAAGGGTATCATGATTACCCAGAAGACCAAGAAGGAACAGGCTGGCTCGGAGAAGGGCAAGCTTCTCCCTACCGATATCGGAATCGTGGTAAACGACTTCCTGATGGCCAACTTCCCTAACATCATGGACTATAACTTTACTGCCAACGTAGAGCAGAAGTTCGATGATATCGCCGAGGGAAAGACCGAGTGGACCAAATGGATGAAGGACTTCGACAAGCGTTTCGAACCGGAAGTGAAGGGTGTGATGGAAGCACGCAGCGAGCACAAGGCCGGTGAGCGTGAACTGGGCAAGGACCCAAAGAGCGGCCGCCCTGTATTCGTAAAGATCGGAAGATTCGGTCCAGTGGTTCAGATTGGTACCGCCGAAGACAAGGACAAGCCACAGTTTGCCCAGTTGCCTGCCGACAAGAGCATCGAGACCATCACTCTGGAGGAAGCATTGGAACTCTTCAAGCTGCCTCGCCAGGTAGGTGAGTTCGAAGGCACTACCGTAACCATCGGAAGCGGCCGTTTCGGTCCATACGTACTCCACGACCGCAAGTATGTATCCATTCCTAAGGAAATCGACCCAATGGCCATCACCCTGGAACAGGCAGTGGAACTTATCAACGAAAAACGCTCTAACGAGCAGAAACGCCATATCAAGACCTTTGAGGAAGACAACAAGCTGGAGCTCCTGAACGGGCGCTATGGTCCTTACATCGCATTCGAAGGCAAGAACTATCGCATTCCGAAGGCAAAGCAGGAGAACGTAGAGTCACTCAGCTACGAGGAGTGCATGACCATCATCAAGGAAGCACCAGAACCAAAGGCAAGAGGCAGAAGAAGTAAAAAAGAATAAAATGAAGTCTATCATCATCATTGGATATATGGGAGCCGGCAAGACTACTGTCGGCAAAGCCCTCGCCAAAGAGCTTGGCGTGATGTTCTACGACCTCGATTGGTACATCGAGAGCCGCATGCGCAAAACCGTGAAGCAGATCTTTGACGAAGTAGGAGAAGAGGGATTCCGCCAGATAGAGCATAACATGCTCCACGAGGTGGCGGAGTTTGAAAACGTAGTGGTTAGCTGTGGCGGAGGAACACCCTGTTTCTTCGACAACATGGAGTATATGAACCAGTCGGGCAACACCATCTACCTCAAGGCAACGCCAGAAACCCTCTATGCTCACCTCAAGATGGGCAAGGGCGTACGCCCCCTGCTGCTCAACAAGACTCCGGAGGAAGTACAGGTATTCATCCGCGAGCAGCTGAAGCAGCGCGAGCCTTTCTATGAGAAGGCAAAACATATCATAGACATCAATGTGATGGACAACTTGGATAAAGTAAACGAAACGGTACAGGAGGTTCGTAGCCTGCTGAACGTATAAAGAAAAAAGGTAAGCCAACTCAAGACTAGAGACGGCTTACCTTTCTACGATTTATCATAAACAGAAAATATTATAAAACAAACTTTTTAGCAAGACCAAGAACAGAAAATGAAGAAATGGACTATTGAAGACTCGAAGGAGCTCTACAACATAGGTGGTTGGGGCACTTCTTACTTTGGC
>ENA-UERK01002488-UERK01002488.1-human-gut-metagenome-genome-assembly--contig:-NODE-2488-length-12069-cov-3.386508_pt1 | contig 12069 bp, 9 predicted proteins | sample MGYA00242957_ERZ507957 | MGnify/ENA primary metagenome ERZ507957 (study PRJEB26167, sample SAMN06115538) | human gut metagenome | host: Homo sapiens | place: China:Heilongjiang | collected 2015-11-06... | reverse complement strand
TGGAAGAAAAGATAAAACCCGCAAAATTTTTCAATAACGCCAATAAGACCGTAGAGGCGTATCATCGCGTACTGCAACCCTTGTGTAAGGAATCGAATATTCCGCCGATTGCGCTGGATATTTTGTTATACGTTGCGAATAATCCCGAAAACGCCACCGCCAAGGAAATATGTAAATATCGGGGGTTTAAACCGGGAATAGTGTCGGTTTACGTCGAAAAAATGGCGGGCGTGGGCTTGCTTGAAAGAAAAAGCGACAGTTCGGACAGGCGAAAAATCGTTTTAAGAGTTACCGAAAAGGCTTTGCCGACCGTAAGGCGCGGGCAGGAGCTGCAAAAAAAGTTCGGCGAGCGACTTTTGCGCGGATTGACCGACGAGGACGTAGCGGCGATGCGAAAGGCGTTTTTTGCGATAGAAACGAATGTGGAAGCGATTTTAAAAAGCGGGTTGGAAGAGTAAGGTTTAACGCTTGCAATGACAAAGTGTCTTTGCGTCAATGCCAAGTGAGCAAACTTGCTTGCAAGGGTTTGCGAACGACGGTATTCATAAGGCACTTGCATTTTTGATAAAAAATGCGAAAAACGAAAGTTTTAACGCGTAAGCGTTAAGTGCCGAATAGCAGTAAGCGCGAGAATCCCCCTGAGCAGCCGACAAGGCGGAAATACAGTCGTGTCAGCTCTAATTGCGCCTTTAAAAAAGGCGCAGCGAAAATCCGAAGGGGGACAACTGTTTCCCGGGTCCGTTTTCCCCCTTCGGGCAACCCCTTTTCCGAAAACTCCTCAAAATCCCCCGTCCCCTTTAATCTTTAAAGGGGTGTCTGTAATTTGACTTTTTTTACTTTATATTATCCGTTCGCAATAACCACTGTCTTTACGTCATATTGAGCGTAAGCGAAATATCCCACCGAATAACCCATTCGGCTCATAATAAAAATTCAGTCCAAAGGAGGCATTATGCTTAAATTATTAAAAAATATGCGGCGAAAAGAAGTAATCATGTCGCTTATATGTATGGTTTTAGTCGTGGGGCAGGTCTATTTCGACCTGTTGTTGCCCGACTATATGACCGAACTTACTACGCTTATAAAAACTGCCGGCACGACGCAGGCGATATTAAACGTGGGGCTTAAAATGCTCGGCTGCACGCTTATAAGCGCGGCGCTCGCCGTCGTTTGCGGATATCTTGCCGCCAACGTGGCTTCGGGGTTCAGTTATAACGTAAGGCGAAAACTTTTTTATCACGTTATGAGTCTTGATAACGAAAAAATGCAGTCTTTTTCCGTTCCCAGCCTTATAACCCGTACCACAAACGATATAACGCAGATACAAATGATAGTGGCTATGGGGTTGCAGATGTTTATAAAAGCACCGATAATGGCGGTATGGGCGATAATAAAAATTCTCGGCAAAAGTTGGGAATTATCCGCCGTAACCGCGGGTTTTGTCGTTGCCATCTGCGTTACGATTCTGCTTGTTATGGCGAGTTGTCTGCCGAGATTCAGAAAAGTTCAGCAAACGACGGATAAAATAAATAAGGTCGCGCGCGAAAATCTTACGGGAATAAACGTGGTACACGCTTTTAACGCCGAGGATTATCAGAATAAAAAATTCGACGAGCCGAGCAAGGAAATGCTTAATCTGCAAACCAAAAACCAAAGGCTTTTCGCACTTATTCAGCCTGCGATGTCGCTCGGAATGAGCGGACTTACCCTCGCCATTTACTGGGTGGGCGCGCTGCTCGTAAACAACATTCCCGCAGCCGACGCGGCGGGGCGCATATCGTTTTTCAGCGAGATACTCGCGTTTAGCACCTACGCTACCTATATAGTAATGTCGTTTATGATGCTCGTAATGATATTTATGCTTCTTCCGCAGGCTCAGGTTTCGGCGGAGAGAATAAATCAGGTACTCGAAGCGCGCGCGACGATTAAAAGCGGCAAGGTAAAGAGCGGCAACGAGAAGGGTTGCGTAGAGTTTAAAAACGTATCTTTTTCCTATCCCGAATCGCCCGAAAACGAACTTACAAACGTCAGTTTTAAGGTAAATCGCGGCGAAACGCTTGCGATAATAGGCGCAACCGGCAGCGGTAAAAGCACGCTGATAAATCTTATTCCCCGTTTGTACGACGCCACGGACGGCGAAGTCCTTGTGGACGGCGTAAACGTAAAAGATTACGACCTTTCCGCCCTGTACGATAAAATAGGTTACGCCGCGCAAAAAGCCGTTTTGTTTTCCGGCACGATAAAAGACAACGTGTTTTTAGGCGAATGTACGGCGGCGCGCGACGATAAGAATTTAAACGACGCGCTCGAAACTTCGCAGTCGGGCGAATTCGTAGATAAGTTTTACGAAAAAACCGACCACAAGGTCGCTCAACTCGGGCGTAATTTTTCGGGCGGACAAAAACAAAGGCTTTCGGTTGCCCGCGCGCTGGCGAGAAAACCCGAAATACTTATTTTCGACGATACTTTTTCCGCGCTCGATTTCCGTACCGACGCGCTCGTAAGAAAAGGTATTGCCGAAAAGTATTCCGATTCGACCAGAATCATCGTTGCGCAACGTATAGGCACTATTAAAAACGCGGATAAAATTCTCGTACTCGATAAGGGCAGAATAATAGGCGAGGGAACTCACGACGAACTTATGAACTCTTGCGAGGTCTATCGCGAAATAGCCGATTCGCAATTAGGAGCGTGATTAAAATGCATAAAAATCAGACGAAAAAAGGAATGCGCTCTGCCATGAAACGGAGTGCGGCATATATGCGCTCGGACGCGATATTATTGATAATCGCCTTATTTGCCGCTATCGGCAGCGCGATTATAATAATCGTCGGACCCGACAAAATGGGCGACCTGGCAAATATCATATCCGACGAATTATTCGGCGAAATCGACCTTGGGGCTATTGCTCAAACAGGGCTTTTCCTTGCGCTGCTCTACGTCGTCGGCGCGGTTCTAGGGTATATTCAGCAATTTATAATGGCGTCGGTTACGCTTAAAACGTCGTATCGCATGCGTGCGGAACTCTCGGCAAAGATAAACCGCGTGCCGCAAAAATACTTTGTAAAAACCGCGCAGGGCGATATTTTAAGCGTTATAACCAACGACGTTTCCACCCTTCAGCAGGGGCTTGCCAACAGTCTGCCCACGATTATCGGCGCGGCGACTCAATTTATAGGTTGCCTTATTATGATGCTTATAACCGAGTGGAGGCTTGCGCTTATCTCGCTGGCTATCACCGTTTTGGGCATTGCACTCGTGTTTTTCATAATGAAAAATTCGCAAAAATTCTTTATCGCAAGGCAAAAAAGTTTGGGCGAACTCAACGGCTTTATAGAGGAAACCTACTCTGGACGCGAGGTTTTAATGGTCAACCGCGCCGACGGACAGACCGAAAAGACCTTTGATAAACTCAACGAAAAAGTTTACGACGCCAACCGCAAATCTCAATTTTTATCAGGGTCGATGCAGCCCTTAATGAACGTTATCAGCAACGCCGCCTACGTTGCGGTGTGCGTGTTCGGCTCGATTTTCGCGTTGCAAGGTTCTATAAATTTCGGCGTTATAGTGTCGTTTATACTGTACGTAAGATTGTTCACTTCGCCGCTTACGCAAATAGCGCAGGGCCTTACCAACCTGCAGACGGCTTCGGCTTCCGCGCACAGAATTTTCGACTTTTTAGAGAGCGAGGAATTACCCGACGAGAGCAAAAAAACCGCCGAACTTAAAACCGTAAAAGGCGAGGTTGAGTTTAATCACGTAAGGTTCAGTTACGCCGACGACCCCGATAAAATTATTATCAAAGACTTTTCCGCACACGTAAAGCCCGGACAAAAAGTGGCTATCGTCGGACCTACCGGCGCGGGTAAAACGACCATGGTAAACCTGCTTATGCGCTTTTTCGACCTTAACGGCGGCGACATTACCATAGACGGCGTTTCGGAGCAAGACCTTAAAAGAGAAAATATACACGAATTGTTTTCTATGGTTCTGCAGGACGCATGGTTGTTTGACGGAACGATAAGAGAAAACCTTGTGTATAACATGAAAGGCGTTACGGACGAGCAGATAGAAAGAGTATGCGCGGCGTGCGGAATAGACTCGTTTATCCGCTCGTTGCCGCAGGGCGTAGACACCGAAATTTCGGAAAGTTCGACTATATCCGCAGGGCAGAGGCAACTCATTACCATAGCGCGCGCGATGTTGCAAAATTCGCCAATGCTTATACTCGACGAGGCGACTTCTTCGGTAGATACGCGCACGGAAGTCATTATTCAGCGCGCAATGGATTCGCTTACCGATGGAAGGACGAGTTTCGTTATAGCGCACAGACTTTCCACTATAAAGAACGCCGACCTTATACTCGTAATGAAAGAAGGCGACGTTATAGAGAGCGGCACGCATAAAGAATTGCTTGAAAAAGGCGGCTTTTATGCCGAACTTTATAACAGTCAGTTCGACGCGGCTTAGCGTGCTACGTGGGCGGTCGCAAAGGCGACCGCCCACGCATTTATTATACTGCGCGCCGCGCGACTGCGGCGCGCAGTTGTTTATTTATCGCTATATTTTTGCTTTTTTCGTAATAGAATATAAAGAGATAGAATATAAAGAGGTAAAATATGAGCGTTAAAAAGTGCGTCGCGTATGCGGCGTGTGTTTTTACGGCGGTGCTCGCCTGTTTTTCGGTTTCGGCGTTTATGGCGGCGGCCAAAACGCCGAAACCCGCGTTCGTAGTCGTTCTCGACGCGGGGCACGGCGGCGTGGACGGCGGAGTTACGGGCATAACTTCTGGTGTAAAGGAAAGCGACCTGAACCTTGAAATAGTTTTACTGCTAAAAAAAAGACTTGAAAGTTCGGGGATAAAAGTCGTACTTACGCGGGAATCGAAAGCGGGACTGTACGGCTCGTCGCAAAAGGGATTTAAACGCCGCGATATGCAAAAGCGCAAGGAAATTATAAACGGCGCGGCTGCCGACGCGGTTTTGTCCGTGCATTTAAACTATTATTCGTCGCCCTCACGCAGGGGCGCGCAGGCTTTTTATAAAGGCGGCGACGAAAATGGCGGGAGGTTTGCCGATTATATACAAAAAAATCTCAACGGTTTAAGCGGTCAGCCTCGTCCGCTCTCCGCGCTTACGGGCGATTATTACGTTTTAAACGAGTCCGAACCGCCCGCCGCGCTTGCCGAATGCGGGTTTTTATCCAACGAAGAAGACGAAAAACTGCTGCTTACTTACGCTTATAAAGAGGAAATAGCGCGCAGACTTGCCGCCGGAATATACGAGTTTTTATATTCTGTCTGACAATATCGGTTATATCGGTTGCTTTTTAAGCGGAATTGTAGTAAAATAATACAGTATTCTACAATGGCGTAAGTCCGGCTCGAGCGGTTGCCACGGAGAAATCTTTATTATGGGAAGAACTATCAGAATCACGCTCGATAAAATATCCGAGTTTTCTCGGACGGGTTACTTTGTATTCGGTGTAGGCGCGCTTGCTCTGCTGTTCCACGTTTTCGCGTGGGATTTGTGCGGAATATTGTTGTTTGCCGCGCTTATTTGCCTGTCGCTCGTATTCGTCGAAGAATACCGCGCGTGGCTTACCTTATTCGCAAATATCCTTTTTATAGTCTCCACGCAAAAAAGCCCGGGTTACGGCGACGGGTCGAATTATTATACGCGTCCGGATATACTCTATCCGATTATAGCGGCGGTGTGTCTTATGGCGGCGTGCATGATCTACCGCACCGTAAAGGACAGAAAAAACCTTAAAGACGGCAAGTTGTTTATTCCAATGGGGGTATTGTGCCTTACTTTGCTGCTTGCGGGCGTAGGTAAACAATACTATCTTATGAGCCTTAAAGCCACGATTCTTATGTCTGCCGCGCTTATCGGCTTATATTGCGTGTTTACGGCGTCGGTCAGGCGCGAAGAAGACACTTCGGAGTATTTTGCAACGCTTTTTGCCGAACTTTGCCTGCTTATCGCCATAGAGGTGGCTTACGTTTACTTTCTCAACATGATAAACGACGGTTCGTTCGACGGTTCGCACGACGGCAGGTGGAAAGATCGTATCATCACAGGTTGGGGCGTAAGCAACGTTTCGGGCGAACTCATGGCATGTTTTTTACCGTTCGCGTTTATGCGCGCCGAAAAAAGTAAGAACGTCGTATTTTACGAACTCGTCGCGCTGTTTTCCGCGACCATGATAGTGTTTACTTTAAGCCGCACGGGTATAATGGTCGGCGGCATTATAGCGGTTATATTCATCATAAAAACTTTCGTCAACCGTAAAGAGGACAAGCGCGCGCTCGTACTTACGTTCGTTTGTTATATGGGTTTTCTGCTCGTCGCGTTTATCGCGCTTATCGGTTACACCGACTTTAACGACGTATTCAAATATTTCGAAGATTTGTTGAACGGCGGATATTCGGTAGACAGCGGAAGATGGAAAATATGGGGCAGACGGCTTAACTACTTTATCGAAAGTCCCGTGTTCGGCGTGGGCTACGCAAGGGATTTCTGCTCGGGTCTTGCAAATTCGGGGCTTATATTCTCCGGTTTCGGACACAATATGATATTGGACGCACTCGGCAGCGGCGGAATATTCAATATACTTGCGCTCGGCACGTTTTTGTATTTTTGCGGCAAGACTTTCGTTAAAAAAAGTCCCACGCGCTTTTTCACGCTCGCTTGCGTAATAGCGTATTTCGTCGTGTGTATGTTCGATACCACTTACGCAATACCTTACTGTCTGTGGTTTTTCACTCTCATTACGGTGTATACCGAGAAAGTCGCTTTACCGACCGAAAAGGCAAATATAAAATAAGGGGGAGTTATAAAAAGTGAAAAAATTAAAAGTGTTATTTCCGTTTGTAGAGGCGGGTTTCGGGCATATAATGACCGAAAAATCCATTGCCGACGCGTTCGAGAAAAAGTACGGCGATTATTTTGAAATAATCCGCTGCGATTATTACAAAGACTACGGCGAACCCCTCGCCAGGTTTGAAAAAAGACTGTGCGACGAAGTTAAAAAGTATAACGTCTGCCATTTTTACGGTTATTTAAACATCGCCGCAATGAATTTATGCGGCAGGGGCGGACTTAAATTCGTTATGGAAGACCTTGTAAAGGATTCTTATCGGGACGGATTGAAGCGTATGGAGGAAATCGCGCCGGACGTGGTTATAAGCACGCACTGGGCTACCAACTATTACGCCGAGCGGTGCGGTAAGGATATTTACACGGTCATGTACGTTCCCGACGCGCACGCCAACAAATTTTTCAGGGACAAGTGCGATTTCACCTGCATTTCCACCGAGGAAGGCTACGAGCGCGCTTTAAAATTCAAGGGAAGATACAACGTTGAAAACCTCGCGCTTACGCCTATGGCTATAAGAAAAGAGGCGTTCGAGGTGGATACCGATAAGGCTCGTTTAAAAGCAAAACTCGGCATTGCGGATAAGTTTACCATTTACGTAACCGAGGGCGGCTACGGCATAGGCATGCTCGAAAAACTTTGCAAAATGCTTATCGAGGAAGATCTGCCCATATCCGTAATAGCGGTATGCGGCAAAAACCCCGAGTTAAAAGCAAGGCTCGATAAATTAAAACCCGGCAAAAACCTTTCCTTCTATCCTTACGGATTTTGTCAGAACCCGCTCGAACTTATCGCGGTTTCGGATTTGTACCTCGGCAAGAGCGGCAACGGGCTTATGGAAGCGGCGTTTTTCGACGTTCCCATAGTGGTAACGCACAGCGCGAACACGATAGAAAGGCTGATTGCCGAGCATTACGTAACCTACGTAAAAGACGCCGTAAGAATTTTCAACGCCAAAAAGTGCGTAAAGTTTATAAAGAGCGTTTTAGAGGGCGACGAAAAATACGAATCGCTTAAAAACTGTAATCGTCCGAATTTCGGCGGCGAGGGCATAGCCGACGTGATATTTAAAAAGTTGGACGAAAAATTCAAACTAACCCAAGAGTAAATTTTTGCGCCGCGCCTTTCGGCGCGGCGCAAAATAATCCGGAGTAAAAATGAGTAAACCTTTGGTTGCCATAGTAGGCAGACCCAACGTTGGCAAATCCACGTTCTTTAACAGGGTAACGGGTCAGAAACTTTCCATAGTAGAGGACGTTGCCGGCGTTACGCGCGACAGGCTTTACGCCGACGCGGAATGGTGCGGCAAGACCTTTACGCTTATAGATACCGGCGGTATAGAGATACGCTCCGCCGACGAAATGTGGCGGCATATAAAACGTCAGGCGGAAATAGCCATCGAAACCGCCACGGTCATAATTTTCTTTTGCGATGCCAAAAGCGGACTTACTTCCGCCGACTACGACGTTGCCGAAATGCTCCGCAAGTCGGGTAAACCCGTAGTTCTGGCGGTTAATAAACTCGACACTTATAAGGAAGAAGACCTTTTCGAGTTCTACGGTTTAGGACTCGGCACGCCGTTCGGCATAAGCGCGGAACAAGCCAAAGGCATAGGCGACCTTTTAGACGAGGTTTGCGCCGACTTCCCGTCGGACGACGAGGCGAGCGAGGACGAGGGACTGAAAATAGCCGTGGTAGGCAAACCCAACGCGGGTAAATCCAGCCTTACCAACGCCCTTCTGGGCTTCGAGCGCACTATCGTTTCGGACGTGGCCGGCACTACGCGCGACGCAATCGACACGCCGCTTACTTATAACGGCGAAAAATATACGCTTATAGATACGGCGGGTATCCGCCGCAAACGCTCGGTAGACGAGGACGTGGAATATTACAGCGTTCTGCGCGCTTTCGGCGCGATTCGCCGCGCGGACGTATGTCTGCTCGTTATCGACGCGTCTGTCGGCATTACCGAGCAGGACGTAAAAATAGCGGGGTATATCCACGAACAGGGCAAACCGTCCGTTATAGTAATGAATAAGTGGGACGTAATCGAAAAAGACACTCACACGATAAACGAGTTTGAAAAGAAATTGCAGACCGACCTTGCGTTTATGGATTACTTCAAGTCGATATACGTTTCGGCAAAGACGGGGCAACGACTCAACAAACTGTTTGCGCTGTGCAAAGAGGTAAAAGCCAACGCGGAAAAGCGTATAACCACGGGTACTTTAAACGAGGTTATCGGCGACGCCATCCGCGCCACCGAGCCGCCCTCAAAAAACGGGCGCAGACTTAAAATTTATTACGCCGTGCAGGACGGAGTTTGTCCGCCGTCGTTTGTATTCTTCGTGAATAACGCCGACCTTATGCACTTTTCGTATAAACGCTTTTTAGAAAACACAATCCGCAGGACCTTCGGATTCGAGGGGACGCCCATAAGACTGTTTATTCGCGAAAAGTCCGAAAATATTTAACATAAAACCGAAAATTCTCCCGTATAATATAGCGAGCCGTATCCTTTCGGCACTATGGGAGAATTTTTTTATGGAAAAATACAACGTATACGAGGACGTCGCCAAGAGGACGGACGGCGATATTTACTTGGGAGTGGTAGGTCCTGTGCGCACGGGCAAATCGACTTTCGTAAAGAGGTTTGCCGAATTGCTTATAATGCCGAACATCTCCGGCAAGAACAAAAAGCAGATCGCCACGGACGAACTGCCGCAGTCGGGCGCGGGTAGAACCATTACCACCACCGAGCCGAAATTTATTCCCGGCGAGGCGGTAAAAGTAACCTTGCGCGGCAAGACCACGGCTAAAATGCGGCTTATCGACTGCGTGGGATTTATGGTAGACGGCGCGCTCGGCAGCGAGGAAAACGGCGAAAAAAGAATGGTAACAACGCCATGGAGCAAAGACCCCGTCGCTTTTGAGCAGGCGGCGGAAACAGGCACCGATAAGGTGATTAAAGAACATTCCACCATAGGCGTGGTGATAACGACCGACGGCACGATTACGGAGATAGAGCGCGGCGGTTACGTTTCCGCCGAAGAAAAAACCGTGGCAAGGTTAAAGGAGATAGGCAAACCTTTCGCGATAGTGGTAAACAGTAAAAATCCGGACGGCAGGGAGTGCCGCGCGCTCGTTTCTTCACTCGAAGAAAAATACGGCGTGAGCGTTACCGCCATGGATGTTTTAAACGCCGACGAAAATAAGTTCGGCGAAGTTCTGGAAAAAATTTTAAACGAGTTTCCCGTGTGCGCCGTGGATATAAATCTGCCCGACTGGCTGCGCGCGTTGCCGCCCGACAATAAGTTGGTAACGGCGATTATAAACCAATTGCATTCCGCGGCAAAGGGCGTGTTTAAAATGAAGGACTGCCAAAAGTTGGAGGCAGCCGCGGCGGGCGTTGACAGAGTAGTACCCGAGGCTATGCGCGTAAACGCGGGCGACGGCAGGGCGGAGATAGACCTTGCGCTCGATAAAACGCTTTTCTACGACGTTTTAAGCGACACCTGCGGCGAAACGATAGACGGCGAATATAAACTTATGAGTTTCGTCCGCGACTTATCGAAAGCGAAGTGGGAATACGACAGAATTAAAACCGCGCTTGCCGACGCCGAAGAAAAAGGCTACGGCATAGTTTTGCCGAACGAAAAAGACGTGCGGGTAGAAAAGCCGCAACTCATTAAAAAGGGCAACAGGTTCGGGGTGAAAATCGACGCCGAAACCGAAAGTCTGCACGTGGTAAAAGTGGGCGTAAACGCAAGCGTAACGCCTGTATCGGGCAGCAAAAAGCAATGCGAAGAGTTTATGCGCTTTTTAGAGGAAGAAAGCGAGGAAACCTCGCTTACCGAGGCAAACGTATTCGGCAGACCGCTCGGCAGTCTGGTATTGGACGAAGTGAGCGTAAAGACGGGCGCAATGCCCGACGAAACGCGCATAAAAGTGCGTAAATCGGTAAATAAAATGGTAAACGACGGCAAATATCGTTTCTTTTGTCTGGTATATTAAATAGTTTGCGGCGGGGCGAACCAAAAGGTTCGCCTCGCCGCTTTATCGTTTTTTTTAGAATCGTCCGGGTATATCTTAAATCGCTCTATGTGGCAAATTCCGGAGCGTCGGAAATTTTTTCTTTTACTTTCTGACGGTATTCGGTCGGGGTGATGCCCTCGCTCCGTTTGAAATTTCTGAAAAAGTTGGTCGTTTCGTCGTAGCCGCATTGCGTGGATATTTCGCGCACGGTAAGATCGGTTTCGTCAAGCAGTTTTTTCGCGTGCGCTATACGGCACCTTGCGACGTATTGCATCGGCGACGTACCGGTATACTTTCGAAACGTAGTAGTTGGTTATAAAAAGCGCGCGGCAGATATCTTCGATAGAGTTTATTTCGGCGTAATGCTCGTAAATATACTCGTAAATTTCCGAAAAAGCGGCGTTTTTTACCAGCGAATTTTCTTCCACGCCTTTTTTGCGCAGAATTTCGGTAAGCAATATTTTTACGTAAAAATCCGCCATCATTTCGCTGTACGGTACCTGCGATTCCTGCACTTCTTTTAAAACCGCGTTAAAAAGCCAGTCGAACCGCCCCTTGTCGTCGCCCGCGGAAATAAGCGGGCGCGCCTCGGGCTGCAATAACGTGTTCGCGGGCAGGTTTGGTATTTTTAATCCCGTAACGGCAAAAAACGCCAGTTCCATGCCGGTTTTCGAGTCGGTATACTCTTTATGCTCGGTATTCGGCGGATAAACTACGATGTCGCCCGCTTTAACGCAGTATTTTTCGTCGGCAAGTTCGACTTTTCCCGCGCCGGAGATTACGTAAATCACTTCGAGAAAACTATGTTTGTGCCAGGACTCGTTCCATTGCGGAGTCCTTTTCAGTTTGCCTGCGTAAACTACGCGCGTGTTAAACTTTAAAGGTTTGCTCTTTCGCAGTGTGTAATGACTGCGCTCCGCCGAATCCGGACGATGTTCGTTGTTGCTCATCACTCTTTCCCTGTGCGAACTTATAAAAAAGTCCGCGTTGTCCTTTTTTTCTTACGTTTGCCGGAAACGCTATATCGCCCGATATAGCCCGCATGCTAAGCGCGACCGGAATCGCCCCGAAAGCAGACCGCAGATCCGCGCTGTTTCCGAATATCATAACTATTATAACATCGCGCGCGCGGAAATTCAAGTCTTTTTGTAAAAT
>ENA-UERK01002481-UERK01002481.1-human-gut-metagenome-genome-assembly--contig:-NODE-2481-length-12085-cov-3.936709_pt1 | contig 12085 bp, 12 predicted proteins | sample MGYA00242957_ERZ507957 | MGnify/ENA primary metagenome ERZ507957 (study PRJEB26167, sample SAMN06115538) | human gut metagenome | host: Homo sapiens | place: China:Heilongjiang | collected 2015-11-06... | reverse complement strand
CACTTGACATTGACAGAATGACGTATAAAAAAGTACGTCATATTGAGCGTAAGCGAAATATCCCACGACTTGAGTGAAAAAGTATATGCCTTACGGAAACCCACCCTCCCGGGAGATAGTTTCGTTACGGCACGGAAAAGAGGGTTACTTAACGGCAACTGTCGGCAGGGAAACCGAAAGCAAAAAATAAAAGAGAGATACAATATGCAAAAAATCGGAGTATTTATATGTTGGTGCGGCAGTAACATAGCCGCCACCGTAGACGTGGAAAAACTTGCCGCGCTTATAAAAGCCGAGCCCGGCGTAGTTTATTCCGCCGATTATCAATACATGTGTTCCGAAAACGGACAGCAACTTATTAAAAACGCCGTAAAGGAATACGGTCTTGACGGTATAGTCATAGGTTCTTGTTCGCCGAGAATGCACGAGGCTACTTTCCGTAAAGCGGCGGCGAGCGTAGGCTTAAACCCGTATATGGTGGAAGTCGCCAACTTAAGGGAACAATGTTCCTGGATTCATAAGGATAAAGACGAGGCGACCGCAAAGGCTCTTACGCTTATCCGCACGGCGATAGCCAAAGTACGCCTTAACGCTCCGCTTACCGAGGGCGAAAGTCCGGTAGTAAAGCGCGCGCTCGTGATAGGCGGCGGCATAGCGGGCATACAGGCCGCGCTCGATATAGCCGAGGCGGGTTTCCCCGTTGATATAGTCGAGAAAAACCCGACTATCGGCGGCAGAATGGCTCAACTCGACAAAACTTTCCCCACGCTCGACTGTTCGGCTTGTATTTTAACGCCCAAAATGGTCGATTGCGCGCAAAGCGATAAAATAGACATTCTTTCCTATTCCGAAGTAGAGGAAGTCAAAGGTTTCGTAGGTAATTTCAAGGTAAAAATCCGCAAAAAGGCGAGATTCGTCGACGAAACCAAATGCACGGGCTGTAAAGTCTGTATGGAAAAATGCCCCTCGCGCAAAGGTCTTAACGAGTTCAATATGAACCTCAATAACCGCACGGCTATTTATATACCTTTCGCGCAGGCTATACCCAACGTTGCGGTAATCGACCCGACGCAATGCCTTAAACTTAAAACGGGCAAGTGCGGCGTATGTCAGAAATTCTGCGGCGCGGGCGCAATAAATTACGATATGAAGGACGAGTTTTTAGAGCGTGAATACGGCGCGATAGTCGTAGCCACGGGCTTCCGTCCCATAAATATAGACGCGTTCAACGAGTACGGCTATTCGGACAACAAGGACGTTATAACCTCGCTCGAACTCGAAAGGCTTATGAACGCGGCAGGTCCGACCAACGGCGTTCTGCTCCGTCCGTCGGACAACACTCACCCCAAGGTAATAACCTTTATACAGTGCGTAGGCTCGCGCGACGTTTCGGGTTGCGGCAAGCCGTACTGCTCCAAAATATGCTGTATGTACACGGCTAAACACGCCATGCTCATACGCGAAAAATACCCCGATACGGAGGTACACGTTTTCTATATAGACGTGCGTACTCCCGGCAAGAACTACGACGAATTTTACCGCCGCGCGGTGGAACAATACGGCGTGGACTACATCAAGGGTATGGTCGGCAAGATTTATAACGAAAACGGCAAACTTATGGTACAGGGCAGCGACCTTATAGAAAACGAACAGGTTACTATCGCCTCCGACCTCGTAGTGCTTGCCGTCGCGATAGAACCCGAACCGTCGGTAAGAAAAATCGCCACGCTTTTAACGGCGAGCATAGATACCAATAACTTCCTTAACGAGTCGCACCCCAAACTTCGCCCCGTGGAAAGTCCCACGGCGGGCGTATATCTCGCGGGCGTGTGCCAGGGACCCAAAGACATACCCGAAACGGTATCGCAGGCGTCGGCTTGCGCCGCCAAGGTCATAGGACTTCTGGTAAAGGATAAGTTAAAGACCAACCCGTGCGTTGCTCATTCGGACGAGAATAAGTGTAACGGTTGTTCGCAATGCGCCAACGTGTGCGCATACGGCGCGATAACCTATATAAATAAGGAATTCCGCATAGGCGGCGGAAAGACCGAAACCCGCAGAGTGGCGTCAGTCAATCCCGCGGTTTGCCAGGGTTGCGGCGCGTGTACGGTTACCTGCCCCTCGGGCGCGATGGATCTTTCGGGATTCAGCACCCGTCAGATACTTTCGGAGGTGGAAGCGATATGCAAGAGATAAAAAATCAAGGCGAATTCGTGCCGAATATAGTCGCGTTTTGCTGTAACTGGTGTTCTTACGCGGGCGCGGATCTCGCAGGGTCGAGCAGACTTTCCTATCCTGCCAACGTAAAGATTATAAGAGTGCCTTGCTCGTGCAGGGTAAATCCCACGTTTATATTAAAGGCTTTCCAACGCGGAGCGGACGGCGTTATAATCTGCGGCTGCCACCCCGGCGATTGCCACTACGTAACGGGTAACTATTACGCGAGGAGAAGAACTTCGCTTTTGTTCAGTTTCCTCGATTATTTGGGCATAGAAAAAGAGCGTACCCGCGTGGAATGGGTTTCCGCGGCTGAAGGCGCAAAGTTTTCGCAGGTTATGAACGATTTCGTTAAGCGCGTAACCGAACTGGGCGAAAACAAGAGATTAACCGATCTGAGAGTAAAAGGAGAATAATTTAATGAGCGAACTTGAAAATGCTTTGAGAAAAAGAGCCTCCGAACTTCTCTCGGGCGGCGAAGTAAAGCGCGTTGCGGGTTGGGTGAAAGGCGAGTTTATTCACGACCCGTCCCCCGCGACTTTTGAAAACGACGAACAGTTGAAAAACTTCGTTTATAACGATTATTGCGGAGCAAACCTCTCCAAATACCTTATAAACGAGAGCAAAAAAGAGGGTAAAACGGCGGTATTTTTAAAGCCGTGCGATACTTACAGTTTTAACGAACTCGTAAAAGAACATCGCGTAGACCGCGAAAAAATTTACGTAATAGGCGTAGAGTGCCAAGGCAAACTCGATAATTACAAGATAGAAAAACTCGGCGTAACGGGCGTAACAAGCGAGAGTTACTCGGGCGATAAGGCGATTTTCGAGGGGTTGAGCGGCAAAGCCGAATTTAACAAAGGCGAAGTCCTTTTAGAAAAGTGCTTAACCTGCAAGGGCAAGAAGTTTATGGTAAAGGACGAGGAGATCGTTCTGCACGAAATGCCCGAAACTTCTTCGGACAGATTTTCCAAGGTTGCCGAACTCGAAAACATGACCGCGGACGAGCGTTTCGCTTTCTGGAAAGGCGAACTTTCGCGCTGTATCCGTTGCAACGCCTGCCGTAACGTATGCCCCGCCTGCACCTGCGTAAAGTGCGTGTTCGATAATCAGCAATCGGGCGTGGCGGCAAAGGCTAACGACGACGAATTCGAGGAGCAACTTTATCACATAATAAGGGCGTTTCACGTGGCGGGCAGATGTACCGACTGCGGCGAATGTTCGAGGGTCTGCCCCGAAAGAATACCCCTTCATCTGCTTAACAGAAAATTCATCAAGGATATAAATACCCTGTACGGCGAATTTCAGGCGGGCGAAACCGCGGACGGCAAAACTCCGCTTACCTCTTACACCGAAAAAGACGCCGAACCTACCGAGGCGGTCGAGAAAGTCGGAGGTAAAGTATGATAAAGATAAAAAAATCCGACGCGAAAGCGTTTTTCGACGCGATAGTAAAAAATTATCCGCTGTATATACCGCTTAAAAGCGGCGAGCAGACCAACTTCGGCTGGTACGACGGCGAAAAGACGGTGGATATCGCAACGCTTAAAACCGTAAAATCCCCCAAGGACGCGTTCTTCCCCCAGAGCGAGAATATGATGAAATTCCGCACCGAGGGCAAGAAGATAGATATAATCGACGTGCGCGACGAAAAATCGCCGTTCGTGATTTTCGGCGTGCGCGCGTGCGACCTTAAAGCCTTCGAGGTACTCGACAAAGTATTTCTTGCAGACCCCGTAGACACTTACTATAAATCGCGCAGAGAGGCGGCGATAATATTCACGCTGGCTTGCTCCAACCCCGAAGAAAGTTGTTTCTGCACGGCGTTCGGCATAGATTCGTCCGCGCCCCAAGGCGACGCGACGTGCTATTGCGTAGGCGAATATATTTATATAAACGCCAACACTCAAAAGGGCGAAGAAGTCCTCTCTCTGGCAAAGACGGGCGAAAAGTGCGACGATAAGGCGGTAAACGAAGAAAAGGCGAGAATTAAGAGCGTTATGGAAAAACTCCCGCTTAAAGACCTCGACTTGTCCCGCTTTAAACCCGAAAACTTAAACGAACTTTTTAATCTGCCCGTATGGCAGGAACTTTCCGAGGCGTGCCTCGGCTGCGGCGCGTGTACGTTCGTCTGCCCCACTTGTCAATGTTTCGATATAAGGGACTTTAAGACGGATAAGGATATAGTGCGTTTCCGTTGTTGGGACAGTTGCATGTATTCCGACTTCACGCAGATGGCGGCGGCAAATCCGCGTACCACGCAAATGCAAAGATACCGTCAGCGGTTTATGCACAAACTCGTGTACTATCCCGCGCAGCACGACGGATTGTATTCCTGCGTAGGTTGCGGCAGATGCGTTAAAAAATGCCCCCAACACCTCAACATAGTTAAAGTAATTAAAAAAATAGGGAGTGAAAACAAATGACGGAAGAAAATCTCATTCCCCGTATCGGCGTAGTTACCGATATAAGAAAGGACACGGCGGACGTTAAAACTTTCCGCGTAGTCGGCAGGGACGGTAAAAAACTCTTCGAACATTTGCCCGGGCAATGCGCAATGGTATCTATCCCCGGCGTCGGCGAGTGTATGTTCTCCATAACCTCGTCGCCCACCAACGAGGAATTTATGGAATTTTCCATAAAGAAGTGCGGTTGCGTTACCGAGGTTATCCACGCCATAGAAGCAGGGCAGGAGATAACCGTTCGCGGACCTTACGGCAGGAACTTCCCCGTGGAAGGCGATTTTAAGGGCAAGGATATGCTCTTTATAGCGGGAGGTATAGGGCTTGCGCCTCTTCGCAGCGTTATAAACTATATCCGTTCGTACCGCAAAAACTACGGCAAAGTGGTAGTCGTTTACGGCGCGAGAAGTAAAGAAGATTTAGTCGATATAGACGAAATACGCAACGAGTGGGAAAACGAACCGAATTTCGAGGTATATCTTACTATCGACCGCCCCGAAGAAGGTTGGGACGGACACGTAGGTTTCGTTCCCGCATACGTAAAGGAATTGGGACTCGACCCGACTATGACCGCCGTTTTGTGCGGACCGCCGATAATGATAAAGTTCACGCTTGCGGGACTTCTGGAACTCGGTTTTAAAAAGGAACGCGTATATACCACGCTGGAACTTCGTATGAAGTGCGGCATAGGCAAATGCGGAAGGTGCAACGTAGGCGACAAATTCGTCTGCAAGGACGGACCGGTGTTCCGTATGGACGAGTTGGACGAACTCCCCAACGAGTATTAAGATTTTACCCTCGGACAAGTACGTCATATCGAGCGTAAGCGCAATGCCCCGCGCCGTGTCCCATACGTCATATTGAGCGCAAGCGAAATATCCCACGCCGTGTCTTATACGTCATATTGAGCGTAAGCGAAATATCCCACGACCAAAGTGAGGAGAGTATATGCACCGTCAGTTCTTCGGTGGGATCCTTCACTATCGTTCAGGATGACGTAAAAGAAAAAGTACGTCATATCGAGCGTAAGCAAAATATCCCACGCTGTGTCCCATACGTCATATTGAGCGCAAGCGAAATATCCCACGACCAAAGTGAGGAGAGTATATGCACCGTCAGTTCTTCGGTGGGATCCTTCACTTCTATTATAAGGCGCATAATGCTGACGCATTTTAAAACTATCGTTTTGCATTTTTGCAAAATGCCTGCGCCTTATGAATATCTTCGCTTACAAACCCTTGCAAGCAAGTTTGCTCACTTGACATTGACAGAATGACGTGTGATAAAAAGTGCGTCGTAAAAACAAAAAACAGGTATATATATGGAAAACAAAGTAAACGTATATTTTTTCGGTAAGAAATACGAAGTGCCTTCGAGTCTTACCATAATGAAAGCAATGGAATACGCGGGGTATAAACTCGTGCGCGGTTGCGGTTGCAGAAACGGTTTTTGCGGCGCGTGCGCCACGATTTACCGCATAAAGGGCAAACAGGAACTCAAAACCTGCCTTGCCTGTCAGCAACGCGTTGAAGAAGGTATGTACGTGGCTACGTTGCCGTTCTTCCCGCTCGTAAAGCAGGTGTACGATATAGAAAAAATAAAGCCTACCGAGCAGATAATGATGCAACTTTACCCCGAAATTTATTCGTGCATAGGTTGCAACGCCTGCACCAAGGCTTGTACGCAGGGGCTTAACGTAATGCAGTATATAGCGTACGCTCAGCGCGGCGAGTACAAAAAGTGCGCCGAGGAGAGTTTCGACTGCGTTATGTGCGGAGTTTGTTCGTCGCGTTGTCCCGCGGGCATATCGCACCCGCAGGTCGCCGAACTCGCGCGCAGACTTTACGGCAAATATATCGCGCCCGAGTGCAAGCACCTTGAAAAGAGAGTTTCCGAGATAGATCACGGCGATTTTATAAAACTCATGGAAGATATCATGAATAAGCCTATCGACGAAATGAAAGAACTCTATAACCATAGAGATATCGAAAAGTAAGGAGAGCGTATGTATAATTATACCGAAGAACAGTTATCTTCGATGAAGAAAGTCGAGGCGACGAGGGAAAAAAGACTTAAAGAACTTTTCCCGCGTATGACCGCCGACGAAAAAAACGCCGTTTTAAAAGAAAATCACCCCGACTATATCGACAGCGCGTACGAAACGCTTAAAGTAGGGGAGAATAAGGGCGACAGAGTTTTACACGAACTCGCCGCGCTTTTGCAGGGCAGAGCGAGAACGCTCGATATGCAGATAGATCTTTCTTCGCCCGACTACGAAACCGACGTACTCGTGATAGGCGGCGGCGGAGCGGGTTCGGCGGCGGCTATAACCGCCCACGCCGGCGGAGCAAAGGTTATGATAGTAACCAAGTTGCGTATAGGCGACGCCAACACCATGATGGCGGAAGGCGGCATACAGGCTGCGGATAAAGAAAACGACAGCCCCGCCATACACTATCTCGACGCGTTCGGCGGCGGACACTTTGCGGCTAAACCCGAACTTTTAAAAATGCTCGTTTACGAGGCTCCGTCGGCAATAAAATGGCTTTCCGACCTCGGCGTAATGTTCGATAAGGACGAAAACGGCAATATGATAACCACGCACGGCGGCGGCACTTCGAGAAAGCGTATGCACGCCTGCAAGGACTATTCGGGCGCGGAAATAATGAGAACTTTGCGCGACGAGGTTATAAACCGCGGTATTCCCGTTATAGATTTCACCGCCGCGATAGAGATTATCAAGGACGAAAACGGCAAAGCCGCGGGCGCGGTTTTAATGAATATGGAAACGGGCGAGATACTCGTAGCCAAAGCCAGAACGGTTATAATCGCCACGGGCGGCGCGGGCAGATTGCACTATCAGGGTTTCCCCACCAGCAACCACTACGGCGCGACCGCCGACGGACTTATCCTTGCGTACCGCGCGGGCGCAAAACTGCTGTACGCGGATACTTTGCAATATCACCCCACCGGCGTTGCCGAACCTACGCAGGTATTCGGTGCGCTCGTTACCGAAAAAGTCCGTTCGCTCGGCGCGCAACTCGTAAATAAAAACGGCGAGGCGTTCGTGTATTCGCTCGAAACGCGCGACGTAACGGCGGCGTCCATTATCCGCGAGTGCAAAAAACGCGGCAACTCGGTAAAGACCACCGACGGCGAGGGCGTCTGGCTTGATACGCCTATGATAGAAACTCTCGGCGGCGAAGGCACTATTTTAAAGCGTATACCCGCAATGTACCGTATGTTTGAAAAATACGGCATAGATATAAGAAAAGAACCTATACTCGTCTATCCCACGCTGCATTATCAGAACGGCGGCATAGACATAAACGGCAACTGCGAAACCACCAAGGTGGAAAATTTGTTCGTCGCGGGCGAGGCGGTCGGCGGCATACACGGCAGAAACCGTCTTATGGGCAACTCTTTGCTCGACGTAATAGTGTTCGGCAGGGACGCTGGCAAGGCGGCGGCAGACAGAGAGAAAACCGTTAAAAAGGTAGGCAAACTCTCGCTTGCGCACGTGGAAAAATTCCAAAAGGAACTCGAAAAAGCGGGTATCGCGTCGGATAAACTTTCGCCGCAGATATTGCCCGATTACACAAGAAAAGATTTATAATTCAAGGAGTACACGGATATTATGTTTGAAACTATGGCAACCGTATGCGAGATAATTCTTCTCGTATGTTTCGGCGCGTCGTGGCCGTTCAACGTCATAAAGGCGTATAAGGCGCGCACCGCAAAAGGCACCAGTCTGCCGTTTATGTCGCTTATCGACTTCGGCTACGTTGCGGGAATATTCAAAATGGTATTCACGTTTATCGGCAACGACGGATTAAAGCCCGTACAATGGGTAGCGTTCGCGTTTTATATAGTAAATCTCTCGCTCGTTACCGCGGGTATAGTGATTTATTTCAGAAACAAAGGTTTGGATAAAAAGGCTGCGGAAGAAAAAGCCGCCTGAAAAAAATACGGAGAATAAAAAATGTTAAAAGTTACGGTTTGCGTAGGCAGTTCGTGCCACCTCAAAGGCTCGCGCCAGGTGGTAGAAGGATTAAGAAAACTCTTAGTAGATAATAATTTGCTCGATAAAGTAGAACTTGCGGGTACGTTTTGTATGGGTAAATGCGAACAGGGCGTTTGCGTTACCATCGGCGAAGAGACTTTTTCGGTAAAACCCGAAACGGTCAAAGAATTTTTTGAAAAAGAAGTATTGACGAGAATATAAAATGAAAAAATTCGATACCAAAGTACAACACCTTAAATATAAGGTATTACGCGAAGTTGCGCGTCAGGCGTGGAACGACGAACTCGAAAAGAATGCGATAGACATTCCCAAGATAATCGTCCCGGGCAAAATACCCACCATGCGTTGTTGCGTGTATAAAGAAAGGGCTATTTTGGCCGAACGCGTAAAACTTGCCATGGGCGGCGACGCGGACGATAAGAACATTATAGAAGTCATCGACATCGCATGCGACGAGTGTCCCGTAAGCGGATACGAAGTAACCAGCGCGTGCCGCGGTTGCCTTGCGCACCGTTGCGAGGACGCCTGCCGTTTCGGCGCGATTCAGTTTGACAACAATCACGTTGCGCACATAGACAAAACCAAATGTAAAGAATGCGGCGCATGCTCCAAGGTATGCCCGTACAGCGCGATAAGAAATAACAAACGCCCCTGCGAACTCGCCTGCAAAGTAAAGGCTATTTCTATGGGACCGGATAAAGAGGCGCAGATAAATCATGAAAAGTGCATATCCTGCGGCGCGTGCGTTTATCAATGCCCGTTCGGCGCGATTACGGATAAATCGTTCATTACCGACGCTATAAAAATACTCAAAAACAGTAACGGCAACACGGCTTATAAAGTGTTCGCGGTAGTTGCTCCGTCTATTTCGAGTCAATTCTCTTACGCAAAACTCGGTCAGGTCGTTACGGGTCTTAAAAAACTCGGTTTCCACACCGTGGTAGAGGCGGCTCTCGGCGCGGATATGGTTGCTCTCAGCGAGGCGAAAGAACTCACCGAAAAAGGCTTTTTGACAAGTTCGTGCTGTCCTGCGTTCGTAGACTTTACCGAAAAAAACTTCCCGCAGATGAAAGAACATATCTCGCATAACCTTTCGCCAATGGGCGCGATTTCGAGATATCTCAAGGAACACGAAAATCCGTGCAAGGTTATTTTCATAGGACCTTGTACCGCCAAGAAAGCCGAAGTGCAGAAAGAAGAAGTCAAGAAGTACGTCGATTGCGCGCTTACCTTCGAGGAATTACAGGCTCTTTTCGACAGTAAGGATCTCGATATAACCGCTCTTGAAGAAGGCGTACTCGATAACGCATCGTATTTCGGTCGTATATTCGCGCGTTGCGGCGGACTTTCCGACGCGGTTGCGGAAGCGGTCAAAGAGCAGGGCTTTACCGACTTTCAACTTAAAGCCGTTGCGTGCGACGGCATAGAAGAATGTAAACTCGCGCTTATGAAAAAGAGTCGTAACATACTCGACGCAAACTTTATCGAGGGTATGGCTTGTATAGGCGGCTGTATAGGCGGCGCGGGCTGTCTTACCCACGGCGAAAAGAACAAAGCCGAAGTAGACAAATACGGAAAAGAGGCTTACGAAAAGACTATTGCCGACGCAGTATCGGTACTTAAAAACTAACGGAAAGGATAAAATTTCCGACATAACAAAAAATCGGTTGCAAACAAAAAGTTTGCAACCGATTTTTTTGTTAATACCCGAAGCGTTTGAGTATGCCTACCACGCCCGCAATCAGTTTAACCTGATCGTCGGACATCTTATTGCCGATAAGGGGGCGCAGCGCGGAATAAATTTCCTCCGTGCTTTGCTTGTCCTTAATGGCAATACGAATATCTTCCGCTTTCAAAAAGGGTGCGACGGTCTGTAAAAAAGTTTCCGCCGACAGGCTCTTTTCTTTTGACGAAAGACCGCTTAAAACGTACGAAAGCCCGATCCCGCCCGAAGCGGTACTGATAAGCCAACCGTAGTTTTTTCCGAGCGCGGCGCATAAAATAGCGGCAAGCCCGAGCGCGACCACGAGTCGCACTATGAGTTCGCGTTTTACGTCGAGTCTGATTTTGCGCTTGATAAGCGCGGCCGCAATGCCCGCCGCAAACGCGACGAGCAGTTGCTCTATGCCGAAACCGTTTAAAATTCCGTACATAACGTTTTCCATAAAACACCGCCTTTCGGGACGGTCAGAAAATATATTCGGGAATTTCTCTCGCCGCAGCCGCCGTTACGGCGTTACGGCGCGGAATCAAATAAAATCTTATTCCTTTCATCTTTACCTCCGTCCCTATTTTTTTATATCGTTTACAAGGCGCAGGGGTATTATATTACGGAATTTTAAAAAGTCAATATTTAACTGAACGGTTTTTGCTTGAAAAATTTTCGGCTTTATGCTAAAATTTTTTTATGATAAAAGATACGATTAAAAAATACGGCGACGTTTGCGTGGCGGTTATCGCGCTTGTCGCGCTCGTTATATACGAAGGGTTTTTAAGCGGCAAAATCGGAACGCCGCCTGTAACTGCTTTGGCGGACGGAATTATCACCCGTGCGCTCGGCTCGGTTGTGGCGGTGGTTGCGGTAAAAAAGTCGGGTTATAAAGTTTTTAATAAAAGCACCGTTAAGGCGATTATCGCGGTATTGCCGTGTTTTTTGGCGGTCGTATGCAACCCTCCGCTCATCGGTTTGATAACGGGCGACGCCGCCTTTTCGTATTCGGGGGCAACGCTTTGCCTGTATATCGTTTTGTTTATTACCGAATGTCTGCTCGTAGGCACTTTTGAAGAATTGCTGTTTCGCGGAATACTTTTCCCGGCGGTAGAAGAAAGACTGAAGGAAAATAAACGCGGGCGTTTTTTTGCGGTTATAATATCGGCGGCGATATTCGCGCTCGTGCATTTGTTTAATTTGTTCACCTCATCGCCGCTTGCCGTTTTAATGCAGGTGGGGTATTCGTTTTTGCTCGGCGGAGCGTGTTGTTTCACGTTTTTAAAAACCGGCAACATATTATACTGCGTGCTGCTGCACGCAACGTTTAATTTTTGCGGAGGTTTAACCGACACTCTCGGCTACGGCGGATGGGGCGGAGTTCCGTCCTACGTTTTCTCCGCAGTCGTCTGCGTACTCGTCGCCGTTTACGTGCTGGTTTCCTTGCTTGATAACAACGATAAAAACAAGTCCTGCGAATAGCCGGCTGGTCATATACTTTTTTACCCGGGGCGTGGCATTTCGCTTGCGCTCAATATGACGTACTTTTTTTACGTAATTCTGAACGCAGTGAAGAATCCCACCGAAGAACTGACTGTGCATATACTCTCCTCACTTTGGTCGTGGGATATTTCGCTAGCGCTCAATATGACGTACTTTTTTTTACGTCATTCT
>ENA-UERK01002478-UERK01002478.1-human-gut-metagenome-genome-assembly--contig:-NODE-2478-length-12090-cov-3.709814_pt1 | contig 12090 bp, 10 predicted proteins | sample MGYA00242957_ERZ507957 | MGnify/ENA primary metagenome ERZ507957 (study PRJEB26167, sample SAMN06115538) | human gut metagenome | host: Homo sapiens | place: China:Heilongjiang | collected 2015-11-06... | reverse complement strand
GCAGACAGCGTCAAGCAAGAAGAAACAGAGACTGGTGCTTCCGGAGAAAGTAGTGTAAAATAGAACCTATGGAAAATACAGGTATGAATCAGAAGGAAAAAAGAAATCATTATATAGAGGCGGGATATCTGCTGCTTTCGGCTTTTGCCATACTGTTTGTGGCCAGCAGATCCTCCCTGCTGTATCCCTGCAATGACTGGAACGATGCCAACAGTTATTTTTCCGTAGGAAAAGGACTGTTCCACGGAAAGGTGCCATACAGGGACATTTTTGATCAGAAGGGGATGTATTTATACTTTTTTTATGGACTGGCCTATCTGCTGTCGCATACGACCTTTGCCGGTGTTTTTGTGCTGGAGCTTGTGCTTGCGGCTGCAGATCTGCTTAGTATTTACCGGATCCTGTCACTGTATCTGAAAAAGGATCTGGCACTTCTGTTAAGTCCGCTGCCACTGGCGGCAGCTTTTGCATCAGACAGCTTTTATTATGGAGGAAGCGCGGAGGAGATCTGTCTGCCGTTCCTGCTTGCCGGATTTTATCTGATCCTGCGTTATTTTAAGGAGGAATATCCGGAAAAGGCCATGGACGGTAAGACGTTGCTCTTTGGCGGGCTGCTGGCTGGTATGGTAGCCAATATCAAGTTTACCGTGCTTGGCTTTTTCTTCGCATGGATGATGTGCATTGCCATTGCCTTTCTTGTGAAAAAGGATCTGAAAGGGGCTGTTAAGGCCTGTGGAATTTTCCTACTTGGCATGTTCGTTCCCTTTGTTCCGTGGATCCTTTATTTTGCCCTGCAGCATGCGCTGTATGACTGGTACTGGGGCTATGTGTATATCAATGTATTTGCATACAGCAATCTGAACGGGGAAGGACCGGGACTTTCAGAGCGGGTCTATATACTGGCGAAGCTGCTTTACTGGGTGATCCATAAAAATCTCTGCTATTTTGCATTTGTGATACCGGGTGTTTTATGGTATCTTCTGCAGGGAAAGAAAAAACGGATCCTGCCGGCAGTTAGCATGATCTGTCTGTGCTTTTTCCTGTTTCTTGGTATTTATGTGGGAGGCAGTGAGCTGCCTTATTATGCGCTGCCGTTATCCGTGTTCACGCCGCTTGGATTTATATTGCTTGGAAAAGTGCTGGAATGGATTTATGGTTTGTGCATAAGACAGAAGGAAAGTACGCAGACGAGCGTAAAAACGGCAAAAAATATGCGGTATGGAACCTTCCTGGTCTGCGGTGCAGCCATTCTTGTTATTATGGAAGTGCTGCTCTGTAACCTTTCCATGAATTTCCCTTTTCATAAGGTAAAGAAGGAAGATCATTTTTTGTATAAGCTGGCAGCCGTTGTAGAGCAGGAGGAAGCTCCAACGCTCTTAAATATCGGTTGTCTGGATGCCGGACTGTATACGGTATGTGATATTGTGCCTACCTGTCAGTGGTTTCAGACGCAGACCGTCATTATGGATACGGTGCTCAGTGAACAGGAGCGTTATATCAGAGAGGGACAGATACAGTTTGTGCTGGCAAGGGATTCCTACCCGGATGTGATCTTTGAACATTATGAGCTGGCAGCAGAAGAAGACTGGACGGAAAACGGACAGGGCTTTACCTATTATCTGTTCAGGAGAAAGGATTAGGAAATGATCGTATTGCAGATACTGGTGCTGATCTTCTGCATGGTTATTCTGCCATTTGGGATTGGCGTGCTGCCGGGACGGTGGCTAAAAAAAGAGGACAGGACACTGACGGGGATCTGGATCAGTGGCTATCTGGTACTGTTTGCCCTGTTTGAGCTGGTGGGAATCCCGGTGGTACTGTTTACTGTTTATCATGGATTCTCAAGGCTGTGCCTGATTTTTGGGCTTCTTGCAGGAGTGGGATTCCTTGCAGGAGTGGTGTGGCTGCTGAAGAAGAAGGAAGACTACAGCAGTCTTTTGGAAGGCAGCTTCCCTGAAAAGAGGACTGTGGAAGAATGGGTCTATCTGGTGCTGTTTGCACTGCTGCTTGGATTTCAGCTATATATGGCATTTACCAGAGCATCCTTTGACGGGGATGATGCGTATTATGGTGTGCAGGGACTGATCGCCCAGCAGCAGGACACCCTTTACCGGATCAATCCCAATACCGGCAGAAGTGCACCGTTAGATATCCGGCATGCGCTGGCATTAATGCCGATCTATGAGGCATTCCTTGGGAAAATGAGCGGGATCCATGCAACGATCATTGCACACAGCGCAGCACCGATCGGTCTGATCCTGCTGACCTACGCACTGTATTTTCAGATTGGAAGGAAGCTGTTTCCAGGGAAAAGAACAGAGATACTGCGGTTCCTTATTTTGATGGCACTGTTTCAGATTTTTGGAAATGTGTCTATTTACACCAGTGAGACCTTTTTCCTGACAAGAACCTGGCAGGGCAAATCCCTGTGTGGAAACTTCATGATCCCGGCGATCTTCTGGCTGTATCTGTGTATGTTCCGGGGAGAAGCACAGCAGAAGCTGTTTTTCCTGCTGGCATTTTTAAATCTGGCATCCGGTATCAGCAGCTCCCTTGGGGTATTGCTTACCTGCCTTCTGACGGCGGGACTTGGCCTGCTTCTTGCAGTCAGTAAAAAATGCCCTGGGATTCTGGTAAAAGCCTGTTTATCCTGTGTACCCGGGGCAGCATATATGCTGACCTATCTGATTGCCAGCCATATGTGAGAGGAGTCTGTCATGTTTGGAATTTTTATGGAAAGTCTTGTGATCTTCAAGCTATATACAGGACTGAAGCTTCTGTTTGTATTGACACTGGTGTCCTTTCTTTATCTCCTGGTCACAGAAAAGGATAAAACGATCCGGCAGCTGTTTGTATATGCACCGGTGCTGATCCTGGTCTTATTTCTGTTCCCGGTGAGCCGGAAGCTGTTTGTGGCCATGGGGCTGGATGGGGAGACCTATTACCGGGTGCTTTGGACGATTCCGATGGGGATGATCACCGCTTGCGGAGCTGTGAAGCTTACAGGCAGGCACAGAAGGATCGGCCTTCTTGTCAGTATGGTGCTGATCATACTCTGTGGCAGTTATGTGTACAAAAGTGATTATATTTCCAAGGCGGAGAATTTATATCACATTCCGGATACAGTGGTGAGGATCTGTGACCTGATCCATCCATCTGATGCTGATCCGGATGTACAGGTGACAGCTGTATTTCCAGAGAAGCTGGTGCATTTTGTGAGACAGTATGATTCGGATATCAGAATGCCCTACGGACGGGAAATGATTGCCAGCCAGTGGGATTACTATAATAAGGTTCACGAGGCCATGGAAGAGGACGAGGTTCTGGATCCGGAAAAGCTGGTAGAGGCCTGCAGGGAAGAGTACTGTCAGTATATTATTCTGGATAAAAGCAGGGAGATGACAGGAAATCCGGAGAATGCCGGCTTGACACTTGTGGAAGAGATAGATGGTTATCTGATCTATCTGGATCCTGTTTCAAAGGCGGCGGCAGAAAGCTTTGCGGTATATTATGAAGAGGATGATAAGTAATGCTGTTTAATTCCTATATCTTTGTATTTTTGTTTTTTCCGGTGAGCCTGGCCGGTTACAGGCTGTGTGTTAAAGCTGTGGAAAAGAAGGGAAGAAGCTTTTTGCCATCTCTGTTTCTGGTGGCGGCATCCCTGCTGTTTTATGGCTATCTGAAGCCGGCATATCTGCCGGTTCTGCTGGTAAGCCTTCTGGTGAACTTTGCCTTTTACAGACAGATAGAAAAAAGGAAGGAAAAGAAAGCATTTCTGGCAGGGGGGATATTTCTCGATCTGCTGGTGCTTGGCATTTTTAAATATACGGGAAGCACCTTTGTACCACTGGGGATCAGCTTCTTTACCTTCAGCCAGATCGCATTTCTGGTGGAGGGATACCGGGGAAGCCTGAAAAGGACGAGCCTTCTTGATTACAGTGTGTATCTCACCTTCTTCCCTAAGATCATGGAAGGCCCAATAGCACTTCCAACGGATTTTCTGCCTGCGTATCAGGAGAGCGGAAAAAAGGGATTTTCCATTGAGAATCTGTATCGAGGGCTGATACTGTTTATTCTTGGACTGTCGAAGAAGGTGCTGCTTGCAGATACGCTTGGAAAAGCAGTAGATTTTGGATACAGTAACTTATCGGCGCTGAATACGCCGGATGCACTGATCGTCATGCTGTCCTATACCTTGCAGCTTTACTTTGATTTTTCCGGGTACTGTGATATGGCAATGGGAATTGCAAGGTGCTTTTCCATAGCGCTGCCACTAAATTTTGATATGCCTTACCGGGCAGAAAATATCATGGATTTCTGGAAACGCTGGCATATCACCCTGACCCGTTTCTTTACGAAATATCTGTATATCCCGCTGGGAGGAAACCGGAAGGGAAGAATCCGTACCTATGTAAATACACTGGTGGTATTTCTTGTGAGCGGTATCTGGCATGGGGCAGGACTTACCTTTGTGATCTGGGGTGGCATGCATGGCGTACTGTATGTGATCACAAGATGGCTGCATGACAGGAGGAAGGACAGGGCTGTGGCATCAGGAGGAATGGAGAGAAGGGTGGATTTCCCATCCGGGATCAGAAAGCTCTACTGCACGATCCTTACTTTCTTATTTGTGAATGCGGCGTGGGTATTCTTCCGGGCACCGTCTGTGGATGATGCGCTGGTACTGTTTAAACGGATGGGAAGTCTTACCTTTACCAGGATAAACTGGAATCTTGCCGGAAGCTTTAATCTGGATGAATTCTGGTACGTGATCAAGGTATTGCATCTGGATTCCTGGCAGTATGCGCATTACATACTGATGGTATTGATCCTGGCAGTGGCACTTATCCTTTCCATGAAAAAGGAAAGCGCTGTAAGAATGGCAGAAAAGATAAAGCCGGGAGCCCTGTCCACGCTGGTACTGGCAGTCCTTTTACTATGGTGTGTGCTTGGCTTTGGCGGTGTCAGCTCCTTTATTTACCTGAATTTTTAGAAAGAGAGAGTTTGTGTGATGAAGCAATCAGCCTTTCGGAAAGCAGTGGCAGGACTGCTTGGCATCTTTATTCTGGGCTGTATACTGGCAATGACGTTGGTCATTATAGTAGATCCTTTTTTCCATTATCATAAGCCGTTGAAGGGCTTTCCGTATTTGATCGACAATCAGCTTTCCCAGAATCCGGGGATGGCAGAGCATATGGAATATGACAGCGTGATCCTTGGATCCTCCATGACCGTAAATTTTCAGACAGACTGGTTTAAAGAGCTGATGGGACTCAATACGATCAAGCTGAGCTACAGCGGTGCATATCCGAAGGATCAGTCCAATATCATGAAGATCATCTTTGACAGCGGCCACGAGGTAAAAGAGGTTTTTCTTGGTATTGATGTGATCACCTATATGGGTGGTGTAGATGAGACAAAGTATCCTATCCCGGAATATTTGTATGATGACAATTATCTGAATGACATAGAGTATGTACTGAATAAGGATGTGATCCTGAATTACATCCTGAGGCCTATGGCAGATCCGGATCCGACGAATCTCTCAAATGTATATGCCAGCTGGTGGACTGAGGAATATTATAATAAAGAATGGGTGCTGCATAATTATGAAAGTCCGCAGCCTGTGGAGGAGGAAGCACCGGCAGAGGAATATCTGCCCGGGACAAGGGAAAATCTGGATGTTAACATCTGTCCCTATATTGAACAGAATCCGGATACCAAGTTTGTGGTATTTTTTCCGCCGTACAGTATTCTGTTCTGGAATGATGTGGTTGTTGGAAATCATCTGGAGGCGACTCTTGCACAGTACCGGTATCTGGCAGAGCGGCTGAATGCCTATGATAATGTGGAGGTCTATTTTTTCCCGGACAGAGAGGATATCATCCTGGATCTGAATAACTATGCGGATTACAGCCATTATCATCCAAGGTATAACAGGTTTATGGCAGAGTGCTTTGCAGATGGCAGCACAGGACTTGTGGCAAAAGAGGGATCAAAAAAGGGAAAGACGATTGACGAATATCTTTCCCACATGAAAACCATTGTTCAGAATTATGATTTTGAAGAGCTTCTTTCCGGTGAGTAGTTATTCACCGGAGGAAGCTTCTTCTGTTGCATTTGCAGTGCCTGTTGTGGCATTGATAATGGCAGCGATGCGGTCTGCAAGCTTTTCGCGTCCTGCCTGATTGACATGCATATAGTCGCGCATGTATTCTTTGTAATTATCCTCGTTGATCGTGCCAAAGTAGTTATCGATAAAGGATACGCCGCAGTCCATGGAAGCATCGATCTCCTTGAGGAGATAGTGGTTCAGGGTGCCATTGCCAAGATCTGTGGTAGTGCCGTTGTGAAGGTTCCCGTCCTCGTCCATGTACTGGGCATAGGTTGGTGACATTACGAAAATACGGATGTATGGCCAGGTTTCCTGAATATTTTTAAGGGAAGTACGCAGACCACCGGTAAAGGCAGTTACATCGTAGGAATTATCCGGATTATCAGAGGGAGTGCCATTGTTATAATCGGTGCTGTCGTACATGATGATCAGGATATCAACCTTGGACATATCTACTGTTTTCATTACATCTACAGCTTCCTGATAACGGGGATCAGGCTCATCTCCGGCAATGGAGTTGATGGCTGTCAGGTCACCGCTGCGTAAGCTTTCTACTACATAGTATAAATTGAAGTGATCCTTTGTATACTCCGGATTGTAAATGGCATACCTGCAGGCAGCAGAAGAATCCGGGAAGGAACAGTCATATACGGCAGAGTTTGTTTTGGTTGCGATCAGGGAAGCCAGGCCGTCGCCGCTTCTGTCATCAGCAAAGGGATTATTGCCGAGGCAGAGGATCGTCGTCACACCGTCATCCTCATGACCCTCCAGTCTGGAAGAATCCATGGGAATGATCATATCATTAGTCTCGATGTCAAACTCGGAGGTATCTTCATTGGGATCGATCTTCTCGAGCTTTGTACCCTGATTCCATTTCACCAGGCGGTAAACAGAGAAGCCGCCGATAAAGAGGATGACTGCCAGCAGGATCAGGTGAAGACCAAGCTGGATATGTGGCTGTCTGCCGGAGCCGGCAGCTTTTTCTTCCGAGGGAGGGACACTGTCCATATCGACATCCTCGATGTCATCGCTTTCATTATCATTATCAGTATCAGATGGACTCCTGTCTTCGTTATCAGATGCATCATTGTCTGTATCGTCATCATCAGCCTGAGCATCTGGAATACTGTCCATTTCCAGATCCAGATCTTCAATTTCAGGATCAGGCAGCTCCTGGGCTTTTATTTCTTTTTTCATTGATAATCTCCTGTTCTAAGGGAATGTACCCTGCTATTCTACTATTATTCTGCCTAAAAATCTACCTAATTCATAAAAAATTAATATACTGGCCAGAGGGGATGTGATAGAATAGTAACGTATTTCAAAAACGGACATCCGGTAATAAGCATCCGGTGGAAGGTGAGAAGGTTATGAAAGATCAGAAAAGGAAGTTTCAGATCAAAGATATTCTGATGCTTCAGATTGTTTTTTTTATCTACAGTATTAACAGTGTAGTTGCGAAATTTGCATCGGCGCAGGAGCCATTTAGCCTGAATTTTATTCTGCTTTACGGACTGGAGCTGTGTGTACTTGGCGTTTATGCGCTCCTCTGGCAGCAGCTGATCAAGAGAATGGAACTGTCGGTTGCCTATTCCAATAAGGCAGTTGTCCTTTTGTGGGCCATGGTTTTTGGCGCACTTTTATTTAAAGAACAGATCACACTGACAAAGGTGGCAGGCATTCTGCTTGTGATCGTTGGAATCGTGGTGCTGAACAGTGAGGAGGTAAAGGAATGAATACACATTTACTGATCCTGATCCTGTCTGTGGTAGTGGCATCCTTTTCACAGATCCTGTTAAAGAAGAGTGCGCAGAAAACCTATCGATCCATAATCTACGAATATCTGAATCCCTACGTAATCTGCGGATATGGAATGATGTTTCTTTCTATGTTCCTGACGATCATCGCCTATTCCGGAATGGACTTTACCAATGTGCAGATCGTGGAAGCGACCGGATATATCATGGTGCTGATCCTTAGTTATTTCTTCTTTCATGAGAAGATCACCAGAAGAAAAGTCCTGGGAATGGCGCTGATCTTTGCAGGAATTGCTGTGTATTACTTGTGATGTGCTTTGTTGGCTTTCTCAGCAAGCAGAACCGTGATGGGAAGCTCGTCAGAATTTTCTGCCTGCAGTTCCCGGTACCATTTGCTGTACTTGTACATCCGGTAGGTTGTCTTCAGACCTGACAGTTCGCTTTCATTGGCACATTTCTGAAGAAGTGCTTCCCTTTCTCCGGGACCCAGATCAACATAGTCCAGGTAGGAGATACGAAGCTCCGTAAGTGGATCTGTACACCTTGGACAGATCATCTTGTGACCGGTCAGCATCATGATCCGGTGACATTTTTTGCAGTAATGCATATACATCATTTAAAATTCCCCCTTTTATAAGTTGTAAATCTGATTTAATATTATATTTTTTTTACAATCTTTGTCAATGGCTAAATCCGCGAAACCAGTTAAGAATTTGTTAAGTTATCGTACAAAATAGCAAAAATGGGAAGAATAGCCTATGCTTTTTCGGCAATCGGGAAAAGACGACAGCAGAAATTTACGGAAAATGACATTAAGTTTTTTTTAAGAATAGCGAAGAGAGAAAGGAATTGTGCTTACAGGGTGAAAATGATATACTAAAATGTAATTATTTTGGGTAAATGCTGTCCGAAGCAGACAGGCTGGACAGAAGCTGGAGGATTAAAACTGGAATGAGCAGACTTTTTTTACATAATAAGAAGAAAAAAAAGCGGGCAGGAAATGTCAGGAAGTCAGGAAACAGATCCATGGAGTGGATGGATTTTGATGATGACATGGAAGAGTATGAGGATGAGTGGGACGGAGAGACTGACGAATATGAAGACGATGAATTCGATGAATACGAGTCCGATGATGATTATGATGAGATAGAAGAGGACGAAACAGAAGCTGCATATGATGAGGATGAGTATGCGGAGGACTACGAGGACGACGAGGACGACGAGGATTACGAGGACGACGAGGACGACGAGGATTACGAGGACGACGAGGATTACGAGGACGACGAGGATTACGAAGACGACGAGGATTACGAGGACGACGAGGATTACGAAGACGACGAGGATTATGAAGATGATGAGGAGGAAGATGACAGGGCGTATGCTTTCCGGAGAAGAAGGAGAGATGGCCTTGGCAGGATTATAGATTTCTTTGAAGAACGCACCCTTACAGATTATGCAGTGGCTCTGACCGGTATCATTGTGATCGCAGTTGGAATCGTAGCGGGAAGTATGTACCTGAATGCCAGAGCAGAGACAAAAGCGATCGCGGCTTTTGCACAGATAGGGGAGGGTCTTGAAAATATCCCTGTGATCGGAGAGAGCGGTCTGCTTGCCATAGCAGATGCACAGTCCTCGCGTGCCATGGCAGAGGAGCTTGAAAGGCTTGAAAAAGAGGAAAAACAGGTTGATGAGAATACAGGTAAGATAGAAGTGATGCTGAATATGACTTCTATCCAAAAAGACCTGAAGATCAAGTTTGTCAACAAAACTTCAGGAAAGCTGATACCAAGCATCGCCTTTGAAGCAGAGGTAACGCCACCGGATGGCAAGAGCTATGTGCTGAAGGATGATGATAAGGATGGTATTATTTATGAAAAGAATATTGCCCCTGGGAAATATAAGGTAGCAATCATTGGACCCTCCGGTCTTGACGAATACAGCTTCAGCCAGGAAGCGGTGACCATTACCGTTAAGGATACGATCGAATATAAAAAGGTAGAAGTGGCTGATGAGATCAAATCAGAAGCACAGGTCAATGCAGCGGTAGAGGATACCGCAGTCAATAACACAGAAGTGGAATCCACTAATACGGATACGGTAGAATGGGTAGAATCGACCAAGACACTGATAGAAGGAACTGAGAAGTCCGAGGACAGCTATGAAAAGGTTTCGCGGTCAGATATTACAGATCCTGCTGCCAAGACAGCAGCGGGCTTCCGGCTGCTGTCTAAGAAGTTTGAAGAAGAGAGCGGCGGAAATAATAACAGTGAGACGACTCCAGAACCGGTACAGACAGAGACGCCGACTCCTACCCCGGAACCGGAAGCAACAGCGGCACCGACCGAAAAGCCTCAGGAAACAAAGTCACCGGAGGTAACGGCGGCACCGACCGAAAAGCCTCAGGAAACAAAGTCACCGGAAGCAACGGCGGCACCGACTGCAGTGACACCTACAGCAGTACCTACGGCAACACCGTCTGCATCCGCGTCAGCCAGTGCCAGTGCATCGGTAAGTCCGAGTCCGTCTGTAACACCTTCGGCGACCCCTACGGTTACGCCGAGTGCTACGCCAACACCTGCAAACAGTGCCAGAACGGATACCAAGACAGATCTGAAGAACAACAGCGGTGATAAGCTGTATGTCAAGGACAGCAACGGTAATTTCCGGGAAGCCAAGTACGCAGATTATTATAATAATGATATTAAGGAATTTTACAGAAAGAGCAGCAAAACAACAGGGGAGTACAGATATACCGGCTGGCAGACCATTGATGGTGCAACCTATTTCTTTGACAAAAACGGAAATAAGGTGACCGGACGGCAGGTCATTCAGGGGGCAGAATACAAGTTTAATGATAACGGTGTGCTGGATACCGGCTCCGGTCATATGGGAATTGACGTTTCCAAGTGGAACGGCGGCATTGACTGGAAAGCAGTGAAAAACAGTGGTGTATCCTATGTAATTATCCGATGCGGATACCGGGGTTCTACAACAGGAGCCCTGATCGAGGATCCAAAGTTCAGGAGCAATATCCAGGGAGCCCAGAATGCAGGTCTGAAGGTAGGCGTATATTTCTTCACCCAGGCAGTAAATGAGGTAGAAGCGGTAGAGGAAGCATCCATGGTATTAAGCCTGATCAAAGGCTATAATATCAGCTATCCGGTATTCCTTGATGTAGAGGCCAGCAACGGACGGGGAGATGCGATCAGTGCAGATACCCGTACAGCAGTCTGCAGGGCATTCTGCCAGACAATCCAGAATTCTGGCTATAAGGCAGGTATCTATGCCAATAAGACATGGTTTACCAGCTATATGAATACACCCAGCCTGACAGGCTACAAGATCTGGCTGGCACAGTATGCGGCAGCACCTTCCTATACAAGAACCAAGTATGATATGTGGCAGTATTCCTCCAAAGGCAAGGTGTCCGGTATCAGTGGAAATGTGGATATGAACATCAGCTATCTGGGGTATTAGAGGTTGTAATCTGGCAGAATATGCGTTATAGTAAACCGTAGATAAGATATCAGTGAAAGAGAAACGGAGAAAAGAAATGAGAACCTATCTGGTAACAGGAGGAGCCGGTTTTATTGGCTCAAATTATATTCATTACATGTTTAAGAAATATGACAAGGAGATCAGGATCATCAATGTGGATGCCCTGACGTATGCGGGCAATCTGGAGAATCTGAAGGATATTGAGAAAAGAGACAATTATACCTTTGTGAAAGCAGATATCTGTGATAAGGAAGCCATCAGCAGGGTGTTTGCTGAGAACGATATTGACAGAGTAGTCCACTTCGCAGCAGAGAGCCATGTAGACCGCAGTATTAAACACCCTGAGGTTTTTGTCCAGACCAATGTGCTGGGAACCGCTGTTATGCTGAACTGTGCCAAGGCAGCCTGGGAGCTTCCGGATGGCAGTTTTAAAGCAGATAAGAAGTTTCTGCATGTATCTACTGATGAAGTATATGGTTCCTTAAGTGAGGATGGCGGTTATTTCTATGAGACAACCCCTTATGCACCACACAGTCCTTATTCTGCAAGCAAGGCAGGGTCAGATATGCTGGTAAAGGCGTATATGGATACGTATCATTTCCCGGCTAATATTACCAACTGCTCCAACAACTACGGACCTTATCAGTTCCCGGAGAAGCTGATCCCGCTGATCATCAACAATGCACTGCAGGGCAAGAAGCTTCCGGTGTACGGCGACGG
>ENA-UERK01002473-UERK01002473.1-human-gut-metagenome-genome-assembly--contig:-NODE-2473-length-12105-cov-7.630612_pt1 | contig 12105 bp, 11 predicted proteins | sample MGYA00242957_ERZ507957 | MGnify/ENA primary metagenome ERZ507957 (study PRJEB26167, sample SAMN06115538) | human gut metagenome | host: Homo sapiens | place: China:Heilongjiang | collected 2015-11-06... | reverse complement strand
GTGGTGCTGTACGGATGATATACACGGAGCAGCTTCTGCGTCGGTGTAAGCAAAAAATAGGGAGCCGGTCGTTCGACTGGCTCCCTATCATATTCATACCTCATTCAGTTTTACTCTCAGCGTATCGACGATCTCGTTTCTTTCCTCGTCTGTGCGTGCGGAACGGTATCGCTCCACCGCCGCGTCGCGGAGCTGCTCCGACTGCCGTGACCATACTTCAAAATCCGCTTTGCTCATTGTCCCCTTACGGACACGGGCAAAGTATTTTTTATAGGCGCGGATCTGTATCTGCCATAGCGGATCGTTCTTGGACTTCTCCTTAAAACTTGTCATAGCCCCCACGTCCCGGCAGGTCTTACCTCCCAGCTGCTCAGACGGCCTGTCGCAGTAGGTATAGCTCATTCCCGGCTTTTGTAAGAACCACCGTCCGCAGTGGGCGCATCGCTTTGGCACGAAGCCCCGCTGCAAACCTTTCATAAACTCCACATACACGAAATCCAGCAGCCCGTCAAAGTACATTCGCTCCACGATCTCCGGCTCGGTACAGTACATCCCCTTGAGCATGTACTGCGTCTTTACCCGCGGCGCATCTACCTCTCTGTCCGCGCCGAGGCTGACGCCGCTGATAAACGGCTCCAAGTGCGCCTGCAAAATGTGTTCCGCCAAGGGCAGCTTCCGCTGCCCTTTCTTCTTCTCAAAAACGGCCTTGCTGAAAAGCTCATCCAAAAACCACGCATAGCGTTCCTGTATGAAGCGGATGGCCTTGACCTGCTCCTGCATGAAGGGGATCAGCTTGCTCCTGCGCTGCAGTACAAATTCCTCGATCTCCGTTCTCAGCTCGCCGGTAAAAAGTTCCTCCACCGAGACCATCTCTATATCCTGTGCCAGATACAAGTAGCTGCGGTACAGCGGCAGCCGCCCAAACCATTTCAGCGCATGGAAAAACGCTTCTAATACCGCCTCGGTATGGCTCTGGGAGATCACGCTCTCCAGCTCATCCAATGCTTCCTGAAACGGCGTGACGTCCATGTTGAGGATCTCCGTCAGCACAAATCCGTATGGCAGCGGGTACACCTTCTCCTCCACCCAGTACCCCGCCGCACCAAACTCAACGCGTGTGTTGGTATACATCCTGTCCATATCGAACATATCTTTTCCCAAGATACCCACGGCTCGCTCCCTCCCGCGATTGATAATCTATTTCGAATAATAGTGTATCTGCGAATATTGTAAATTATCTATTGCCAAATGTCAAGGGAAATGGTACCATCGCAGCACTCGAATATTCACAGACGATATAGATCAGCAAAGGAGGACTGCTATGACATCAAGGAAAACGCTCTCTACCATCGACGCGGACACGCTGCTGTCCACTACATTGCCGCCCACACGGTTCATCATAGACCGGCTGCTGCCGCAGGGGTTACACATCCTTGCCGGAGCACCGAAGGCGGGCAAATCGTGGCTGGCTCTGTGGCTGTGTCTGCAAGTGGCGCAGGGAACAAGCGTGTGGGACTTCCCGACCCATAGAGGCACTGTGCTCTACCTCTGCTTGGAGGACAGCCTCACCCGTATCCAAAGCCGCCTGTTTCAGATCACCGACGACGCACCGGAGGCACTGCACTTCGCCACCCTCGCCGCAGGCATCGGCGAGGGGCTGGAGGAGCAACTCACCAACTTTCTTACGCAGCACCCCGACACCTCGCTGGTGGTCATCGACACATTACAGCGCATCCGCACCGGCAGCGACAGCGGCAATCCCTACGCCAACGACTACCGTGACATCTCTGTACTGAAAGCGTTGGCGGACAAGCACCACATCGCCATCCTGCTCATTCACCACCTCCGTAAGATGAACGATGATGACCCCATGAACATGATCTCCGGCACGACAGGCATCAGCGGAGCGACAGACAGAAACTTCGTGCTGAAGGAACGTAGGCGCGGCAGCGGTGAAGCGACCCTGTACTGCACCGGACGGGACATAGAATACCGCGAGCTGCCGTTGATATTCAATAAGAGTGGCTACACATGGCGGCTGACAGAGCCGGTGAAGGGGGAGCGCATTTCTATCGACCCGGAGGCAATTTCCCTCTCTGCCTTTCTGCGGGGGCTGGGCAGCTTTGAGGGAACGGCTACGGAGTTGAGTGCGCTGCTGGAAGCAAAGACAGGGGAGAGGCTAACACCCAGTGTGCTGTCCAAGCGGCTGGTGAAGTACGCGGAGGTGCTGGCGCAGAACGGCATCCGCGTGGTCAGCGAACGCACACGGACAACGCGGACGCTGAGTATCCTTTGCCTTCCGTGTGACGGGAGTGACGGCAGTGACGGGAAAAACTGATATGGTGTCCGTGTCAAATTTGCCGTCACACCTGTCACAGCCGTCACGGAGCGAAAATGTATCGGTTTTTGCCAGAGGCACACGATGCCATTTCGCTCCGGAAAATCACGATTTTGGAGCAAACCCGGGGAAGGAAAAGGGACATTCACAGTCCCACTGCGCCTCGCGCCCGTTGCCCGCCGTGTTGCCGCCTGTGGGCCGCTGTGTGACCTCGTGGGGCGGAGGTGGGGTACGGGTACCACCCAGCCTATTTGGGCGCGTGTTGGGGAGCTTTTCGGTGCGCCGAAAGCGAAGCAGGAGAAAGGGGCGGCGTCGTGGACACCCCCGCCCCGGTCACTTCTGCCCGCAGTGCGGGCAGTTGCGCCGTTCCACCAGCGGCGTCGTAGAAGGGAATTTTCGGAGGGCGGTGGGGTCGAGAACAGAAATGATCCCGCAGTTGCGAGAAAAGCTGCGGGGTCGTGGCAAAAATTCAAGGAGGAAAGCCGAGATGACAAATAACAAGGAAAAGTACGCTTTTTGGCTTACGCCGGAAGCGAAGAAAATGATAGAAATAAACGCGCCGCTGGCCAACTGCGGCAGCCAAAGTGAGTTCGTGGAGAAGGCGGTTCGGTTCTATAACGGCTACCTGAAGGTGCAGAACGCCGGTGCGTTCCTGCCACACGCAGTGGCGGATGTGCTGGAAGGTACGCTGGGCGTGTTCGAAAACCGTATGGCCAAGCTGCTGTTCAACCTGGCCGTGGAGCACAACATCACCAACCACCTGCTGGCAGCAGACGTGGACATGACACGCGAGGAATACAACAAGATGCGCGGCGGCAGCGTCCGCGAGGTCACCAGCACACGCGGCACGATCTCACTGAAAGATGTGATTCAGGAGGGCTATTATGACTGAATACGAAGAATACAAGCAGACCGGTATGCTGGGCAGCTACCGGCCGGAACGTGCTCTGCTGCGTGAGACAGACGATGGTGTGCAGCCTGTATTCCGTGATACAACTTATCACTATGACGAGGATGCTGTCATCGTGGAGCGTGACATGATGGTAGGCAAGCACTGCTTCCATGTCACCTCTGTGTTTCCCAGCCAACCAACGGCCACCGCCACGAAGAAGCTGTTAGCCTATATCGACGCAAGCGTAGAGAAAGAAAAACGGTAATTCTTTCAGTAGACTTTGGACAAGCCTTGCGGTATGGTGTGTGTACCGCATCGGCTTGCCCTTGAGAAAGGAGGAAACATGGCGAGTCAAATCACAGCCAACATCATCAAGAACGGAGAGCCGGTGGACATCCTGTATGGTCGCTTGAGCCAGGAGGACGACCACGCTGGTGACAGCAACAGCATCGTCAATCAGCGCAGTTATCTGGAGAAGTACGCCGCCGACAATGGATTTCAGAACCCCGTGTTCATGGCGGACGATGGTTACAGTGGCACCAACTTTGACCGTCCCGCGTGGCAGGATATCGTGACGCTTATCGAGGCGGGGCTGGTGCGTACCCTGATCGTGAAGGATATGTCCCGCTTGGGTCGCGAGTATCTGAAGGTCGGTGAACTGACGGAGCTCTACTTCCCGTCCAAGGGCGTCCGCTTCATCGCGGTCAACGATGGCGTGGATTCACTGGTGGAGAGCAGCAGTGACTTCAACCCCATCCGCAACTGGGCCAACGAACTCCACGCCAAGGACACCAGCCGCAAGGTACGTTCCGTGAAACGGATGCAGGCGGAGAACGGAGAACGCTTAGGTGGCAAGCCGCCCTACGGCTACCGCAAGCGGGACGATGACAGCAAGCGACTCGTACCCGACGAGGAGACAAAGGGTGTCGTCCAGCGCATCTTCAAGTTCTGTGCTGAGGGGAAAGGGCCGAATCAGATCGCCCGCATACTGCGGGACGACCATGTGCTGAATCCCACTAACCAGTACTACCAACAGACCGGCGTAGCCTGCACACGGCTGGATACCACACGCCCGTATAACTGGTGCGGCGCAACGGTGGCGAACATCCTCTCCAACCCTGTGTACTTGGGTCACACACTGAATATGCAGAGCAGCACCCTGTCCTATAAGAACAAGCAGATATTCCATCGTCCGCCGGAGGAACAGGTGTTGGTGAAGAACACCCATGAGGCCATCATAGACCAAGAGCTGTGGGACACGGTACAGCGCGTTCGGGAACACAAACGCCGTCCGCCCAAGCACATGGATGCGCCGGGGCTGTTCGCTGGGCTGGTCTACTGCGCCGACTGTGGCGGGTACATGGTGCTGTGCCGCACGGGTAAGATGAAGCCGGAACAGTACTACTTCCGCTGCTCCACCTACGGCAAGCGAGGCAAGGATGCCTGCACGGCTCACCATATCACGGAAGCCAACCTGAATGCTATCGTACTGGATGACCTGCGGCGGGTGACGCATTTTGCGAGAACAAAGAAGCACCAGTTCGCTGCTTACATCAACCGCAAGAACACGGCACAGCTCCGCAAGGAGATGAACGCCACCCAGCGGGAGCTGGACAAAATGGTGAAGCGAAACTCGGATTTGTCCGTCCTATTCAAGAGGCTCTATGAGGACAATGTGCTGGGCAAGATCAGCAACGAGCAGTTCCAAATGCTGTCCGCCGACTACAACGCCGAGCAGAAGCAGTTGGCCGCAGCCATCCCGGAGAAGCAAGCAAAGCTGGAAAAACTAAAAGCCGATGCTGCCAATGTGGACGCATTTATTGAGAAGGCCAGTCGCTACACGGAGATAACCGAGCTGACGCCGGAGCTGTTATGGCTGTTTATTGAACGCATCGACATTGGCGAGAGGCCGGGCCGCTATAACCGCAATGGTATGCAGGAGGTGCGGGTCATCTACCGCGACATCGGTGTCGTAGACAGCACCATGTCCGCAGAAGATGCCGAGAGTGCCGAAGTCCACTTCATTCCCTCTCTGGAAATGGTCGTGCAGCAGATGGCAGCGCAGACGCAGGTGTCGTAAGCGCAGAACAGATAAAATCAAGACAGAAAAAGAACAGGCAGGCAGCGGCTTGCGCCACTGCCTGCCCATACAAAAGGTCATGTCACTTTGTGTACCTGTGAAAGACGCCCCCATGGGCCTTGTTTTTTTACAGCAGGAGACCATATTTGGCGCACAGGGGCAGGAGCGCGTCCTCCGGCAGGGCGCCGTCGTACAGGGCGCGGCCCTGATAGGCCCGGAGGGCGGCCTCCAGCAGCTGGGTGTCGTCGCAGACGAAGCACACCGGCTTGGTGAGCATATACTGGTAGTCCACCAGGGCCTGTACATCGTCCCAGGAGGCGATACGCAGGGCCAGGACCGTCTCGCCGCTGTCCAGTGCGGCGGTGAGCGTCTCCTCCGCATCGCCGGTCAGGTCGACGACGGTGTGCCAGGAGACATAGGCAGGCAGGGGGAAGGGCAGTTTCTCCGTGGCGGCGGGCAGCTTGTCCGTATGCTGCGGCGCCGGCGGCGTGATGACCGCGCCGTCCAGCGCCCGGACCAGGGCTGCGATATGCGCGGCGGTGGTGCCGCAGCAGCCGCCGAACACGGCCACGCCGGCGGCCAGGAATTCCGGTACCAGGGCGGTGAATTCCTCGCCGGTGCAGCGGTAGACCGTCTCGCCGTTCTCGATAATGGGCATACCGGCATTGGGCTTGGCGATCAGGGGCACCCGGGCATATTCCCGCAGGCGCTTCAGCTGGAGAAGCATCTGCTCCGGGCCGGCGGAGCAGTTCAGGCCAAAGGCATCGATGCCCATGCCCTGCAGGACCACCAGCGCCGCGGTGATGTCGGTGCCGGAGACGCTGCGGCCATTCTCGTCGCAGGTGAAGGTGACGAAGATAGGCTTGTCGCTGACGCTGCGGACGGCCAGCACCGCCGCACGGGCGTCGGAGAGGGTCATCATGGTCTCGATGACGAACAGGTCCACGCCGGCGCGTTCCAGACCGGCGGCCTGCTCGGTGTAGATGTCCACCAGCTCCTCGAAGGACACGTCGCCCAGCGGGGCGAGGAACGCGCCGGTGGGGGACATATCGCCTGCCCGCAGGGCCTTGCCCTGCACCGCATGGGCGGACAGTTCCGCCAGACGGCGGTTGTAGTCGGCGGTGCAGTTGAACAGGCCGGACTCCTCCAGCTTGCGGCGGTTGGCACCGAAGGTGGGGGTGTAGACCACCTGGCTGCCGGCGGCCACATAGCCGCGCTGGATGTCGATGATGGCGTCCGGATGGTCCAGTGTCCACTGCTCGGCGCAGACGTCGCCTGTATAGCCGCGCTTTTGCAGCTCGGTGCCGGTGGCACCGTCCAGAATCAGAGGAAAACGAAGCTCCATAGGTGTTACCTCCATTGCATGGGTCTTAGGGGAATGTTTTTGGCAAAGGCGTCGGCGAAGTCGGGACGCCCGGAGAGCTCGAGATAGGTGAGACGGTTGACGATGCCGTCCGCGGCGGACATATCACCCCGCAGGGCCAGCTGTGCCGCGCCGGAGAGGGCGGCGTTGCCTACGCTGTGGAGCTTGGCGGCGGGGAGACGGGGGAGCATACCGATGGCCGCGGCGCTGGCGGGGTCAAGGTACATCCCGAAGCCGCCGGATAGGTACAGACCGTCCAGCGCGGAAAGGGTCAGCCCCTGCTGCGCCAGCAGTATCTGCACGCCGGCGGCCACCGCTGCCTTGGCCAGCTGCAGCGCCCGGACATCAGCGGCGGTGAGGTACACCCGGTCGGTCAAGTGGAAGACGCCGCAGCCGTTTTCGTCACGGGTCAAATAGCGGCGGAACGCCTCAGGCGCGTCTTCCGGCGGTAGGAGACGGCCGCCTTCGTCAATGACGCCCAGGCGCAGCAGGAGGGCCGTCAGGTCGATGAGACCGGAGCCGCAGAGACCGACTGCCTCGCCGCCGCCGATGACGTTCATCTTGAAGGCGCCGCTGTACCGGACGCGGCTGACCGCACCGTCCACGCCCAGCATACCGCAGGCGATGCCCGCGCCCTCGAAGGCGGGGCCGGCGGCCACGGCGCAGCAGGTGAAGCCATCCATGCCGCCCAGGGCCATCTCGCCGTTGGTGCCGATGTCCAGAAACAGGAAATGGCCCGCGCGTCGGGCAAGGCCGGAGGCCAGCAGGCCGGCGGTGATATCGCCGCCCACGAAGCCCGCCGCGCAGGGGACGCAGTACAGCGGCGCGTCCAGCAGCGTGAGGCCGGAACTCTGACGGAAGAAGGTCTCCGGGCAGAAGGGGGCGGCGGCCAGCGGGCGGACGGATACACCGGCGAGCAGGCTCTGCATGACGGTGTTGCCGGCGGTCACGGTGCGCTTCAGCTCGGCGGGCTGCCGCCCGGCCTGGGAGAGTGCCCGGGTGAGCAGGGCCTTCAGCTGCTGGCGGAGCAGGGAGGACAGGCGGGTGAGTCCGTCCTGGTGGTCGATGGTATACTGGATGCGTGTGATGACATCCGCGCCGTAGGGGGCCAGAGCCGTCCAGTCGGCGCAGGTGGCCAGGGCGTGGCCGGTGGCCAGGTCGTACAGCCGCAGCGCCGTGGTGGTGGTGCCTAGGTCGATGGCGGCGGCGCAGCCTGTCTCGCCGGTGGGGACGGCGGGGGGATCCAACGTCTCGGTGAGGATACGCCCGCCGGCGGCGGGAGGGAGGACGATCTCGTCGCCGTCCTCCGGCACCACACGGCAGGCCAGACGCGGCACGCCGTTGACGCTGACGCGGCATTTGCCGCAGCGGCCGTGGCCGCCGCAGGCGGCGGGCAGGGTACAGCCGGCGCGGCGCAGCAGAGCCAGCAGGGTATCGGTATCATTGCAGGGGAGGCGAAAAACATCTCCGCCGCGGGTCACGCGGATACTTGACACGGGCAACACCCCTTTTTATAATAATTCCACTACTACTTTTATCAGCCCGGGGCGGCTTTGTCAAGAGGATTTGCCATGAGAACAAAACTGATGACGCTGGCGGCGGAAAACGGGTTCTCCCACGCCGCGCCGGTGGACATGAACGCGCTGACGCCCCGGCGGGAGGTGCGGGAGATGTGCCGGGCGGACCGGTGCGGACAGTGGAACGCCAACTGGGCTTGTCCGCCCGGCTGCGGGACGCTGGAGGATGCCGCGGCGGCCATGGGATGCTTTGACGCCGGGGTGCTGGTGCAGACCACCGGTACACTGACGGACGACTTCGACTACGAGGGGATGGAGGCGATCCAGCGGCGGCACAAGCGGGCCTTTGCGGACTTTGCGCGGCAGGCGCGGCTGTTGCTGCCGGCCTGCCTGCCTCTGTCAGCAGGGGCGTGCACCGTGTGCCGACGGTGTACCTGTCCGGACCGGCCCTGCCGGTTCCCGGACAAGCGGATGTCCTCCATGGAGGCCTACGGACTGCTGGTGGGGGACGTGTGTCTGCGGTCCGGGCTGTCGTATAACTACGGACCGCGAACCATGACGTATACATCGTGCCTACTCTATACCGAAGAGGTGAAATGATATGATGACACCTAAGGAGAACTTTCTGGAGCTGCTGAAGCCCAATGGCCAGCCGGATCGCCAGCTGTGCCAGTACGAGGCGCTGCACATGTGCCTGAACGATCCCATCAACACCTATCTGCGGGGCAACCGGAAGCGGGGGACCGTCAGCAAAGACCGCTGGGGCACCACCATCAGCTTTCCCGCCGACGCGCCGGGGCCTATGCCCGTCACCACAGACGGCCTGGCGGTGTGCCCGGACGTGACGCACTGGCGCGACACGGTACACGCGCCGGATATCGACGCCTGCACGGAGGGCTGGGAGACGTGCCGCGCCGCGGCACGGGCGGCCTGCGGGGAGGAGAAGCTGCTGGCGGGCTTTATGGGTACCGGTATCTTCGAGCAGTGCCACTTCCTGATGGGCTTTGAGGATACACTGACGAACCTGTATGAGCACCCGCAGGAGATGCACGCGCTCATTGACTACATCACCACGTATCGGCTGCTGTACGTGAAGCTGCTCATCGACAATTTGCGGCCGGACGTGATCTTCTCTCACGACGACTGGGGCACCAAGGATGCGCTGTTTATGAAGCCGGAGATGTGGCGGGAATTCTTCAAGGAGCCGTACCGGCGGTTTTACGGCTATATCCGGTCCCGGGGCGTGATCGCCATCCACCACGCGGACTCCTATCTGGCCCCGATCGTGGAGGACATGGCGGAGATCGGCATTCAGGTGTGGCAGGGCGTACTGCCGGAGAACGATATACCGGCCCTCCAGCAGAAGCTGCACGGGCGGCTGGTGCTGATGGGCGGTATGGGCGCTGCCATCGACCGGGCGGATGCCGCGCCGGAGGAGATCTACGGCTATGCCATGGATACCCTGCGGCGGTGCTGCCCGGGTGGGCACTATATCCCCTCCATCACCTATGGCCTGCCGGGGGCGGTGTATCCCCATGTGGACGAGTACATTGACCGGGCCATAGCGGACTACAACCGGGCGCTGCACGTGCCGCGGTTCGATCTGCCGTCGGTGCCACGCCGGGTGCGGGCTGCCGCCGTGCGGCAGGCGGCGGGCGCCGCTGTCGAGAACGGCGACGTATTGGCCCGCCTGGCCGCAGCGCTGGAAAAGGGACAGCAGAAAAAGGTGCTGGCGCTGTGCCGGGAGGCGCTGGAGCAGGGGCGGACGCCGCAGGAGATCCTGTCCGGCGGGCTGATCCGCGGCATGAATGATCTGGGTGAGGCATTCTCCGCCAACCGGGCCTTCGTGCCGGAGATGCTGATGGCCGCCCGGTGCATGACGGCGGCGCTGGGGGAGCTGAAGCCGCTGATGACCGGCGGAAATGCCAAGACGGTGGGCCGGGCGTGTATCGGCACCGTCCGGGGCGATATGCACGACATCGGCAAGAACCTGGTGAAGATCATGCTGGAGGGCAGCGGCGTAGAGGTTATTGACCTGGGCGTGGACGTGACGCCGGAGCAGTTCGTGGAGACGGCGAAGCGGCAGCGCTGCGGCGTGATCGCCTGCTCATCCCTGCTGACCACCACCATGGGCGAGATGCGCCGGGTGGTGACGCTGGCCCGGGAGGCAGGTATCCGGGACCAGGTGAAGATATTTGTGGGCGGCGCGCCCATCAGCCAGAGCTTCTGCGATGAGATCGGCGCGGACGTGTACACGGAGGACGCGGCGGCAGCCGCACGGGCGGCGGTATCGGCGCTGAAGGGATAAATCGGCAGTCATAAAAAGCGACAGACCCGCAGGCATTGCCTGCGGGTCTGCCGCTTTGTTGGTCGTAGTTGGGGAGAAAATAATATGGTACGGAACAGATATGTGCGGTAGGGGGGAGATCACATGGCTATGATGGACGGCTTCCTACATACGGTCCGGTTGACTGCTTGCTTTCAATAAACACAGTTGACTTGCGCCCTCTATGTCAAAACGCGCGACGCTGCATCAGCATCCGCACCAGCGTGACAACGGCGAGGACAGCGATGACAGCCGCCGACGCGATGCTCACGAAGGAGAGCAGCGCACCGTGGGCGGGCGGCATCAGGAATGCGGCCACAGCGGAGGCGAGGCACAGGATGACCAGAGAGGTGATGAGCTTCGTTCTATCCATAGTAGTTGTTCTCCTTTCATGGTGTGGGAATGTTCGTTTCCTTCTGTGCTTACAGCATACCATATATAGTGGTACGCATCTTTACAGAAAAGCTACGAACCGGTGGAAAGTCGGCTACAAAACGGTTACAAAGTGGTCGGAACGGTGACAATGGGTGTAGACTTTCCGGCCGGTTTCTGCTATAATGCAGGAAAGCTGTCATTTTATCTCTCGGAGGCGCTGCTGTTGCAATATTTGACAAATCTTTGGAACGCGCTGGACTTTGGCTCGCTGGAGAGCATACTGCTCCGCGTGGCGTCCGTGTTCCTGTGCCTGACCATACATGAGACGTGCCACGGTCTGGCGGCCTATGCGCTGGGCGACCCTACGGCCAAGCGGGCGCATCGGCTGAGCCTGAACCCACTGCGGCACATCGACTGGCTGGGCCTTATCATGATGGTGGCGGCGGGTTTCGGCTGGGCCAAGCCGGTGCCGGTGGATCCGCATTATTTCAAAAAGCCAAAGCAGGGCATGGCGCTGACGGCGCTGGCCGGGCCGGTATCCAACTTCCTGCTGGCGCTTTTGCTGCTGCTGATCGCCCGGGGCGAGTTCCTGCGGGCGGTGACCACGGGGAGCTTCAGCGGTACATGGTTTTCCTTCCTGGTGGATACGGCATCGCTGTCCGTGGGTCTGGGACTGTTCAACCTGGTGCCTATCCCACCGCTGGACGGCTCAAAGGTGCTGGCGGTGCTGCTGCCGGACCGGGCGTACAACTGGCTCATGCGCTATGAACGCTTCGGTATGCTGGTGCTGCTGGTAGTTATCTCCGTAGGTGTCGGCAGCAACGCGCTGAACAGCGCCATACGCTGGACATTTACCCTGCTGTGCAGGCTGGTCGGTTTTGAGGTGTAAATTTGGACGATCCTATTTTTAAGCTGGAAAAGGTGGTACAGACGCGGGGCGACGAGCCGCTGGAAGACTTCGAGGGGCCGCTGGATCTGATACTGTACCTGCTGGGAAAAAATAAGATAGAGATACAGGATATCCCCATCGCACTGATACTGGAGCAGTACCAGGATTATCTGGAAAAGCGCAAGCGGATGGATCTGGAGGTGGCCAGCGAGTTTATCACCATGGCCGCCCAGCTGATGTTCATCAAGACCCGTATGCTGCTGAACCTGGAGGACGAGGAAGCCCAGAGCGAGATGGACGCCCTCATCAAGTCGCTGGAGGAGCG